>Ga0307990_1002932_pt1 | contig 13312 bp, 11 predicted proteins | sample EllFjometagen129_FD_203168 | JGI IMG/M metagenome (GOLD analysis project Ga0307990, IMG submission 203168) | Marine microbial communities from Ellis Fjord, Antarctic Ocean - #129 | ecosystem: Environmental > Aquatic > Marine > Unclassified | place: Southern Ocean | collected 2014-10-08
TTCAAACAGGCGCTCGGCCTAGCCATTGCCCTCGCGTTGCTCGGGGGAATTTCCCGCAACGGCCTGAGTGTTGATGGAACGCCGCGCGCCTTCGGCCTCGTCTTTATCGGCTGGCTGACCGGCGGGGCAATCGTACCCATGCTGTTGCCGCGGATCCCGGGCCGCTCTTTCGCTCTCAAAGGACTCTGGGCAGGCCTCGTGCTCTGGGCGGTGCTTGGCACCGCCAAATTGATGGGTCCCACCAACCTCATCGAAGGCGGATGGGGGCTGATGCTGATGGCCATCGTCTCCTTCATGGCGCTTAACTTCACCGGCACTTCGACCTACACCTCGATGTCTGGCGTCAAAAAGGAAATGAAAATCGCCATCCCGCTTCAATTGATCGCGGCCATCGCCGGAACCCTCTGCATTGTTCTCGGAGGATTGAAATGAAACATCTAAAAAATGTCGCCACTCTGAAACTCGATCAGGAAGCCTGCACCGGATGCGGCCTCTGCGTCGCCGTCTGTCCGCACGAGGTCTTTGCTATCGCAGACAACAAAGCACACATCATCGACTTGGATGCCTGTATGGAATGCGGGGCTTGCGCGGGCAACTGCCCCGTGACAGCCCTTTCTGTCAAAACCGGCGTCGGATGCGCCAGCGGCATCCTCAACGGAATCTTCAACGGCTCCGGCGAATGCTCCTGCGACAAGGGCGGATGCGCATAAAAGCTTAAAAAGCGCCAAGGGCCTCGGTGATTTTCTCTTCCGTTCCGCCTTTTACGATCCAGGCCAAGACCCCAAGGCCTTCGGCGGGGCAGGCCGGTTGTGAGCCGAGTTGCGGGGTACGGATGACACCGGCGGTTGAGTAGTCGAAAAACTCGTCGGCGAGCGTTCCTTTGACGCGGTAGATATCATCCGCATGCTCCAGAACAAACGTTTCAAGAACATCGCCATTAAACGGCGTTTCGGTGACGAAGGTCGCATAGTTCGGATCGCGGCACTTGGCGTACTCTCCGTGCAGGCCACGCGGCGAATGGCGGGCGAACAAATCAATCTCCACGTCGCACTGCACCGTCTGAATTCGATCAGCTGCGGGATTCAGTTCATGAACAGCTTGCGCGGTTTCTTCGGTTTTTTCGGGCGTGTTACAATCGGTTTTGTTGATGAGCACGACATCGGAAGCTTCTACCTGCGCAAGAATGTTCGGCAATGTATGGCGCAATTTGAGAAAACTATTGGGGTCAATCACGCTGATGACGGTTGCCAGGCGGAAGCGGTCGTCGAGCCCGGTCTCTGAAAGCATCTGTTCAATCACCTTCGGGTTCGCCATCCCGCTGGCCTCGATCACCACCCCATCGACATCCGAATGCTCTGCGGCAATCTTCGTGAGCTGACCGATAAATTCGGTGACGAGGCATTTGCAGAAAATGCTTCCGCCCGGGATGGAGACCACATTCGGGTTTTCCGCCGATACGATGGCTCCATCCACATCGTGCGTGGAAAACTCGTTGATCAAATAAACGATTTTTCGGTCACGGTTTTGCGCGACGATATTTTTCAACAGCGTCGTCTTTCCCGTTCCCAAAAACCCAGTAACCAGACAAATTGGAAGCATGTCTTCAACTCCGTTTTAATGATCAGAATAATTATGGACAGAATGATTCTAGTTGCGGTTTCCAATGTCTGTAAAAATTATTCTGATCGAATTTTTAAATGCCAGCGGCGGCTTCAATGGCGGCGACGAGAGTTTTTTGATCGGGAATGATGGAGGCGAATTTGACTTCGCCGTTGATGCAGATGGTCGGCAGGTTTTTGACGCCCAGCTTGACCATCATACCGATTCCCTGACGCACTTTAATTTTGTGCTCATTGATGTAGCAGATCGGGCTGGCCACTTCGGCGGCTTTCTCGACCGCTTCCATCATATACTGGCAGGGTGCGCAGGAGGTGGAGTCAAGTGTGATGACGTCGATCAGCACCGTATTGGCCATGCCGTAGTTCGGCAGGTTAATATCGTCGAATGCGTCGGCGTCTTTAGCAGTCAGAGTTTTTGCGGCCTCGCGGGCGTACTCGTCGTGCACCATGTCGGCGACGGCTTGCAGGTTTTTAACCGGCACGGCGTATGGCAGATCGCAGCCCGGAGCGAGAATGAACCCTTTGGTTCCACTCTTCTCCAGGATGCCGATGGTTTCCATTTTTGCGTCGTCTTCGTCGCCGAGCAACAGCACGGAGGTCAGCTTAAGATTGCCGCCAAACGATTTGCCCTGCGCTTCGCACAGCTCCCGCAGGTGGACCATATCGATCTGTTCATCGACCGAAATATTGTCGGCAGTCGTTTGCGTCATCACCTCGAGATTGCGGGTCACATCACCGCAGACAAAAATCGAGGAAATGCCGCCGCGAGCACGGATGTGGTCATACACCTTGTTCATGGCCGGGGTGACGAATTGTTCAAAATGATCCGGCGAAATCTGGCTGGTCATCGGGTCGACCACACCGATCACATCCGCGCCGTGGTCGAGATAGATGTCGGCGGACTGGATGCAGATGTCGGCGCAATAATCGATGACCGCCAGAACCACATCTTCTTCATCATACATATCGAGGAAGATATCGTTGCCGAGCAGATGAAGCGCGAGAGTGAACGGGCCGCAGATCAGGCCGTAGAGCGCCGTGTCGTCACCGATCTCCTTCTTGAGCGTTTCCAATGCCTGGACAACAATCGGAAAGCGGCCTTTGGTTTCGTCGAACTCCGGCAGGTCGGCAATGGTTTTTCCTTCGGCCAGCGGATGGCTGACCACGGCGGGCGGCACTTCATCGGCCCAGTGCAAACGGCAGCCGAGAATCTCGGCTTCGACCTGCAGGTCGAACATCACCGGCAGTCCATCTGGGCGGTAAAGCTCTTTGGCTTTTTTGAGCCCTTCGACCAGCAGGTCGGCCGACTGCAAATATTCGGTCGCGGTTTTATTGATCAAAAACCCGCCATGGCATCCCACAAACGGAAGCCATGCCGGCCGTGGAGTTTCTTCGCCGGCGAGGGCTTTAAGTAGCAGTTCTTTTCCATTCATATTGTTCTCCCTATTGAAAAATTACGGAAAAAACTCTAACAGAACGAAACAACATCAAATAGATAGCGACACATAAAAAGTATAACGATTTTGCTGCAAACACACGAAAACAAGATGTTTATGTAGAAGTTATATAACGATCGTGTCTTCAGGAACGGACTACTGCCTTCATTGCCTGAATGTGTGCGGGAGTGGTTCCGCAGCAACCGCCGATGATATTGGCTCCGGCCGAAACCAGTCCGGTGACTTGACGGGCCATATCTTCCGGCGTTTCCGGGAAGGTGTCGACCCCATTGATATTTTTCGGCAGGCCCGCATTGGCGTGTACAAGAATCGGCACATCCGGAGCGGTCTCACGCAGTACTTTAACAATATCGATCATGCGCTCAATCCCGTTACCGCAGTTGGTTCCGATGATATCCGCGCCGGCTTCAATCATTTCTTCTGCGGCCTGTTCCGGCGAAACGCCCATCATGGTGCGGTAGTCGCCGCTCACGGTCTGTTCGAAGGTGAAGGTCGCGATGACTTCACAACCCGTGTTTTCCTTCGCGGCTTTCACCGCCAACGCGGCTTCGTCGAGCGCGCTCATGGTTTCGATGCAGATGGCATCCGCCCCGCCCTGCTCGAGTGCGATGGCCTGGGCTACAAATCCGGCGGTTAATTCTTCCTCAGTCACATCACCCATCAAAAGCATTTTTCCGGTCGGGCCGATGGAGGCGATCACCCATTGATCATCCTTCGCTGCCGAACGCGAAAGCCGCGCGGCCGCCTCGTTGATTTCTGCGACACGTTCTTCCAATCCATAATGCGCCAGCTTGAAGCGGCTGCCGCCGAAGCTGTTGGTTTCAACCATATCCGCACCGGCATAAAAATAGCTCTGCGCAATCGCACGCACATCATCAGGCCGTTCGATATTCCACAGCTCAGGGCATTCGCCGGGCTTCAGTCCTTTCTGCTGCAAAAAAGTTCCCCAGGCTCCGTCGGACACCAACACACGCCCGCTCTTCACCGCTTCAGTAATTTTAACTTTTTTCATAGTTCATTTTTCATAATTCCGGCGGCTGCGCCGCGCCCGGGAATTCATCGGGATCAAGATTCGGCAACGCGAGTGCATCGACAAACCGGTTATTAAATTCATCGGTCTCCGCCAGATGGCAGGTATCCGGCCGCTCAGAGATTTTTTGGAGGTTTTTCCAAACATTGGAAACTCCGAGAGCGGCGTAAGCGCCGGCGAGCGATCCGTTGCCGACCACGTCGTATTTTTCGAGCGGTAGTTCCGGCAGCAGACCGATCATGATTGCGTTTGGAATGCGCAGATGCGCGGCGAACCCGCCCGCTAGAACCAAGCGTTCAATCTCATGTAGGCTTCGGCCCGCGCGATCAAGCAACGTACAGATTCCGGCATAAATCGCCGCCTTCGCTTTCAGGATTTGTGAAATATCAAATTCGGTAATCAAAATGGCTTCATCTAGTCCCGATTCCTCGATAGGAACCAGCATGCAGGCGTTGACCTTTAGTCCGTGGCAATCGAGTTCCACAAACCGGCTGGCGGCCTTCAGTCGGTCGAGGTCGAAGCGCCCCATTTCGTTGAGCAGGCCGGTTTTGAGTGCCGACGCAATAAAGTCCACCGCCGCGCTGCCGCAAAGACCTGTCGGCGGTTGATCAAGAAGCACATGCAAATTGATCGAGTCGTCTGCTTGGCATTCAATGCGATCAATCACGCCTGCGGCGGCGCGCGCACCATGGAGAAGCCCCGCGCCTTCAAAAGCCGGGCCGGCGGCGGTCGCGGTCGCCATCCATTTTCCCTGATCGTTCAGCACGATCTCGCCGTTAGTTCCAATATCGACCAGCAATTCGATGCGATCATCGGACAACTCCGAAATATAAAGGTCAGAAACAATGTCGCCGCCAACATAGCCTGCAATCGATGACACCGTGCTCACTTTGGCATTTGGACAATTCGTCAACCCGATCTCCGGCGCGGAATGTTCGCTATAGATTTTGGTCAGTGGCTCAAACGGAATGGTTCCAATGCAAAGCGGCGACAGCCCGAGCGCCAAATGGCACATCACTGTATTTCCCGAGAAGATGATCTTCTGCACACGTTTCAAAACATCACGTGCATCCTGCCCTTGCACCGCGAAGCGCTGTGACGCAACGCAGTTGCTTTCCAAACCTTGGAACAATTGCTCTGAAAGTTTTCCAAGCATTGGAAGAAGGGTTTCTTCGATGATCAGCTTTTGAAGTTTGCCGGCATTTTCAATGTCGGCGCAGAGCGCGATGCGCGATGCGATATTATCGGCCATTTCAATCTGCCGGTTATAAGCAGACTCACGCGCCAGAATGGTTCCGGTCGAGAGGTCCACCAGCAGCGCGGCAACGGTGGTCGTACCGATATCGACCGCGATCCCAAAGCAGGCTGAGCCTGCACCCATATTTTTTTCCGAAGGTTGGAAAAGGTTTTCACGGGTGGCGTAAAAATCTGCGGAAGAACACTCGCCAATCTTCAGCAGCGAACGCTCCGGAACCGTTACTTCCGCGACGTCACTGAGAACAACCGTCTTGCAGGCGCGTGCATCGAGTGTCTGACCGGCGGCCACCGTCGTTTCGGTTTCGCCGATGCGATAGAGCCCTTCCCCGAGTTGAACCATGCACCCGCGGCAGGCACCCTGTCCGCCGCACTGCATATTGAGCGCAAGCCCCTCCCCGGCGGCCAGCTCCGCGAGCGTTGCGCCGTTGCGGCTTGCAACGGACTGGCTCTGTCCCTTGGATTTAAATACCAGATTCATAGGCGAAAAATCCTACTGTAAGCCATCCGTAACGAATAGGAAATACTGTCTGACTTTACGATGAGTTTGCTGACGAATGAATGCGAATTAACCACAGGCGGCAAGACGCGCCGTCAACTCTGGCGCACTGATCCAGTCGGCAGAAGATTGCTTTGCCTCGGACGCCGGTTTTTGAACGATGTGTCCGGCGGCAATTTCGAGGCGAACCCATCCCTGCTCGGTTTGAAAGATTCCTTTGAAGCGTTCGGTTTTCGGCGCAATTTCTTCGAGTAGCGTGATCAACTTTTCGAGCTGAAAAATTTTGTCGGATCGGAAGGTTCCGGCGGGCGGAAGTGCGGCGTGGTGATGGTGCCCCTCCCCAACGCGCTCAACGTGTCCGCGCAGATCAAACAATTCTGCGGGCAGTTCGCCGTGCGAGGTTTTGACGAGTTTCAGTTTCTTTGGTTCCCAACGTTCCAAACATTGGAAAAAGGCATCGGTGGCTTCGGGCGGCGCGAGGTCGCAGCGGTTGGCGACGACGATGTCGGCGCGGTCGGCGAGATGTTTCCAGTAAGGGATCAGTTTGAGAGTAGCGGGTCGTGTTTGGGCGGGATCAAACAGAACGATGACCGGAGCGAGTTCGAATCCGCACTCCGGCGCGGCGGCCTGGAGCATTTTCAATAATGGATCGAGCAAGGCGACTCCGCTCGGCTCGACGATGATCCGTTCAACTTCCGGTTTTTCGCAGAGCATTTTGAGGGCCGGAAGCAGTTGCGCGGCGGAGGTGCAACAGAGGCATCCGCCGGGAACGTTTTCAACCTGTAGCTTTCCGCCGCCCACTTCACCGATGAGCGCGGCGTCGTAGCCGGTTTCGCCAAAGTCGTTGACGAGGACGGCGACATAATCGGGCGACTGCGCCACGAACCGCCGGATGGCGGTGGTTTTACCCACCCCCAGCGCGCCGGCGATCAAATGGAGAGGAATATTCATAGAATGGAATGTTGGAGTGCTGGAATGTCGGAGCAATGGAAATTCAACACTCCACTACTCCCATACGCCATCACTCCTATACTCTCCTCTTATTCTATGCCGTATTCGCGAAGGTCACATTTCGCGGGATCAACAAGCGGTGCCTGCTGAGCGATCATTTCGGCTTCGGTTTCCGGAATGTCGTCTTCGATGGCCATTTCCATCATGTCGAGCCAAGATTCTTCGCGCTCCTCAAGGCGATAAGCCTTGGACTCGGCTCCTTTGCGCAGTTCGTCGATGGCGGCGGCCACGGCGGCGCGGGTGCGACCGTAGGCGGTTTCTTCCTGCATGATTTTTTCGGAAATGCGCAGGACGACATCGGGCCGTAGGACATAGGCCTGCGGATCGAGCGCGGAATCGGAGTCGACGAGCCAGTCGCGCAGACGCAAGGCGTCTTCGGGTGACGAGGCGGCGGCGGTGTTCATGAGGCGGCAGTCGTAGGCAAGCTGTTCAACCGAGACTTCGGGAGCTTTGCCGCTGAGCAACTGTACGTTTTGCACGGACTCGTTGGACCAGCAGTCGCAGACAGCCGAGGCAATGTTGCCGATGGGACTCAAGTGAGCGCAGGCGGCCGATTTTCCTTCGAGGGAAATCGGGGTGCCGGTGATGGCTTTGATGTAGATGCCTTCGTAGGCGCAGTCTTTACAGGGGCCGACGGCGCCCTGCTCAACCGCGACGAGTGTGCGCGGCACGGTGGCAACGCGCACGACGGCGGCAAAGACCTTCGGAATCATTTTTTTGTCGGCCAGTACCATGGCGGTATTGGCAAATCCGCAGGCGCTGTCACCCGCTGGGATAACACCGTTAGCTTTACAGGCGTCGACCATGTGCTTCCAGAGGAATTCCATGTCGCGACAAGCGAGTACGCCGAGGGCGAAAACCACGCCGGGCAGATCGGCATTCATGAGGGCTTCGTCGCACAGTTCTTTGCCGCCAGTCGATTCAATAGAGAGGAAGTCGGCTCCGGCTTCGCCGGCTTTGGCGAAAGTTTCGAGCATGCTATCCCAGTATTTTCCACTCCGCATGATCGGCGGGCGGGAGAATTCACGAATGTCGTTGGGCGTAAAGCGCAGTGCGGTTTTGATGCCGCTCTTTTCCTGAGCCTCGATGAGCTTGTCGGCCAGCAGACGGTTAATTTCCAGCGCCCATTCGGGACGAATGGTCATATCCGGCAGTGTTTCGAACTCAATCATGAGCTGTGGCACTTCGAGTTCGATCGCACGGCGGATGACGTCGTCGGCCATTTCGGTGTACTGCGCAATAACCTGCGGCCAGGTCTCTTCGTTGATGTTCATGGTCGGAAGCGTGAAGTTCACTTCCGGGAAGACGGTTCCGGTTCCGAGTTCGAGTCCGCGGGCGGTTTTGACCGGTTTAGGGCAAACCCCGTAAACAAATTGATCCAATGTGGGTATAGCGATAGATTTACTCATGTTTTTCTCCATTAAAAAACACCCCGATAGTTCGGGGTGTTTGGGGTGAAATTTAGGCCAATACTTTTTCGACGGCACCGACCGCTTGGTTGGCGTCACCAGCATAACCATCGGCTCCGATTTCGTCGGCATATTCCTGTGTAATAGGTGCGCCACCGATGAGGATTTTGACGTCCTTCCCTTTGAAGTGTTCGGTGACTTCTTTCATCGCCGGCATGGTGGTGGTCAGCAGTGCGCTGAGCAGAAGAACTTGGGTGCCGTTATTAACGGCCTCTTCGTATTTAGCGATGTCGCAGTCGACGCCGAGGTCGGTGACATCGTAGCCCGCGCCCTTGAGCATCATGGCAACCAGGTTTTTACCAATGTCGTGGAGGTCACCCTTTACCGTTCCAATGGCGACCCGTGCCAGCGGTTCATGACCCGTGCCGGCCAGTAGCGGCTCAACGATGTCGAGACCGGCTTGCATCGCACGGGCGGCGATGAGCATTTCGGGAACATACACTTCGTTGCGGCTGAAGCGGTCACCGATTTCACGCATAGCGGGAATCATCGACTCCATCAAAATTTCTGCGACATTCGCGCCACTGTCTACAGCCGTTTGAACCAGTACGGAAACATCTTTGCGCTTCCCTTTGATAATTGCATTAAACAGTTCTTCGTTTTTCGCCATGAGGTTTTCTCCGTTTGGGTTAAATGATGCCAAACAATGTACCGGTTAAAGGCGGAACGGAATAGATTGATTATAAAATTTACATAACGATCTTGCTGGCTATGTGTCCAAATGACGATTAAAACTCATCAAATCAGCTAAAATAAGGGATAAAATATGGCGATCTTGTCCAAGAGCGACTTCAGTAAAATCAAAAAAAGCTACCAACAATCTCACGATGCATTCCTGTATGAGGTGAATCCCGCCGGGATCCGGGAAGGAGCCAGCGACGCGGTCGCCAACCTTCCACCGCTGATGAATGCACGCTCCCACGCGCTGAGCGAGAGCGTCCGCTGGGGGGAGGCCTATACCTTTTTTCTAGTGCCCAATGTGCTCAGCTGGATTGTGCCGCTGGTACGCGACGGCGAAGTGCGCGGCGGACTGGTCGGCGGCGAGGTGATGACGGAGAAGGACAGCTATGACCAACTGGAGACCGTCAATCATCTAACCGCTTCTGGGGCGCCGCGCGCCGCGGCCGAAAACTATGTGAATAAGCTGTCGGTGTGGGATCACGAGCAGTCCCACAAGGCCGCGGAGTTTTTATTTGCGCTCACCTGTTGCACGGTGGACTGGGACATTTCTCTGCTCGGTGAAAACCGAAAAAAGGCCCTGCGGCAAAAACAGATCGCCGAAGAAATTCACCGCCGCAAGCAGGGGCTTGGCGACCGCACGCTCCGGGATGATGAACGCACCCTGCTCTCGTTGATGAAAGCCGGCGATCAGAAGGGCGCGCGGCGCGAGCTGAACAAAACGCTGGGCGCCCTCTTTTCGCATACGGCCGACACCCGGCTGATCAAGGCGCATGTGATTGAGATGATGGGATACCTTGTGCGTAATGCGATCGAGGACAGCCCGAACATGAGCTCGCTGATTGAAAAAAACCACGAGTGGATGGCGGCCATTATCGACGCAGGTGATTTCGAGACGCTTAGCAATGTAGTGGCGGACTCCCTCGACGACTTTATGCGCAATATCTACCTGCACGGCCAAAATCGTACCAGTGAAAAGGTCGCGCGGATTCTTGACTATCTGGCCGAAAATTTTCACGAACGGATCACACTTGAAATGCTCTCACAGGAAGTGAACCTGAGTACCTTTCGGATTTCTCACCTCGTGAAGGAACAAACCGGAAAGACGGTTCAGCAGCACGTCCATCAGCTTCGCGTGCAGGAAGCCCAGCGATTGCTCGAACAAAGCGACATGAGTTGCACAGACATCGCCTACGAGGCCGGCTTCGGCGACCAGAGCTATTTCATCAAGCAGTTCCGCAAATGGATGGGCATCACGCCGGCGCGCTACCGCAAGCTCTACCAGTCGCACCAAAGCAGCGGCCGCCGCGTTCAATTGCCTTGACGCATTTGACTGTCTCAATTACTTTGCGCCTTTTGATGCAGATTGTGTTGGGGAAGTGCTGTGAGATTCAGCCGCTGTCGCGCAACCGTTAAGCCGGAACGCCGCCTATCTGCCGAAACCGAACCGTCTCCGCAAGAGAGATAGAAAAGGCAATCCATGAAGAAGCTAATCACCGCGGCCCTCACCTTGGGCGCGCTCCTCGGCGCACAAGCCGAAACCACCAACACCGTCGATCGCATTGTTGTCACCGCAACCCGCACACCGGTTGCGCTCAGAAAAATCGGCAGCTCCCTGAGCGTTGTGAGTGCCGAAGAGATAACCCGTCATCAGCTACGCACCGTGGCAGAAGCGATCGACACCACGCCGGGAGTTTCATTCAACCAAAGCGGCGGAGCCGGACAGCCCTCCTCGGTTTACCTGCGCGGCTCCAAAGCCGAGCACGTCAAAATCTATATCGACGGCATTCCAATCAACGACCCGACCACCACTGCAGATCTACCGGACATGGCGCATTTAAATACGGATCAGATCGAACAGATCGAAGTGTTGCGCGGACCGCAAAGCACGCTGTACGGCTCGGATGCTATAGGCGGAGTGATCAATATCCGCACCAAGCGCGGCAAAGGAAAGCCCTCGCACTTTATCGACATGGAAGCGGGATCCTTTAACACCATTCGCACCGCGATTGGTTCGCAGGGCGGAACCGACAAAGTTGACTATTCTGTTAGCATCTCCCGCCATGAAACGGACGGATTTTCTGCCTTGAACGGATCGAGCGAAAATGATGGTTACAAAAACACAACCCTTCATTCGCGCATCGGATTCAAGCCGGTTGAGAATGCCGGGATTGATTTCATTTTCCGCCACGTCGACGCGCAGGGCGAATACGATAATGGGTTTGCCCTCAATCCTCCCTCGGACCGAAGCCGCTTTGACACCGACCAAACCTTCCTCCGAAGCGAAGGATTTCTTTCCCTGTTCGATGGCCAATGGGAACAAAAGGCCGGCGTCTCACTCACCACCATCGACCGCGACTATTCCTGGGGAGGATACGAAGGAAAAATTCTCCACGCAGATTGGCAGAATAATATTTTCATCAACGAAATGAATACACTCACCGCCGGAGCGGAATGGGAGCGCGAAGACTATAAAGATTCATTCGGCGGAAAATACAACGATGAGAGCATTGGCCTCTACCTACAGGACCAAATCAATCTCGGAGAAAACTTTTTTGGAACCCTCGGCGTTCGTCATGAGGATCACCAACAGGCTGGCGATGCCACCACCTATCGCCTGACCGGCGCCTACCTGATTGCCCCAACCAGAACCAAACTCAAAGCCAGCCTCGGCACCGGCTTCCGCTCTCCCTCTCTCTACCAACTCTACGCCCCGTTCGGAACGGGTAACTCTGCCCTCCAACCGGAAAAAAGCCGCGGATGGGACATCGGGTTTGAGCAAACCATCATTCAAGACACCCTCACCGGAGGCATCACCTACTTCCAGAGTCATCTCAAAAACACCATCTCCTATGACTACGGAACCTACAGCTATGCACAGTCCGCCGAAGTGGACACCCGCGGGCTGGAAAGCTTTTTGGACTGGACCGCGAGCGACTCCGTCAACGTTCACCTGAACCACACCTATCTGAAAGTGGACGACAAAGACCCCTCGAACTATGCCGAGTTGCGCAAACCGAAACATGAAGTGAATGTTCGCGTCGACATACAGGCCACCGATGCTCTAAATCTTTGGGTGAATGGTTCCTATGTCGGCAAGCGGGACGACATCGGCGGCGTCGAGCTCGACGACTACCTCACCCTCAATCTGGGCGGTGGATTCCAAGTCACCAGCAATGTGCTGATCTACGCCCGCATCGAAAACCTGACGGATGAAGACTACGAACTCGTTGACGGCTACGGCACTGCGGGCATCTCGGCCTACGCGGGAGCCAAGATTACCTTCTAACCGTAACCGTTTTCCAAACCTTGGAAAAACTGAATGAAAAAGTTCCAAGGTTTGGAAAATTAGCAGATGATTTTTCTGATGTTTAGAAAAAACACAGCGCTTCTCGCCTTCACCCTGCTCCTCGCAGGGTGCGGAAAGCAGGAAAATATTTCACAGTTAATCAACTGTGAAATATTGCGCGTGGTGGCAATGGCCCCCAACACAGCGGAAATTCTTTACGCCCTCGGGCTCAGCAACGAAGTGGTCGGCGTCAGCCGCTTTACCACCTACCCACCCGAAGCGATGGATAAACCCATTGTCGGTGGCCTCTACGACCCCAATTGGGAAATGATCGTCACGCTCCAGCCCGATCTCGTCGTCGGGCTCAAAACACAGAAGGAAATCGAAGGCCAACTCAACGCCCTCAGCATCGACTTTCTCGGCGTCTCGCATGAACGCATCGACGACATCCTCCAATCCATCCTCATCATCGGCAAAGCCTGCGGCGCAGAAACCGAAGCCCAAGAGCTTTTCCAGTCCTTGGAACTGACTGCGTCAGGGCTTGCTGTTTCTTCCAACGATTGGAAGCCAAAGGTGCTGGTTTGCGTCGGGCACGATGAAACCCTGAGCCAGCTCTACATCGCGGCGCGCGGAACCTTTTATGACGAGCTGATCGAACGCGCGGGCGGCGTCAACGCCTGCGAAATAATGGCTGGAAACTATCCAGAAATCTCGCCCGAAGGGCTGGCGGCCATGCGGCCCGATGTGGTGATCGATATTTTTCCCCTTCGACAAGGCTCAGGGCAGGCAAACCCGAAAAAAATAGAAAATCGCAACTCAGTTGCTTCCAAACATTGGAAAACCTATTGCGAGCGGGTCACCCTCATCAGCGACGATTACGCCTCGATTCCCGGCCCGCGTTTTGTTCTTCTGCTGAAAGATTTTATTGACGCCATTCAAGAACGGAGACCGTCAGAATAATTAAGGTCAGAATAATTTCTGGAGCAACGCAAAAGATTCTCCCATT
>Ga0307990_1002933_pt1 | contig 13311 bp, 14 predicted proteins | sample EllFjometagen129_FD_203168 | JGI IMG/M metagenome (GOLD analysis project Ga0307990, IMG submission 203168) | Marine microbial communities from Ellis Fjord, Antarctic Ocean - #129 | ecosystem: Environmental > Aquatic > Marine > Unclassified | place: Southern Ocean | collected 2014-10-08
AATCTTATATCCCTATTACTTTTGATATTTCTGTTTCTAAGGATGCAATTAACTGGGTAAATGTGAAGAAAGATTTGCAGCTTCAAGAAGGGAATAAATTTGTAGAATTTAAATTTGATGAGATTGTTGCAAAGTATATTAGAATTTACGAAACTAAACTTTCTTATAAATATGATTTTGGTTCTTTAACAGAGGTTGAAGTAAGTTCTGCTGATTATAATAAAAAACAATCTGAGATTGCTAAATGTGGAAATAACATAAGAGAGGGTTTAGAAGAGTGTGATGGGGGTGATAATTCTGCTTGCCCAGGAAAATGTAAAAGTGATTGTACATGTGAAACTGAAAAAATTGAATTTGGTTGTTTTAATAATATTAAAGATTTTGATGAACAAGGAATTGATTGTGGAGGAAGTTGTATAAAATTATGCCCTTCCTCATTTTCCTTACCTGAATACAATTGCTTTTATGAGGAAGATTCTTCTGTTGAAGGTCAAGAAGGTTATTGTGCATCTTTTTGTGAAAAACTAGATGAAAAGATTTGTAAAGAGGATGATTCCTGCACATGGAGAAAGGGAAACCCTTATGACAGAGAGGATAAGGGGAGATGTATATCGCAATGTGAAGGTAGTAGGATGAAAGAAGATAAAAATGCTTGTGAGGGTTGCGATTCTTGTATATGGGAGAAGCCTGTATATAATAGGGGTAAATTTACATCAGGAGGTTGCAAGTCAATTTGTGATAATGTCATTAAATCAGAATGCTTTCGTCGTATTGGTGAAGTCACAAGCTGTTTTGAAGATGATTTTGAACTTCCTGAATCCACTCTTTATACAAAATATACCTTAGATGATCCAATTATCAAAAAAACTGCGACAATAGCTTTATATGAGTATGCAGAGCATGAAGGTATTGATGTAATAAAGTTAGACACTCCCTATGATTATATGGATGCTGTAGCTTGGTATGTTCAAGAACATACAGGATGGGTAAAAACTAATGGACCTACTCCTGCTAATAAGATTATAACAAGTACCGGTCATAGGTGCGACAAAGATTATTGTGGGGATTGCACAGATTATACTATTTTAAGAACTGCATTATTAAGGTCATTGGGAGTTAGTTGGAAATGCGTATTTACTGCACATGCTGTTCTTGAAACACATAAAAGTTTTAGAAAAAAAAGCACAGTAAGCCATTCTTTTAATATTGTATTTTATCGAGGCGCATATAGAATTATGGATTATTATGGTATGGATTACTGGCTTGAGGAACGTTGGGGTGGGCATAAATCAGTAAATTCTATTGAGAATGATGCAACCCTAGGAACTCCTTTATATATTAAAGATACCCAAAATTATTTAAATTTTCGTGATTGTCCTACAAATAAATGGACAGTTGAAACATATTATACAGATGTGTGTCCGTACGAAATAGATTTTGAATCAATAAAAAAGAAGAGGTATGCATTATGAATAAAAATTTAACTTTTGTTTTATTAATATTGTGTATGATTCCCCTTGTAAATTCTCAAGTTGAGTTTTATTCAGGAGATATATATGTAGATAGTTTGCATTCAGTAATTGATATTCAAAATAAAGCAAATATATCTTCAGATTATGTTTTAAAAAATAAGAATAATAATGAGGAAAAAATTAACCTAACCTTTATTGGAATTGCTAAAAATGCCAGTATAGCTCTTGATGATTTCCCTTTTAATAATAAAGAAATTATATTTGGTCCAAATGAAATTAAGAAATTCCATATAGAATATTTATCTGAAATAACAGATTCAAACAACATTAAAATATTGCGTTTTGAACCTAATATTTTGTTAAATAATGCAGAAAATCCAGAAAAAATAAGCAGTTATTGTGTAAAATTAATTTTACCTAACGAAATAAAATCTGTTGTATCCTTTAATAAAGACTATGATTTTGTTAATAATGAAGAAAAAAGAACAACTTATCATTGGAATAAAAACAATGTATATTTAACTCCTTTAAATGTTATGTGGAATAATCTTAAGATTAATTTGTCTGTCAATCAAAAACCAGATTCAAATTCAATTATAGATTTTAATCAATTAATAAATGTAACAATTACTATAAAAAATACAGGAAATAAAAAAATAGATAATTTAGTTTTATCTGCATATTTCATACCTGCCTTATTTGAAGCAGTTAGTCCTTTAAATGATTTCAACCAATTATCTGATTATGATATGATAATCTGGAACAAAAATGTAGATTCATTAGAAAAAGAAGAAATAAAAAAATTTTATTATTCAATAATTTCTAAAACAAATAAAACTCCTATTCAATTGAATCCAGTTAGTGTTAGGATAAATGGTTCACTAATTGCTTTTTCAGAAGAAATTGAAATAGATATTGTAGGGCAGGAAGAGAAATGTGGAAATTGGAAATGTGAGGGTAAAGAAAATTATTCTAGCTGTCCTATTGATTGTATATCAGAAAAGATATTTTCAAACATGCCTTTATTTATAGGAATTATATTGCTAATTTGTGTACTTGTTGTTTTTATAATTGTAATGAAGTTAAAAAAATAAATTTTTCTTAAAAGATTACACTTCTCTTTTGCGTGGTTGATATAAAAATTATAATTTTTTGTAAGATTGTATATTTTGTAGGTTTATTCTGTTTAAGCAAAAGTTTTTTAACTTTAACTTTAATTTAAGATTTATGAAGATAGTCAAACACCTTAGGCAACCAATTATAACTGTTTGCGGACATGTAGATCATGGAAAAACATCAATTCTTGATGCAATTAGAGAAAGCTCTGTTCAAAATTCAGAATCAGGAGGGATAACTCAGAAAATATCTTTTACATCTTATCCATTAGAGCAATTAAAAAAAGCCTGCCCATTAATTGAGAAAACAGGATTAAATCTTGAGATGCCTGGATTTCTTTTTATTGATACTCCCGGACATGCAGCATTTACAAACTTAAGAAAACGAGGGGGGAGCTTGGCTGATTTAGCAATTCTTGTTATAGATATAAATGAAGGAATAAAACCTCAAACAGCAGAGACAATTCAAATTTTAAAGTTGAATAAAGTTCCTTTTGTAATAGCATTGAATAAAATAGATAATATTTCAGGTTGGAGAACCTCAAAGGATTTAACTGAAATAAAAGAATTAATTGAATTTCAACAAAAGAGTATAAAAAGTATTTTTGAGGAGAGATATATGATTTTAATAGCTTCTTTGAATAGTTATGGGTTTGATGCAGATTTGTTTTATAATATAGATGATTTTTCAAAAAAAATAGCTTTGGTTCCTTGTTCAGCAAAAACAAAGCAGGGTTTGCAAGAATTAATAATGGTTATTTGTGGTTTAAGTCAGAGATATTTAAAAGACAGATTAACTCTTGGGAAAGAACCAAAAGGGGTTTTATTAGAAATAAAAAAAGAAAAATCGATGAATTATTTAGAAGCAATTTTATATGATGGGAAATTATCTAAAAAAGATGAAATAGCAATTTCAGATATAAATGGGAAAGCTATAATTACAAAAATAAGAGTTCTAGAGAAAATAAAGGCTTTAAGCTCTAGATTTGAATCAGTTGATTCAATAATTGCTTCAACAGGATTAAGAATGCAGATAACAGAAAAAAATCTTGATTTAGTATATCCTGGAATGCCTTTTTTAAAATATAATGGGAATAAAAAAGAAATTGAGGGGATTTTTAAAAAAGAAATTTCTGAAAATATTTCAGGGGCATTATCTAAAAAAGGGATAATAGCAAAGGCAGATTCTTTAGGAAGTCTTGAAGCTTTATTGACATTATTAAAACAAAACAATCTTCAAATTGTAAAAGCAGGGATAGGTAATGTGAATAAAAATGATATAATCTCTGCAGAAGCAAATCTTGAGATAAATGAATTAGATGCTATTATTGTTGGTTTTAATGTTTCAATAAGTGAAGAGGCTCAAAAGATAATTAAAAGAAATTCAATAAAAATATTAACTGATGATATTATATATAAATTAATTGAAAATTTAACTGAATTTAGAAAAGAAAAGCATAAGGAAATAGAGAAAAAAAGAATGATGAATTTAACAAAATTATGCAAGATAAAAATTCTCAATCAATATGTTTTTAGAAACTCAAATCCAGCTATTTTTGGAGTAAAAATAGAGGTTGGAAAATTAAGTTCTGGGATTCGCTTGATAAATAAAGAAGATGAGGAAATCGGGAAAGTAAAAAATTTGCAGTATGAGAATAAATCGATAAATGAAGCAACTGAAAAAATGGAAATTGCTTTATCAATTCCAGGAATAAATTTTGAAAGAGTTTTAAAAAACACAGAAAATTTATATTCTAATCTTTCAGCAAATCAGTTTAAAAATTTCAAAGAAAATAAAGATTTACTTTCAAATAAAGAAATGAATCTTTTACAGGAGATAGCTGAAATAAAAAGACAGAAAAAAGCTGACTGGGGAGTTTGAGAAATTAATTATTGGATAATCAAGAAAAGGCGAATAATTTTTTATATAAATTAGCACTTTTTACATCTGATAAATCAGAAGCTCTAATTTTCTCAGTCCTTATTCTATAATCTTTGTCTCCTTTTTCATCACACCCAAAAGTTTTATCAAACTCAATTCCAATTTCTAAGGAAATTTCTAAAGATTTTTTATTTAATTTTCTTAAAAAACCCATAGTATTAGGATGAACTTCCCTTATAGGAAAATTTGCTGGAATAATATCAGAAGAGTATAACCATAAACATCTTTCAAAATGGGGGGAAAATTTATATTCTTTAATTTCTTTAGGAATAAACATATCAAAAAAAAGATTTTCCCTTCCTTTTTGTTTTTCATATAAAAATTTACCAATTAATTCCCTATTATAAACCATCAAAGGTTTAGTATGCCTAAAAGTGTTTAAAAGAGAAAATGCTCCTAAAATTGATAAACCAGTAATTTTATCGTCGTCCATAAATTAAAAAGGATTTTTATTATATTTAAAGATAATTGTGGTTATAAAGAAGTTTTTATAAGAGATTTATAAGAGATTAATAACAATAATAATTAAAAAATCTAATTTTTTAGAGAGGTATGGAATTAGGAAATATACTTGTGTATGAATTTACAGAAAAAGAAAGATTAATATTAACAAATAGACCTGGAGTGATGGTTATAAGTGATGATTTTGTTCTTCCAACAAAAGAAGGAAAAGAATTTACAGAATGTCTTGAAATAATAAAAACAATAGAACCAACTGGATTTGTTATGAAATACACCAAGAAAAAAGAGGGCTTTCATTTTGAATCAAAATCAAGAGAAAAAGGAGAGGCAGTTAGTGGAGAAGAGATGTATGCCTGGACAATGATAAGAAAATATGTAAAGGATAATAAAAGATTAATCAAAAGATATAAATAATATTATTACATCTTTCTTTATATGGATAATCATAACCTTATAGAATATAATCCTCATAAAGTTGCAAGGCGATTTGAAAGAATGTTTCCAGAAATTGCTTATCAAGAACATTTAAGATCTACAGATCCTGAAAGATATAGGCAACATATGAATACTGAAAAGCATAGGCGACATATAGATGCCCTTAGAGATGAATCTATTGATTATGAGGAGTCTAGAGTAATAAGTGTTATAGTCTATGATACTAAGAATAGAAAAATAAGATTTGAGAAACCTAAAAGATAACTAATAAACTTTAAAAACCCCTTCTTCAATAAATAGTAATGGTATTTAAAATTAATATAGGAACAAAATCAGGGAAAACATATAAACTAGAAGCAGAGGCCCCTTTAATAATTGGGAAGAAAATAAATGAAAAAATTAAAGGGGAGGAAATAAATTCTGATTTAAAAGATTATGAATTTGAAATTTCTGGGGCAAGTGATAGTTCTGGGTTTCCTGCAATAAAAGATGTGGAAGGTGTTGGACTAAAAAAGGTTTTGCTGACTTATGGAAGAGGTATGAAGAAGCATATACCTTTAAGCAATTAAAAGATTATTTAAATAATTAGAACGAATTTTTTTATTAATTTTATTATAATAATCTATAAAAAGGTTATATCTTCTTTTTATTGCATTATTATAGAAATGTTTAAATATACTTAAAGTATACTTAAAGTATGGAAACAACAATAAAAGTGAGCCAAGATTTTGTAAAGGCCCTAAAAACAATTAAAAATTTGACAAACCAATCATACGAAGAAATTATGTGGGATTTGCTTGAACCTTATTTAGAGTTTTCTCCTGAAACAAAAAAAGCAATTGAAGAATCAAAAAGAGATGCAAAACATGGCAAAACTTTTTCTTTAGAAGAAGTGAAAAAAGAATTGGGATTTGGCAAGAAAAATGAAAGTTGAATTTACAAATCGGGCAAAAAAAGACTTCAAAAAATTGCCAATATTTATTCAAAATAAATTCTTTGAAAGTTTTGAGAAATTAAAGAAAAGCGAAACTCTTGATATTAAAAAAATGGTTGGACGGGGAGAACAATATAGAATTCGAGTGGGAAATTTTAGGGCAATAATTGAAAAAGAAGAAAAGAGGTGGCTAATTCTGTTTTTTGGGAGTAGGGGAACAATTTATTGTTTATGATTTATTTTCATCCTGATATACTCTTACACATCATTTTTTTCAAAGAGGATTTATTTCTGATAAAAGATAAAAAATATAGAAAAATGAAGGATAGAAAATAAGTGCATACTTAATTAAAAAAGAATGTTCATTAATACAACAATAAAAACAACTAATAAACTTTAAAAACCCCTTCTTCAATAAATAGTAATGGTATTTAAAATTAATATAGGTACAAAGTCAGGGAAAACATATAAACTAGAAGCAGAGGCCCCTTTAATAATTGGGAAGAAAATAAATGAAAAAATTAAAGGGGAGGAAATAAATTCTGATTTAAAAGATTATGAATTTGAAATTTCTGGGGCAAGTGATAGTTCTGGGTTTCCTGCAATAAAAGATGTGGAAGGTGTTGGACTAAAAAAGGTTTTGCTGACTTATGGAAGAGGTATGAAGAAGCATCCAAAGAAAGAAGGAAAGAAAAAACGAAGTAATAGCAAACCAAAAGGTTTGAGATTGAGAAAAACTTTAAGGGGAGAAATCATCTCAAAAGCTATTTCACAAATAAATCTTAAAATTATTAAACAAGGTTCTAAAACTCTTGAAGAAATTTTTCCTGGAAAATCTGAAATTTCTGAAACAGATTCTAAAGATAAAAAAGAGTAAAATGCAAGAGACAAGTTATGATATGGTTTCTAAAAATATAACTAATAAATGTTTGTTTAATTAATATTATATTAGAATTTTAGAAAAAAAAGGGAAATTATATAATAATTGATAAAACTTCTAAAATGACAAGAGATAGAGAGGTTCATAGAAAAAGGTTTTTATTCTTGATATTTTTTTTAATTTAATACCTAAATTGGGAAAATGTTGAATTTTTTTAATTTTATAGTTAATTTGTTAATGAACTTTATTTGAGTTTTGTTAAATTATTAAGAAAATATTTATCTCATAAAAACTTAGTTATTGCATAAAATAAATGAGATTAATGAAAATTTTGTTATGAATAAAAATTCTATAGGAAAAGAGCATTGAAATATAATAATTTTAATAAAGCATAAAATAAATGAAAAATTATGAGAGAGAGAAAAAAGAGAAAAAATAAAACTAATAGAAAAGCACTTTATATTAGGCCTCCAGAGTTTAAATCTTATCCTAAGATTTATCTTAAAGATGAAACTTTAATTCCTTATTTTATTAAGATGTATAATTCATTAGATATTAGGCAGCTTGTAACAAAAAAATATCCTGCTCCAGACCCTAAATTTATAGGGCATGAAATAAGAGGGAATGATAATACAAATTCTCTCTGGTTTAGAAATTTATCTGCTTATTATATAAACAATAGAACTAAAAAAAGAAATCGGAAAGATAAACCAGATACTAAAATTCAGGGAATACAGGTGCAGAAGGCTTTAAGAAATTTTGTAAAAAACGGGTATTCTTTTTCAGCCTATGCAGAAGATTTTATAAAAATAGCAAAAACATTAAAGAAGCAGGAAATAAAAGCGACAATTTATTTTGTGCAAAAGAGAAATTTAAACGAAATAGCAGAAGAATGTTCTGAATTAATTGATTTGCAAGATATAAGTAATTATCTCGAAGAAGATTCTTTTAAGATTGCTGAAAAATTTAATAATTGTTATAATTCCCTTGAGAAAAGATTATCCAAAGTTGAAGATAGATTCAGAATTCTTGATTTAGGGGATGAAGTTCCATTCTGAATTAATATATAAATAATTATTAAAAGTAGTAAAGAATATTTGAAATTTGATAAGAATCTGGCTTTGGTAAAATTGTCAAGTACATTTTTATTCTGTAAGTTTCTGTTTGTAATATTTGATAAAATAATTGAATAAAAATTATTTATTAATAGAAATCTTTATGGGGAATTCATCTGAGCCAATAATCATAATCCTTAAAAACTCTTTATGCAGTTTAATTAAATGCTAAAAAAAATTCCAGAACTAAATGTTGGTATTGTGGGACATATTGATCATGGAAAAACAACTTTACTTAATGGACTTACCGGAAAATTTGCAGATACACATTCAGAAGAATTGAAAAGAGGGATAACTATAAAATTAGGTTATGCAAATATGACTATTTTTGATAATAAGGGGAAATTAAATGGAGAAGGAGAAGGAGAGCCAAAAAGATATATTAGTTTTATTGATGCCCCTGGACATGAGATGCTTATGGCGACTATGCTTTCAGGAGCTTCTATAATTGATGTGGCAATTCTTGTTATAGCAGCAAATGAAGATTTTCCACAAGCACAAACAAAAGAACATTTTATGGCATTACAAGCAAAAGAGATAAAAAATTTAATAATAGTCCAGAATAAAATAGATGTGGTTTCAAAAGAGCAGGCTCTTAAAAATTATAAACAGATAAAGGAATTTTTAAAAGACACTTTTGCTGAAAATTCCCCAATAATTCCAATATCTGCACAGCAAAAAATAAATATAAATAAACTACTTGAAGAATTATGCAAAATAGAAATTCCAAAAAGAGATACAGAAATGGATCCTATTTTTTTAATAGCAAGGAGTTTTGATATAAATAAACCTGGAACAGGAATAGAAAATCTAAAAGGAGGTGTTCTTGGTGGAGTTTTAAAAAAAGGAAAACTAAAAATTAATGATGAAATTGAGATTAAACCTGGATTAATAAAAAAATCAAAAAATCAAATAGAATACCAATCATTAACAACAAATATACTTTCTTTGCAAAAAGGGGATGAAAAAGTAAATGAGGTTTTTCCAGGAGCAAGTATTTCAATAGAAACAGAGCTTGACCCTTATTTAACAAAAACAGATTCTTTAAATGGATGTATTTTGTCAAAAAAAGGAGTTTTGCCAGAAATAAGTAATGAGATAGTTTTGGAAATAAATCTTTTTAAAAATATTGCTGGAACAAAAAATCAGGTAGAATCTTTAAAAACAAAAGAGAGAATAATGTTAAGTGTAAATACAACAATAACAATTGGAACAATAGAAAAAATAAATCAAAACAATGCAAAAATAAGCTTAAGTATACCGATATTAGCACTAAAAAATGATAAGGTAGGAATAGCAAGAAATATTAATAGTCATTGGAGATTAATTGGTTGGGGTAAAATAATCAGTTAAATATATAAATCGTTTTTCTTTTATTTTTGCATGAGGAAGATATTTATTTTATTTATTGTGATTATTCTTATTAGTTCAGTTCTAATAACTTCAGTAAGTGATAATGCTTCAAATTCTAATAATCAAGTTAATCCTGAGGTAAATTCTTCTAATCAAACTAAAGAAAAATTAAAAATTAGAGAAAGAAATGAAAGCCAGAATAATAGTGAATTACCCAGACAAATAATAAAGCAGGCAATTAACCAAAAAAAACAAGTAATTAAGAAGAAAAAAATGATACAATCATTAAATAGATTAAATCAAGAGAATTTTTCATGTCCAGAAGATTGTGTGTGCTCAGGTTCTACTATAAAATGCCAATTTGAAGGAGGAAGAAATATGACAATTAGGGCAGGAAAATCAGGGAATACAATTGTGCAGGTTAAAGAGATTAATATGTCAACTAAAGTAACTTTATATAAACAAAACAATAGTCTTGTAGGAATTTTTAAAGGGAATAAAACAAAAATTATTAAATTAATGCCAGACCAGGTTTTAGAAAAAATAAAAGGGAAGATAAAAGAAAGATTAGTAAATAAAAATATGACTCTTGATGAAAATGGAATATTTCAGGCACACTTTGAAAAAAGAGCAAGATTTTTTTGGATTGTCCCTGTTAGAGAGAGGGTTAAAATAAATATTGATGCTGAAACAGGAGATATTATCAAAATAAAAACTTCTTGGTGGGGATTTTTAGCAAGAGATATTAAAGAAGAATTGGTCGGGGGATGTGGAACTGTAACCCCTGGAATGGAAGATGAATGCTGTCAAAATCTTGGATATAATTTTTGGAATAAAGAAAATCTAGAATGTGAATAAAATCACAATAATTTTTAAAAAGGGAAAAAGTTATAGAAAATTATGAAAAATTTATCTAAACAACTTTCTTTAAAAATTGATGAAACTTCTATAGATAGGGGGTATTGGAATTCAATAGCAGTAAAAGAAGGGTTTAGAAATATTGAAGATTTTTCAGAGTATTTTGATATTCATTCAAAAACTCCTAGAGCTCTTTTTTCAGGGAGAAATGCAGAGCTTGTACTTGCTTTAGCAGGATATTCTAAACAGAAAAGAGAATCTTTAAACCCTCATAATTTTTTTATAGTATTAAGCGAGCCATTAATTTATAAAAAAATGAAAAGGAAAATAACCTCATTAAACTAAGAATCTCTATAAATTTTAAAAAATCTTTTTAAAGGCATTTAATTTTTGTATTCATGGTTAAATTTTATTCATATTCAAAAATATCTACTTTTGAAAAATGTCCTTATAAATTTAAATTAAGATATATTGATAAAATTCCTCCTGAAATAAAGGGAACAATTGAGGTTCATTTAGGTATAGCAGTGCATCAAACTCTTGAATGGCTTTATAAAGAGGTAATGCAAAAAAATATTCCTGAATTAGATAATTTAATAATTTATTATAAAAATTTCTGGCAGAAAAAATATAATTCAAATATCTTAATAGTAAAGAAGAATTTAACAGAAAGAGATTATTTTAATAAAGGAGTAACATTTTTAATAAATTATTATACTCAAAATTCCCCATTTAATGAAGGGACAATTGAATGTGAAAAAAAAGTGGTTTTTAATTTAGATGAAAAAGGAAATTATAAATTGCAGGGATTTATTGATAGGTTTGCATATAATTTAGAAAAAGAAGAGTATGAAATTCATGATTATAAAACAGCAAATTATCTTCCTTCTGATGAAGAAATGCATAAGGATAAGCAATTAGCTTTATATTGTATTGCAATAAAAGAATATCTTAGTGAATCAGAAAAAGATAAGGAAATTTCCCTTAATTGGCATTATCTTGCGCATTCAAAAAAAATTTCAATTAAAAAAACAATAGAACAATTAGAAAATTTAAGAGAAGAGGTAATCAAGATAATAGAAAAAATTGAATTAACAGAATATTTTCCAAAAAAATCTTCTAGATTATGTGATTGGTGTGAATATAAAGCTCTTTGCAAGAAATCAGAAATTAGTGAAAGTATTTATCCAGATAAAATAATTGAAAAAGAACCTGTAGAGATTAAAAAAGAATTTCCTGTTATGAATTATAAAGAAAGAGGTAAAAATACAACTCTTGATATTTGGTAAAAGATTTTAATTAAATGTATCTTCTTTTTTTCTAAATACTACTTCTGTATGGGGATATGCTATTTCCACGTTTTTTTCTTTTGAAATTTGTTTAAAGATTTCTTCAGTTAAATTGGAATTAAATTCAGTTTTTTTATCTGCAAAAATATAATATTTAAGTTTAATATTAATTCCAGAACGTTCAAAATTAAATCTTAAATAAGGCTTTTTTGATAGTTTATCCTTAAAATTTTTTCTTAATTTCTCAATATTTTCTAAACACATCTTTTTAGCCTGATTAATGTCGCTTTCATAAGTTATCATTAAATTAACTTCATCTAATATGAAGTTATTTTTTCTTGTATAATTTATTATTTCTTTTTCAAATAAAATAGAATTAGGGAGAAGTATAATCCTGCCAGAAAATTCATCTCCTGCAACAGTTCCTCCAATTTCTTTAATGTGTATGTGTGTGAGGGTAATGTTATCAACATCTCCTTTTGTAGTTCCGACAATAATTCTGTCTCCGATTTTAAATGCATTAGAAAAGATTATCATAAACCATGCAGCAAGTCCAGTAATTGGTTTTTGCAATGCTAGCCCTAATCCAACAGAAAAAAGTCCTGCAACTAAACTCATTTGTGTCCAGTCTCCTCCAAAAGAAAAGAACATAAAAATTATTCCTACAAGAAGAAAAAGATATGTTGAAAAATTCATAAAAAGAGTGATGGTATGCTTCATTTTTTTAGATTTAACTTTATTAAGAAATTTTCTTTTTAGAAAAGCTTGAGCTATAATAAAAATTATAAATGCACTTGCAAAAATTAATAGAGGTTTAAGGATTTTTAGGACCTGAAAATTTATCATCGCCTATAAACTAAATAGAGGTTTAAAAATGTAATGCTTAAATTTCTTGAAAAATCAGTAATTAAGAAATTAAAATGAAAAAGTTTCTGATTTTAGGGAATTTTTTTGAGATTTAAAAAAAATTTATTAATAAGAATGTTATATTATAATATTAACAGGAAAATAATTTGTTTCTTTTTTATTTTAATTGCCTTTAAAAAAATAATTGAGAGAAATTTGATAAAATCATTAATAATATTTTTATTTTAGAAAAAATAGTTGTCAATAAAAATTCAAAGGGGAAAATTATATTATATTAATTTATAAATATTCAAATAAAACACAGATATCATAATATTAGTTTATAGGGATAAAGTTATAAATATTTAATCTATATTTTATAAATAATGATAAAAGTTTCAATAGAGGAAATTCAGGAAAAATATAATTTTGATTTAGATAAAGTGATTTCTGAAATTAGAAGTAAAAAGGCGAAATTAGTTTTATTGCAATTTGCTGAGGGATTAAAACCTTATGCTATAATAATAGTTGATTATTTAGATGAAAAATTTAATGAAAAAATTGACTTCTTAATATGGTTAGATAGTTGTTTTGGTGCTTGTGATACCCC
>Ga0307990_1002934_pt1 | contig 13311 bp, 11 predicted proteins | sample EllFjometagen129_FD_203168 | JGI IMG/M metagenome (GOLD analysis project Ga0307990, IMG submission 203168) | Marine microbial communities from Ellis Fjord, Antarctic Ocean - #129 | ecosystem: Environmental > Aquatic > Marine > Unclassified | place: Southern Ocean | collected 2014-10-08
GCCCCGCATCTGCCGCGCGTTTCATGGCCTGCTTAAGGAGGTCGTCACCTGATCTTACGGTCGTTCTCATGCACTAAAAAATATCATCGGTGCATCAATATGTCAAGCATAAGATTGATGTTCCCGGGTGCCCGGGCGCTTATCCATGCAATCCCCTGTCAAGGGCCTTAAGGGAGGTCTCCAGCATTATCTCCGCAAGTGTAGGGTGTGCATGGATTGTTCCGGCAAGCTGTTTGACCGTACAGCCCCTTTTCACGGCCAGTGCCCCTTCTGCAATCAGGTCAGTGGCATGGGGACCTATAATATGTACGCCGAGGATTTCCCCCGTATCCCTTTGAGAAATCATTTTTACCTGGCCTGCTATCTCACCAAGTACCTGTGCCTTGCTAATGTTTCGGAACAAAACAGTATCAGTTCGTATTTTAATTCCCTGGCTAAGGGCCTGCGCCTCGGTAATCCCTACATCAGCCACTTCCGGCGTGGTAAAAATAGCCCCTGGTATAACGTCATATTCCATCTTACTATTAGCGCCCGTGGCATTTTCTGCAGCCACTATCCCCTCTGCCGATGCTACATGGGCCATCATCACCTTTTCAGGCCCCAACACGTCCCCTAGGGCATAAATATTTTTTATGTTGGTGGCCATCTTGCCGTTCACCTGTATCCATCCCTGTTTATCAGTCTTTATCCCTACGGAACCGATACCAATGTCATCTGTGTTAGGCCTTCTTCCTATGCAAACGAGGAGCTTTTCAGCCTCTAACATAAAGGGTTCTCTTTTCTGCCCCTTGCCTTTATCGCTAAGGGTCGATGGACCAATATTTATATGGAGCCCTGATTGACTATAATCCAAACTATTTACCGTCCGGTTCACGAAGAAATCGATCTTTCTTTTTTTCATCTCTCTTTGAAGTACCTTGGAATTCGCATCATCCACAGATGGCAGTGGTAGTAAACGTTCCATAGCTTCTACGATAGTCACCCTGGAGCCAAGGCCTGCAAAGATGAATGCAAACTCACACCCAATTACACCACCCCCCACTATTACAATCGACTCGGGTATATCATTTAAAAAAAGGGCCTCATTGCTGGAAATAACCCTTTCACCGTCAAAGGGAAATGTGGGAATATCAATAGGTCGGGAACCTGTGGCAATAAGAAGCCTGTTCCAAGAAACAATCTCCCTTTCCCCTGTTAGCCTGTGTACCTCTATCTTTCCGTATTCAAGGATTCGGCCCTTCCCCCTTTCATACCGCACCCTGTTGTGTTTGAAAAGTGCCTCGATAGCCTTGCGTTGGGTCTGGATGACCCGTTCCTTTCTCTCTGCAAGGGTATCCATATCAAGACGGATTTCTCCCTCCATCAGAATACCGAATTCCCCAAATCTACGAGAAATATCCACCCTGTCTGCAGTGGTCTTTAATATTTTTGACGGGACACATCCCCAGTTCAGGCACGTGCCACCAACCTGGTCGTTTTCTATTACCGTAACATCCGCCCCCAATTGAGCTGCTCGAACAGCCGCTACATATCCCCCTGGGCCGGCGCCTAATATTGCGATTTTCTTTATCATTTATGAACCTCTATCTTTAGTTTCGCTATATTGATGCACATATGACGCATAATCAAAGTACCACCAATAAACTCAACTTCTATAGTGCATTTATTGCATATTTCATCACATATTTCAATTTATTTTTAGTTATTCTACATTATTTAATTTTTATATTGACAATATCACAATTTTATGGATAATAAAAATAATGCATACCCGATTTTCCATTTGGAGATATATAGATCATTATAACTTATCAAAGGACAAAAAGTGCAAAAGGAAATTAAAAAAACTCAGCTCAATCTATGGCACGCCAATCACGGAGCTAATATGGCTGATTTTGGCGGATATGAGATGCCTCTATGGTATTCATCCGCCAAAACCGAACACCTAACCGTCCTCACTCATGCAGGGGTTTTTGATACCAGTCACATGGCAGTTATTACAGTAGAAGGGGCAGATGCCTTCACCCTCTTACAACTATGCTTTTCCAGGGATTTAACCCGATGCACTGGGCCTATCCCCAGAGGCCCTATTGTTCCTGAAAGGTGCGTGTACGGTGTGTTCCTTGACGAAAAAGGCGGTGTTGTTGATGATGCTATCGTATATAAGATAAAAGATGAACGCTATATGTGCGTGGTTAATGCGGGAATGGGAGAAATTCTTGTCCAGCAACTTTTAAAATACAGCTCTCGCATGGATGTAAGGTTAATAAATCTTACCGACAAGGTGGGAAAAATGGACATCCAGGGCCCATTGTCCGCAAAGATATTAAGAAAAATCTTAAAAAACCCTGAAGAGGTCTATGAAAATTTCCCGTATTTCTCATTTAAAGGAGGTTTCCATGCATCTTCCATCCCAAAAGATACGGTCATCCTGAAAAACGGTGCAAACATACTGCTTTCCAGGACGGGCTACACAGGTGAACTCGGATTTGAAATCTTCTCATCCCCATCCCAGCTTATTGAAATCTGGGAGATGGTTCTTAAAGCAGGCGAGGAATTCGGCATTCTTCCCTGCGGTCTTGCTGCGAGAGATTCACTCAGAGTCGGTGCAATGCTTCCCCTCTCCCACCAGGATATGGGCAATTGGCCCTTTATCAGGAATCCCTGGGTCTTTGCCCTCCCGTACAACTCAGATTACACCGGGTTTACAAAAGAATTTATAGGCTCCCGTGCCATTCAGGAAAATAGGGAATGCGATTACACTTATGCATTTGTTGGAAACGACCTTCGAAAGGTAAGGGTATCTGAGAAAACTGAGGTGCTGGATACGGATAATCGTGTGGTAGGCACAGTACTGACCTGTGTTTCAGATATGGGAATAGGTCGTTTAGACGGAAGAATATATAGCATTACAAGTCTTGACAAGCCTGAAGGATTCAACCCTAAAGGACTTAGCTGCGGTTTTATTAAGGTAAGCAATAAACTTGAAATGGGGCATGTTGCAGAACTGAGGGACACCAGGAGGTCCATAAAGGTAAGGGTTGTGGATAGTATTCGTCCTAATCTAACTGCTCGCAAACAGATAGTAACCGTTCAGGGTTCAACGTTCAAGGATCAGGGTTAGAGAGAAGACTGGAATTGGATCCCTGAAACGCTCGTAAAAAATGAGGATTTTGCAACATCACTGCCAAGCACCATGTTCCAGGCTTGCCCGTCATCACAGTCGTTCAGGCAAGGCAGGCGGGTTTTCGGGGATGTGGAAGCGGTCGGTTTTCCCGTACAAAACACTTACAAAATGGCTTATGGTGATTAGAATACAACCTTTGAACCCGTGAACGGTTACAGTTTTTTAATCCATCAACGATCTACTTAAGGAGGAAAAATGAAAGAGATCAGCGAATTAACACTGCCGGAAGACGTCAGGTATTCCGATGACCATGAATGGGCAAGGCAGGAAGGGGATTTTGTGAGAGCAGGTATTTCTGACTACGCCCAGGACCAGTTAGGCGATATCATTTTCGTAGAATTTCCTGAGATAGGAGAAACTTTTGAAAAGGGTGAGGAATGTGGAACTGTAGAGTCTGTTAAGACCGTATCTGAGCTCTATATGCCGGTTGGGGGTGAGGTCACGGCCGTTAACGAGAACCTTGCTGAACATCCTGAGATGGTAAACAACGAACCTTACAATGGTGGCTGGATGATAGAGATCAGACCAACTGATTTTGGTGAAATGGATTCGCTCATGGGAAAGAATGCCTACCTAAAAATGCTAAAAGGATAAAACCATGCGTTACCTACCTCATACAGATCAAGATATCAATGAAATGCTTAAGGAGATTGGCCTAAAAACACTCGATGACCTTTTTGAGTGTATCCCAAAGGAGTGCCGTCGCACAGATGATCTTAACCTGCCAAAGCCCCTGACCGAATGGGATCTTAATACCCATATGGACAATCTGGCCGCAGAAATGGCAGTCCCTCCCGACTATAAAATTTTTTTAGGTGCAGGTAGCTATAACCATTACATCCCGGAGGTAGTTAAACAGTTAATTAGCCGGAGTGAGTTTTACACTGCATACACCCCATATCAGCCTGAAATAAGCCAGGGCACCCTCCAGGCAATATACGAATACCAGACTATAGTTACCCTGCTTTTGGGAATGGATGTGGCAAACGCCTCCATGTATGACGGAGCTTCGGCATTGGCTGAGGCCCTGCTTATGGCCATACGCATAACCAAGAGGAAAAAGGTTGCTGTTTCGAGGCTAATCAATCCCTATTATCGTCAGGTGGTTCAAACCTATCTTTCCGCCCAAGGGTACGAGATAGTTGAGCTCCCGTTCCTTAAAAATGGAACAACCGATCTTTCAGGCCTTCATGACTTGGAGGAATTTGCCGCTGTTGCAATTCAGTCCCCAAATTTTTTCGGATGTATAGAAGACCTTAAATCCCAAGGAGAGAGGATACACTCAGACCGGAAAACAATGTTCGTAACCGCCTTTACCGAGCCTTTGGCCTACGGTCTTATTAAAAACCCCGGCTCCCTCGGCTCTGACATAGCATGCGGAGAAGGACAAAGCCTTGGTGTGCCCCAGTCATTTGGGGGACCTGGCCTTGGAATGTTTGCGTCAAAGACAAAATACGTGCGGAGCATGCCTGGACGACTCGTGGGTCAGACAACGGACAAGAACGGGAAAAGAGGCTTTGTCCTGACCCTTGCCACCAGAGAACAACACATACGCCGTGAAAAGGCAACCTCAAACATATGCTCAAACCAGGGACTCTGTGCCCTTAGCACAGCTATGTATATTGCCTGTACAGGCGGGACCGGCATACGTAAGCTTGCAGCGTTAAACCATGACAAGGCTGAATACTTAAAGAAGGGCCTTATGGATGCAGGCGCTGTCATCCCCTTTGACACCCCAATCTTCAATGAATTCGTGGTAAAATTTCCTTCGGATTTTAAAGATACCTATGCCGGACTGTTAAAAAAGAAGATGGTAGCCGGCCTTTCCATTGCCCCATTCTATCCGGAACTATCGGACCACTATCTGCTGTGCGCTACTGAAACCAACACCAGGGAAGATATGGATGCCCTGATCAAGGAGGTAAAATCATGAAAGAACCCCTATCAACAACAGGGCTTATCCTGAATGAACCGCTTCTATGGGAGAAAGGGAAGAAGGGAAGATCAGGCTTTTCATTGCCTCAGAGGGATGTTGATGTCTTTCCCATGGATGATAATCTCTTGGGAAATGGACCGGACTTTCCGGATTTAAGTGAGTTAGATGTTGTTCGCCACTATACGAGACTTTCTCAATGGAATTATGGTGTAGACAGCGGAATGTACCCCCTGGGTTCATGCACCATGAAATATAACCCAAAAATCAATGAAAGACAGGCATCCCTTCATGGCATTGCCTTCTCACACCCTATGCTTCCAGCAGAGCTTTCCCAGGGGATACTCAAGATTATGTTTCACCTTGAGAGATATCTGTCTGAGATTACCGGTCTTCCAGCCGTTACGCTCCAGCCTGCAGCAGGGGCACAAGGTGAGCTGGCCGGTATGATGATGATCAAGGCCTTTCACCAAAATTCAGGATCAACAAAAAATAAAATCCTTATCCCAGACACAGCCCACGGAACAAACCCGGCAAGTTCCGCTATTTGCGGATTTACCCCTGTGCCGGTTAAGTCCAACGAACTGGGGGTCCTCTCTTTAGAGAGTGTTGCGTCTGTTATGGATGAAGATATAGCAGGCGTTATGATAACCAATCCCAACACCTTGGGGTTGTTCGAGGAAAACATCAAAGAGATATCCGGCATAGTACATTCAAAAGGCGGGCTTGTTTATGTAGACGGCGCCAACATGAATGCCATTATGGGAATTGTTAATATGGACGATATAGGGGTTGATATTATGCACCTGAATCTCCACAAGACCTTTTCAACGCCTCATGGCGGGGGGGGTCCCGGTGCCGGCCCTGTCTGCGTAGGAAAGGATTTAGAACCTTTTTTGCCGGTGCCAAGGGTGGTGAAAAAAAACGGCAGTTACTTTTTATCCCAGGACTTCCCACAATCTATAGGTAGGCTACACGCCTTTTACGGGAATGTTGGGGTATTGATAAAGGCATACAGCTATATACTAAGCATGGGCAGTATGCTCAAAAAGGCCAGCCAGTTAGCCGTTCTTAATGCCAATTATTTAAAGGAAAGACTGAAAGGCACGTTTCATCTTCCCTATGACAGGCCATGCATGCATGAATGCGTGTTTTCCGATAAGCTCCAGGAGGAAAACAGGGTTACAACCCTTGACATTGCAAAGCGACTTATAGACTATGGTTTCCATCCGCCTACTGTTTATTTTCCCCTGGTCGTACACGGTGCAATTATGATGGAACCGACGGAATCGGAATCAAGAGAAACGCTTGATCTCTTTATTGAGGCATGCAAGGCAATTGCCGATGAGGCAAAACAAAATCCTGAATTGCTCTTTGAGGCCCCTACAAAGCCAAAGGTGAGAAGGATGGATGAAACTAAGGCTGCACGCCACCCTTACCTCGCAGGGTAAAATGTTTTTCAAGATGGAGAAAAATGATCGTTAATGAGATTGGCCGTACCCGTGTCTGGAAAATTGTGGACCTGAAAACCCTGCCGTACATGACTGCCCTTAACCTGCAGCACAGGATGGTAGAAGCCAGGCGTAAAGGAACCCTAAAGAAAGATGCTGTCCTATTATTGGAACATCCTCCGGTTTATACACTGGGACATAACGGCGGCCTTGAGAGTCTTAAGGTGTCAAAGGAATTCCTTGAACAAAAGGGGGTCCGGATCGTTAAAACCAAGAGAGGTGGCAATATTACCTATCACGGCCCCGGACAGATAATTGCCTACCCAATTATTGATTTGAACACCGACAAGATTGGGGTTCTCGAGTATGTTGCAGGTCTTGAAGAAGTGATGATAAGAGCTGCATGGGATTGTGGAGTTAAGGCCCAGCGCAATTCATTAAATCGTGGTGTCTGGGTGGGAAATAAAAAGGTGGGGAGCGTGGGCATAGCGATCCGCCATGGAATAACTTTTCATGGCCTGGCGCTGAACGTTGACCTCTCTTTAGAATATTTTTCATTGATTAACCCCTGCGGGCTAAATGATATTTCCATGACCTCCCTGAAACAAGAGGGGATGGGTAATGTTGGCGTAAAAGAAGTAAAGGATGGAATAGTCCGTCACATGGAGACCGTTTTTGGGATTAAACCCATGAAATGGAACTCTGACAATTTTCTAAGGCAATTTCCCTTAAACGCTGAAACATAAAAATCTTTTTACGTTACCTATGAATTTAGTCAAACACATTCAAAAGCCAAAGTGGTTAAGAAAGCGACTTCCCAGAGGGCCGGTCTATGAAAATGTACGAAAAATGCTCAATGACGATCTGCTTCATACGGTCTGCCAGGAGGCAAGATGCCCTAACCAGTGGGAATGCTTCTCAAATCACACAGCTACCTTTCTGATACTGGGAGACAGGTGCACAAGAAACTGCAGGTTTTGCGCAGTGAAGCATGGCGCCGGCACAAGACCTGACCTGGAAGAACCAAAACGAGTGGCAAACGCTGCAAAACGATTAGGACTGGACTACGTTGTTGTAACCTCTGTCACAAGGGATGACATTCCCGATGGTGGAGCAAGTATGTTTGCCATGACAATTTCTGAAATCCGAAAGGAAATATCAGGCTCTGCTGTGGAGGTTTTGGTTTCTGACTTAAAGGGTGATGAGAGGTCATTGGTAACGGTTCTGGATGCTGTGCCGGATGTTTTAAATCATAATATTGAAACGGTTCCACGGCTCTATGACCTGGTCCGGCCTGGAGCGAATTTTAAACGCTCTCTAAATCTTCTAACAAGGGTAAAGGACGTTAAACCATCTATTCCCACCAAATCCGGCATTATGCTTGGTCTTGGAGAAACTTCCGGTGAAATCAAACAGACCCTTAAAGAGATTTACCATACAGGATGCAGTATGTTGACCATTGGGCAGTATCTTCAGCCTTCCACGGAGCATATTGAGGTAGACCGGTTTGTTACGCCCGAAGAGTTCGACAACTGGCGGGACACAGCCCTTGAAATCGGGTTTACAGAGGTCTTTAGTGGTCCTTTTGTGAGAAGTTCCTATAATGCCAGGGAAATGTACAGGGCACATAACGGCCATAAACCCAAAGGAGTAGCCTAACCAGGAGGCTTTCCGAGAATAGGTTTTTATTTTATATGATTAGGGTCTAAAATTGTTTAACTACCAGCTAACGGAGGTAATCTATGAGAAAAAGATTTATAATGACTGCATTTGGAAAAGATAGGCCGGGATTCATTGCGGACATTTCTCAGTTGATCTATGAAAACAGGTGCAATCTTGAGGACTCGACAATGACTAACTTGTCGGATGAGTTTGCCATGATTTTTTTGGTAGAAGGCATGGAAGAAGATCCAATGGAGGAACCACTGGAAAAACGGCTTCTGAGGGAATGTCGAAGGCTTGAAAAGGAAAAGGGAATATCAGCCTTTGTAAGACAAATCAGTGGTGAGATTATTAGACCCAAACAAACCACAACCAAGAAAACGCTCCACGTAGAGGGGCTTGATCAGGCGGGTATAGTTTACAAAATAAGTCGGTATCTTGCAGATATTCAAATCAATATCACTAATTTTGATTCCAGAATGACCCATTCACCCCAGACAGGTGCTGCAATTTATACCATAAACATTCAAATAGAGGTACCGACAAACTTTACCAGCGCGCGTCTGAATGAGGGACTCGATCACATTGGAAACGAGTTGAATGTGGATATTTCCATTTCTGGGAATTAGCTCTGCTGTAATGGTTACTATTTTTTTTCAATTCTACGGCCTACGGATAGGAAATTTATTAGATGAAAATGGATGAAACCAACATTGCTATCATAAGACACCTTCGAGACGGCAGAAAATCATTGAGGCAAATCGCCAAATCCCTCAGGTTATCTGAAAACACCATAAGGGGCCGGATAAACAGACTTACTTCAGAGGGCGTCCTGAACATCACAGGCCTTGTTGACCCTGAGGCCATACCTGGCCACAGAAGCGCCATTATTGGGGTAAAGCTGAGCACTATGGACCTTATTAGAAAAGGAGAGGAATTCAGTAAAATAAAAGGCGTCGTATCCGTCAGTGTGGTAACAGGCAGGTTTGATTTGATATTAGTGGCGCTTTTCAACGAAGAATTTCGTCTTCTTGATTTTTATGCAGATGAGGTTTCAAAGATTAAAGACGTTCAATCTGTCGAAACCTTTATTGTCTACAAAGGCTACAATATGATGGTCCCTTATTTGTTATAGGCGTAAACTATTTTTTCACGGGTTTGATATATTTCCAATCCACCAAACGCTGGTATGCATGCCGTGCCTGTTTGCTTTGTGTATCCAATTTTAGGTAGCGGTGATATTCAAGGGCGGATTTATTTTTATTTCCCATCCCCTCCATAGACAATCCTCTCAGAAATATGGTGTTTGGGTTTCCCGGCAACATTTTTTCGTAATCCCTGAACTCTGCATAGGCGGAATCAAAATCCTTTTTTTGCAGGGCAGACATACCCTTTACATGATATGCCTGGGCCTCATTTGAATTCACCTGCTTAGCCCTTTGCGCATAACGCTCTGCCTCTCTATTCTTATCCTGAGCAAGCATGCATTTTGCCATCATCACCAACCCTGCATAGTCATTCGGCGCTTGTTTCAATGCAAGACGGAATTGTTTTTCCGCATCCTTAAATTTCCTTTTGGTCATCGCCTTTTCACCGTTTTGCATCTTCTCAATGGCGCCCTTAATTTTGCGGAGCCTTGCCGTATGATCCATATAACTATCCCTGTTTAGGGGAAGTTTTTGCCTGGAACCATATTTTGTTCTGGACTTATGCGCGGCGGTTCTATACCTCTCCTTGCTCATGGGGTGGGTGGCAAACATCTTTTCAATGGAGCCTGGTTTGTGCTTTGAGATGCCAACAAGCACATCCATTAGCCCTACCATCCCCTTTGGGTTTTGGCCTGCACGTACCATATATTCCATCCCGAGAGAGTCTGCCTCCCGCTCATTATCTCTGCTGTAGCTGGCAAGGAGCATACCTACCCCTACAGCCCCGAGGCCTGCAGCAAGAGGGGCAAGGTCTTTGTTTTCCGACTCAACATAGGCTGCCACCCCTGCAAGAGCCAATGAAGTCAGCATCCTTTTAGACATTTGTTCAGCCGTATGACGGGCATTTACATGGCCTAGTTCATGACCCAATAGGGCCGACAGCTCCGCCTCATTTTCCAGGGTTACAAGAATACCCCTTGTGGCGGCGATGCTTCCCCCGGGAAAGGCATAGGCATTTACATATGTAGCGTTTACAGCGCGAAATGAATATGGCATTTTAGGACGGTGACTCAAAGAGGCCATCTTTTTGCCGACTTTTTGTATATAGTTATTAAGGGTTTTATCTGTCGTAGCGCCATAATCTGAGGAAAACTGGTGTGGTGAGTTTTGTTTGTCAAGTTCAATCTCCTGGCCTTCCGACATCAACATCAACTGTTTCTGTCCGGTAACAGGGTTAATTGCACATCCCACGACAACACCGGCTACAGACATGGACGATATCCACAAAAAATTCCTCCGTGTTATACCCTGTTTTTCAACATATTCTCCCATACCTGATTTCATAATTTCTCTCCTTATATTACTGGGGATTGGATAAAGAATCCATGCAAGCGTTCACAGAACGCTGAAATTAGAAAATAGTCCCGCAGGGCGGGATTGGAAATTTGGACTTCATGCTTTTGTACTGTTGATGAACACATTCAATTTTGGGCCGAGTTTTTCAACTATTGCTTTGGACGGCTATCACTTGTCAAAGTCTTACCAGACCCTGTCTGATAACTCTTCTGCCGGTTTGTAAACATCCAACTCGGAAACTCGTTTCATCCCTGCCAAATTTCTATTTTCCAATTTCCCCGTTTGGCGGGATCTTCGACAAGTTTCAAGCCGTGAACGGCTACGAATCCCTAAATAATAGAAACTGCCCTCATTTTAAAATTCGCCGTCAAAGGTTATCTTTTTGGATGCAATGGTCCAAGGGCAAGGCGGCATAATCATTCATTAGTGTTCGGGCGGAAGCATTCCGTAAATGATTACTTATTTACTAACTTGACACATTATGAAAGATACCTTAAAATCATTTCTTATGTCAATGGAACAGCTAAAGAAAACACGGAATATTGGTATAATAGCCCATATAGATGCAGGCAAGACTACCATAACAGAGAGGATGCTTTTCTACACCGGCAGATCCCATAAAATGGGAGAAGTTCATAACGGGGAAGCGGTAATGGACTGGATGCCTGAGGAGCAAGAGAGGGGCATTACTATAACCTCTGCTGTAACTACCTGTAAGTGGCTTGGGCATACAATTAACATTATAGATACACCAGGCCATGTGGACTTTACTATCGAAGTTGAAAGATCTTTAAGGGTTCTGGATGGGGCCATTGGGGTTTTTTGTGCAGTCGGAGGCGTAGAGCCCCAGTCTGAAACCGTATGGCATCAGGCAGATAGATACAAGGTTCCGAAGATAGCATTTATAAACAAAATCGACAGAATTGGAGCCAATTTTGACAATGCTGTACAGATGATAAGGGAGAGGCTTGGAGCGAGACCTCTTGTCCTTCAAATGCCATGGGGATTGGAAGAAGAATTTCAGGGTGTAATTGACATAATTAAAATGAAGGCGGTTGTATGGAATGAAGATGCCTTAGGGACAACATTTGAGGAGGTAAATATCCCTGAACAATACCAGGAAAGGGCCGTCGAGTACCGGGAGAAAATGCTCGAGCTATTAGCGGACCATGATGATGCCTTGATGGAGAAATACCTCGCTGAAGAGGAGATTGATAGTAAGTCAATTAAACAGGTTATCAGGCAGGCCACAATTGATTTAAAACTTGTTCCCATATTATGCGGCGCAGCACTTAGAAATAAGGGAATTCAACCGCTTTTAGATAGCATTGTTGAGTTTCTCCCTTCCCCCTTAGATATCCCCCCAGTTACCGGCATTAACCCTAATACACAGGAAATTGAGACAAGATCTGCATCCCTAAAAGAACCCTTCTCAGCCCTGGCCTTTAAGGTTGCAATGGATCAGGGAAGAAGAATGACGTATCTCAGGGTTTATTCTGGGACCATGAAGCAAGGCACTACCGTGTTTAACAGCGCAAGAAATGTGTCGGAAAGAGTTGCCAGGGCATTGAAGATGCATGCCAACAAGCGGGAAAGAATCGACCAGTTTATCAGCGGCGATATTATTGCTGTTATGGGTTTGAAAGAAACATCGACTGGTGACACACTCTGCGAAAAAAGCAAACCTATATTGCTTGAGTCAATTGAGTTTGACCAACCTGTAATATCTGTAGCTGTTGAGCCAAAACAAGTAAAGGACCAGGATAAATTACCAGACGTTTTAGCTAAGGTAGCAGATGAAGATCCTACCTTTAAGTTCGCAATAGACAAAGATACCGGCCAGATGATAATTTCCGGCATGGGAGAACTCCATCTGGATGTTTTAGTGCAGAGGTTAAAACGGGAATTTTCTCTGGATATAAACACCGGGAAACCACAAGTTGTTTACAGGGAAACAATAACCGAGAAGGCCGAGGCAGAGGCGATTTTTGACAGAGAATGGGGAGGTGAAATTCACTTTGCCGGCATTAAGATCGCTGTTTCCCCTTTAAAGAGGGGGGCGGGAAAGAGATTTGCAAATAAGGCTTCAAATCCCTTAATTACGGAAGAAATTATAAAATCTATAGAAGAGGGCATAACAGAGGCCATGGAAAGCGGCGTTTTGATGGGCTATCGTGTAATTGATGTAAGCACTATAATCTTGGATGTTGATATTAAGGAACTCCTGTCTACTGCACTTTCTTTTAAGATTGCTACATCGATGGCCTTCAAAAAGGCATGTGAGCAAGCCAAATCGATACTCCTTGAGCCTATAATGAAGGTGGAAATAATTGTCCCGGAGGATTTCCTTGGGGATGTAATAGGTGATGCAAACTCCAGGAATGGAAGGATTGAGCAGATTACAACAAAAGGGACAATTAAAATCTTAACGGCCATAGTGCCCCTTTCTAAGATGTTTGGTTATTCCACGGCGATCCGATCCGTGTCGCAGGGAAGGGCCACATTTACAATGCAGTTTTCCCACTATGATAACGCCTGATCTTTCAGGTTCACCCTTCCCTCTAATTTCTACTG
>Ga0307990_1002936_pt1 | contig 13299 bp, 8 predicted proteins | sample EllFjometagen129_FD_203168 | JGI IMG/M metagenome (GOLD analysis project Ga0307990, IMG submission 203168) | Marine microbial communities from Ellis Fjord, Antarctic Ocean - #129 | ecosystem: Environmental > Aquatic > Marine > Unclassified | place: Southern Ocean | collected 2014-10-08
GTCCATGATAAAGGCCGCACGCGCCATGTATCCGGAATCTTCCAAAAACGCGATGAACAAAAAGAGCATGAAGATCAGCGGGAAGAATCCAGCCACTCCGCCCACGCCGCCGATGATGCCGTCCACAAGCAGGCTTTTGAGCTGGCCGTCGGCCATTGGATCCAGCAAAGATCCGAGCCACCCAAAGAGGATTTCGAGCCAACCCATCGGGACTTCTCCGATAGTGAATGTCAGATTGAACATCAACCAGGTGGCAAAAAGAAAAATCGGCAGACCCAAAAAGCGGTTGGTCGCCACTTTGTCGATCTTGTCCGACATGGACCGCCGGTTCTCGCGGGGACGTTTGACCGCCTCTTTCACAGCCCCGGCGATGAAGCCGTATCGGGCGTCGGCGATGATGGTATCGGGTTCGTCGCCGTAAACGTCTCGAAGGTGCTTTTCCACTTTGTCCAGTTCGTTCGAAAGCTCCGGCCAGATGACAGAGCTTTGCAACTTCTCCAAGATCACACTGTCTTTTTCCAGCGCCTTGAGCATAAGCCACTTCGCGCCGTATTTTTGGGCCAGGGCCTCATCCTTTTCCGCGATGGCGGCCAGTTCGCCGAGGTGATCCTCCAATTCCTTACCGTAGCGGATTGGGGCCTCCGCAAGCCTCTTCTTCGCATCGGCTACGGCCAGAACTTCATCGATTAGCCGGTTCATGCCCTCGTTTTTGTTGCCCACGGTGGGCACGACGGCCACGCCGAGGAGCTTTTCCAAGCGAATGGCGTCGATCCTGATTCCCTGCTGTTCGGCCATGTCGAACATATTCAGGGCCACAACAACCTTTGCGCCCAATTCCCGAAGTTGCACTGTCAGATAAAGGTTTCGCTCCAGGTTGGAGGCATCGACGATGTTGACTACCACATCGGGATTTTCGTCCACGATGAAATCGCGGGAGACGATCTCCTCCATCGAAAAAGCGGTCAGTGAATATGTGCCGGGCAGATCGACCACTTCAATCTCACGACCGTCTCTTTCGATCTTTCCGCATTTTTTTTCCACCGTCACGCCCGGCCAGTTACCCACATGCTCCTTCGCGCCGACCAGATTGTTGAAAATCGTGGTCTTGCCGCTGTTGGGATTTCCCGCCAGAGCGATGATGATCTTATTACGCATACAAATTCTCGGAATCAGGAAACGGGTTTCACGAAAATCTTATGGGACATGCAGTGGCCGATGGCGATGCGCGTGTCGCGGGCGCGAATGGTGATCGGCCCGGTGAAAGTGTTCTGGACAATTTCGATTTTATCGCCGGGAATCACGCCCATCGAGGCCAGGCGCTGTTGCATGTGCTTACCGCCGCGAATTTTTGAAACTTGAACTTGTTCGCCGTTGGCGACCATGCTCAATGGAATTTCGGCACGCTGCGGCAATTTCGGCGTCGGAGCGAGGTCGGTGACTTTGGATTTCTTTTGGCAATCGGCGCATAAACCTTCGATGCGCAGGCTGTGGCGCAGCATTTTAAATCCGTACTCGCGGGCAACGTCTTCCTGTTTGATCTCAATGTCGGGATGCGTAAATTCTTCAATCTTTCCGCAACCGACGCAAATCAGATGGTCATGATGGATGTGCCCGTAAACGTGTTCATAAAAAATTTGGTCTTCTTGGAAGATTAGCTTGCGTACGAGCCCGGAGAAGACCAACTGAGACAGGACAGCCTCAACCTGCGTCGTGGAGTAGTCTGGGAAACGTGAACACAAATCGTCCAGCGTGAAATGGTCGTGCATATCGAATACGGCCAGGCATATGGACTTGTGTGCTTCACTCAAAGCAATGCCTTGCTTGTCCAGATACTTAGTGAAAAGCTGTAGTGCTTCTTTCATTATTTTTCTCCACTAAAAGCGCCTGACCGATAAGGATTGCTCCCTTATCAATCGGGCTTCGGGTTCTTAAGACCTCAGGCCTTTGCAGATGATTACGGCTTTCTCTTTTCGCGACAATCGCAATGTTCATCATTTTTGCAGACATGCTTCACCATGCGTTCACCGCCTCGGCAACGATTTTTTTCTGACAGGCCGGGCAAACGCCTCTTAACTCGAGTTGATGCTTTTTTAATTTGTATCCATATTGCTCAGCCACCTTGTTCTGAAGAACTTCGATGGCGCTTTCCGAAAATTCGATGACTTCGCCGCAATGCTCGCAGATCAGATGATCATGATGCTGGTGATCGTGAATCGTCTCGTAGACCTGCTCATCCGTACAGGAGGAACTGATACTGGGGGCTTTTCGGATCAGCCCCGCCTCAAGAAGGTGAGGAATAATGCGATAGACCGTGGATGGGGCAATGGCCGTGCCTTCTGATTTCAACTTTTTCATTATCACGGAAACGGTGAAATGGCCTTCGTGCGCGCCGATGGCCTGAATGACCGACTCCCTCTCACGTGTCATGCGCAGCTTTGTATTTGCAATGAAATCCTTGAACTGATCCAGGGCCGTCATTTTGGCTCCTTATTGCGAACTGTTTGCAATATAATCGAAAAACAGTCTTTGTCAAGCGGGAAGCCGCATTTCTAATAATTCCGGCTTAAAAATGAAGGTTGACATTGTAGGCGATTGTAGTACAATGCGTTTATGTCAAGAAATACCGACAAAAAGCATCCAGAGAATAGCCAAGGCGCCGAGGTGCTCCAATTGAAACCCGAGCCAAAACCCAGGGAAACCAAAGACCATGTGCTGCAGACCCGCGTGCCAAAGTCCCTTTATAACGACCTGGCCGTGCAGGCGCGGCGATTGCGCGTGCCCGTCTCCAACCTGGTTCGTAATATTCTGGAAGACTCGGTTCGCATGGTGGAAAACATCGTTGACGGAGGCCTGGACATCGTCGAGACGCTGACTTCCGGGGCCGACGACCAGGAACTTGGCGCGGTCATCGGCTGGCAGCCCCTGACGCCCAGTCGTCAGTTGCCCTGCTCGCGCTGCGGGCGGGCGCTTCAAAAAGATTCCGAGGCCTTCGTCAGCGTTGGCGCCCCCGGCAAACGCACCTTCGTCATCTGCCCGGAGTGCAAATGCAAGCTATAAAAGTTCTTTCCTACGCTACGGCCATCGGTAGGCGAATAGGAGGCGAGGTTAAAAAGGGCCTCCAGGCGGTGAATCCCGATGTCTGGCGAGAGTTCGCCGTCGTCTCCACGTTGGCCTACACGCTGGCCATCCCCAAGCGCGAAAAAATCGAAGATCGCGCGCCGGACGGATATCCCCCGCTGATCCTGGTGCACGGCCTGGGAAGCAACCGCGGCAGTTGGACGCCTTTGCGCTGGTATTTGCGTATGAATGGTCGCCGGAGGATTTACGCTTTTGGTTTCGAGAAGGGAAAGCTCGAAGACATCGCGGTGAAGCTCGATGAATTTATTCGGGATGTTCTTAGCGTCACGGGCGAAAAAGAGGTGGACATCATTGCGCATTCCCTGGGCGGGCTAATTTCACGCTATGCCATACAAAATTTGGGGCTTGATAAACGCGTGGGGACCTTTATCGCCATTGCCACTCCAAATCAGGGCACCTGGGCGGCGCAGTACGCCAATACGGATAAAATTCTGGCCATGCGCCCCGACGCTGAGTTCATTCTCAATCTCAACGCGCAAAAATTTCCGGCTCACATCCGCTTTATGACCGTGGGATCCAACCGGGACATCTATGTCATACCGTTTGACAGCATGGCGCATCCCGACGCGAAGAATGTTTTCATTCCAGGGCTTTCCCATTCCCAACATCTGATGTCGTGCAAAGTTTTCCGCACCGTCACGCGATTCCTTGACGCTCCCCACGTAAGTTTCGATGGTGTCGCGCGTGAACCGGCATGTGAAACGGCGGGCGAGTAGGCGGCGCTCAAAATTCGATCTCAACAATGAATTTTCCATTTTATTTCGCGATCAAATCGTTTCTTATGTTTCGCATATTCCGTCTCAAGCATTCCGAAATAGGCGTGGTCGCCCCATTTCCCGTTGACGAGTAGATCATCTCGGGAAATGCCTTCTTGCGTGAAACCGAGTTTGCGAAGAAGGCTGAGGCTTGGTCCATTGGCGACGTTGGCGCGGGCTTTGACTTTATGCAGCTTTAATATTTCAAAAGCGAAGTGAAGCATCATCACGGATGTCGTGAAGGCGATCCCTTCGCGATGCCGGTCCGAGCGAACCCAATAACCCATTTCGCCGAAGCGATGAATATTGCTGACGCCGCCAACGCCGACGCCGCCCAGGTAGGCATGAGTCAGGATATCGAAGATGCCGAAATCGTGACTGAGTTCCTTACGGCGAAGCATTTGCGTTCTTCGGACATAGGCCAGTGTATCCTCGGCGACTTTGGTGTCAGGTTCCCAGAACATCCACGGTCGCAATTCGTTGCGGGAGATATCGATGGCGTCAAAAATGCCTTCGGCGTCGCTAAGAAGGAGAGGACGAAGATATATCGGCCCCGATTCAATGCGCGTGATATTTTTGGGATCAATGTTTTTCATTTATTACTTTAGTCGGATAAAATGATCTACCAGCGAATTTAACTTGGAGTTTTTCCCCGGCAACAAAGATATTGCGCCTACGCCTTTTGCTTCTTTAATGTCAGCGATATCGGAATCGACAAAGCGTATACCTCCTTGAGTGAAAAATACGGTCTTTGTTCCTGGATAGAGAATCCAAACGGAATCCACGTCTGCGATAGCGTCACGATAGGCGTGCATTTTATATAAGTCGGCTCGTTTGTAAGTGCCCTGGCGTTCTTCCCGCTCCGAATCGTCATCATTGTCGGATACAACTGCATTGAACGATTTCAAACGAAACTTCGCATCAAATAGGTGGCGGACGACTTGGCCATCTTTTCTAATTTCCAGGGTGATATCTGGGCGCAAAGTTGTTGAATACGAATTGGCAACTTTTGATGACCATGTAAATGAAGCGTTGTAAAGTACGCTTACACCGTTCATCCATTCTATTTTCATTTTCCAGGGAACGGTAATTTCTTTTTTTCGTGCTTGTGTGAAGTCCGTTTTCGCGGGCATCCCGCAATGTTCCTCAACGGCCTCGACAACCTTGAAGAAGCACCACATTTCATACAAAAGCGCGACATCTTTCATTTGGAGCTGGTCAACGCCAAGGTCATCATCCAAAGGCAACCGAGTTGCCAGCAATAATCGAATGTAATGACTGAAGACCTCGCGGTAGCCCATTCGCCTCTGTAAAACTGTAGAAGCGGCGGGAAAATGAACCATCGAGCCGACTTCGTTCCAAAGGCTATGACGACTAACTTGAGTCAGTTTGTTTTCAAGTATTACACATTCAGCCTGTACGGTTCGGTCAAGCGGCGACAATCCGCAAAATACGTCCTTCGTCTGTTCTACGATGCCGCTGGCAAAGTCCAAAAACGAACGCACGAACCTGTTTTCCGGCGTATCAAAAGTATGCGTCGCCTTTTGCTCATTGACTCTCAGCGGCATGAACCCACCAAGTTTCCTGGCTACCTCACACGATCTTGTTGGAAATACTTCACCAACGCCACATGCTATATCCACCATTTGAGAGGGGCGGATATCCCTTGCTTGCCAAACCATTACTTCATGCGTTTCTCGGATCATTTTACGATGGGGATTTCGAAGCAAATTCAGCAATGCTAAATCAAGTCGCTCCCATGCAGGAGCACTATCTGACATCACATATTCGAGATAAACAAAAGCATGGTATAGGGCGTCTTCCTGATCCCTGACGCTTCTGTCATATCGCTGTGTCGCTGCGTCCGCAGCAGAAAAAGGCAAGTTGGACGCAATTTTCACTAGGTCGAGCAAAAGACTTTTATAGTCCTCCTCTTCCCATTTGCCGCTTTTAACTTTGATCCCCTTTAAGTCCGCGATACTCGACAGGTCAAACGTACCAATCTGATTGACGAAATCGAGTTCCAGAAGATCATCGTTGAGTATGTTGGCGAAGGATGGAATGGAGTTTTTGATTGCGGCAATTGAAGACGGATCGCCTTTAACAATCCACCGCTTTTCTCCTTGTAATGTGAACCAACCATCACAAAACTCAGCAGGTGTTTTTTTCGTGTCGTAAATTTTCAGCATCGTTTTCTGAAACCATTAATCAATAAACGAGGCAAAGCCCTGTCGCGCCAAACGATCCAACATTCGCCAGAGTTTAGTCGCAGATCGAGGATATACCGGTTCATCCAATGAAGCATCGTCTTGGGGGATATTACAAATCAGAGTGCGGCTGTGGATTTTCCACGATTTCGGTTTCACGTTTTCCGCTCCGGCATCCGTCACGACAGAACCGGTAATGCAAAATGCAAAAAGATAAAGTAGGGGCTTTTCAAGTTCGTTTTGTGTACCGTGAAATTTTGGAAGCACTTTTTGTAAAATCGCCAAATCCATGGCATCACTTATGGCGCTTTCTCCAGACGAGCATTGTTCATTTGCCAAACAAACGAATCGAGCGATTTCCCATGCGACGCGATACCCAAAATGGCGGTTGTATTTTCCAAGTATCGAATTGAGGTCGGTGATGCCTGAGGGAAAAGCGTTATCGATTTCGGTGAGTCCCTTCCAATCGCCGCTATGTGGTTTCCGTTCCCATCGGATAACCTCTTTCATGCCATCCAGGCGAAACCCCCCAGCAGGGGGACTTCCTTTTATGCCTGTTGCCGCAGCCTCAAAATCAACCTCTGAAAGTTCAATCGTGAAAGCGCGATCCAGCACCTTCGGGCTGAACATGTAGGTGGTTTCGTCCACATTCACCGTACCAGTTATGAACAAATTATCTGGGATGTTCAAATAGCGTGGAATCGCTTTCCCTTCCTGCCCGTCGCCTTCTTCAATCGCCTCATCGTCATGAAGATGAATTGATGTATCGGATTCAAGGCAAGAAAGGAAATCAGAAAAATAATGCTCCACGCGGGCTAGATTCATTTCGTCCAGGATTAAGAAAAACGCATAATCGGAATTCTCCTGCGCCTGAAAAATGAAATCGATAAGAGGGGTAGAGACATATTGTTTTATCAGCGGATTATAATAACCCAAGAGGCCGCGATTGTCAGTCCAATCGGGCCTGACGGAGACAACAAGGGAATTGTTCAGCTTTTCCTCACGCTCTTCAATTATGGGTAAAAGGATTTCCAAACTATCTGGGTCTTCATCCTTGTTTGCTTCAATTGTTCTAATAAAGAAGTGATCACCTACACTAAAGTTTTCCTTAAACCAATCCCTGCTTTTGTTCCGAAACAAGACAATCAAAAGCCCTGGTCTATCAGGGTTTGTATATGTTGTTAGAAATTGCTTTCCTTTTGGATAGACGACTTCAATTCTTCTTGGCTTACCCTCTTGTTTCGGTGGAAATTTTATAGATTTTGATAAGGATACTGGTACGTGGAATCTCGTTCTTATTATTGCATCCCGCGTTACTTCAATTTTTGTAGCATCATCATATAGTTTTATCGATTTTTTCGTCTTTTTTGTTCGCTCAAAGTGCTTGGCAGCCAACATCGCCAATTGCGTTTTACCCGTACCGGAAATACCTGAAAAAATCACAAAGCGTTTCGTTTGCAGGGCAAGAAGGTAGTTTGCAACGACTTCTTCCGAGAAATAATAGCCCGCATCCGAAAGGCTTTTCATAAGGTCTGTGAATACACCTTTGACAGGCGGAGGTTGCGGCATTTTTTCAGAAATCATTTCTGCCAGTTTTTCTTCACCGAAATTGTTAATGGTACGACGACTAAAAACGATCGTGGGAAATATCCTGGCATAGGAAGTGTCCCAGAGCACCGCTACTGTATGTTTGTATTTTGGGCGAGAACTGAGGAACTTATAACCGGATTCTTGGACTATACCAAGGGCAAGAAGTTCTTTGCCTCCGCTGCTTGCCACTAGAATATCGCCAGGAGCCAAGTTCTTAAATATCCAAAGCATATTCGCCTGCATATTTTGTTTCTTTTGCGTATCGTTTTGAAAGACCTCATCAAAATGTTCTCTAAAACTCTTCTGACTTTCATAGCCGGAAAGATCATCGGTTCCATCCCAACCTGCGCAAATGAAGTCCTCTTTCAAACAGTCCGCCCAAAATATTTTGCGTGGGCCAGGGATTACTTTATAAATGTTCGGATTCAAATGGCCATCAATTGCCGCCAGCAGGGAATAGCCTGCGACCTGGGTCAACCGGAAATTCGTTCCCTGGGCCATTTTGAAAAAGGAAATGGTTTTTAGAATTGGGTGATTATTAAGATCGTCTCGTGGGATACGCTTACTCAAAACGTTATCCACTGTGACAATAACCCTGAGAGTTTCGTCGGGTAGTTCATTGCTTTTCTTAAACAGATTTTCCTTTTCTGGATTCTTCATTATCTTCGGCCCGTCGATGATCTCGCCGGTTCCTAATAATCCTCCAGATGGGCCGGACTCCCAGAAGAACACCGTATCACCGCTCTGCATAAGCTCTGATTTTTGGTTCGCGGCGAAGGCTACTTCGTCAAGTTTTCCAAGTGCACCTGGCAAATCAAAATGCTTTGGGTTTGCTTGAAAAATCCAAAACTGATTTTGCATATCTGCTCCTTCGTCTTCTTGGAGTCGAGCGATCTCGAAGCCGCGTTTTCCAGCGTACTTATTAGCTGCTTTTCCACCAGACGGAGATTTGCCCCCTGTTGCCATTCTTATGATTTCTTTTACGGGGTACATTTTAGTTTCATAGGCAATCGCCCAGCAATGCTGCCTCTTGTTTTCCCATCCAATCCATCGTTTATCGTTACGCTTTTCTGCGTCGAAGATTTTCATTGCATTTAGAATGTCGTCTCTTGTGCACTCAGGAATCATCTATCTTCCCTTTCCACAAATAAATCCAAATCACTTGCAAAATATTTCCCCGGTTGAAACCGAAAAGAGTAGGCCCATTCCTGCAATATGAGGTGAGTTTGTCAAGAGCCACCAAGAGATTTTAGACTCAATTTGCTGTTTGTTTTAAGGGGATGGGATTATCTGTCGAAACCAGACAGATCGGTGATGCGATACGAAAGAATGACACTTTCAGAGGCTTGCAAAATTCCCCTTGCCTTCGTATTGTTCGCCGAACCTATGAGGAGAAAAAAATGCGTACCCCAGTAATATTTTGGACTTTGGTTTTATTTTGCCTTCTTTCTTTTTCTATTGCTTGCGGCGGAGGCGGAGACGACGATGACGACTCCGGCGGTACAGCTACCGACGACGATGTGAATGACGACGTAAACGATGACGTTGATGACGACACCGACGATGATGTTGACGCCGATGATGACGCGGATGATGACGTCGACGACGATGCGGACGATGATGCAGATGACGACACCACAGAACCGACAACAACGACAACAACGACAACAACTGTTGTCACGACGACTTCTACTACTACCACAACCTTGACCCCACCCTCTTGCGAAGGCGAACAGGTCAACAATGGCCCTTTGGATGTGGACAACGACGGCGATGGATATTCGGAAAACATTGGCGATTGCAACGATGATAACAACGCAGTGAATCCCGATATGGTTGAAGTCTTCGATGGCGTGGACAACAACTGTGATGGCACAATCGACGAGGGGTTTGATGCGGACTGCGACGGATATCAGTCTGAGGATTCCGGCGGCGACGATTGCAAGGATAACGACTGGCAAATCAATCCAGGCGCTATCGATGACGGGTTGATATTGATCGACTTCAACTGTGACGGAGTAGTCGGAGACGTGGCCAGCGGCGACGCGGATGGGGATGGTTTTGCGGCCTTGGGAACAAGCGGTGGAATCGTTGATTGCGACGACAACGACTTTTTTGTTTTCCCCGGAAACGCACCTCTGGATGATCCTGTTGCGTGCATGAAGGATGAAGATTTTGATGATTATGGCGACGATCAGGCCATTGCACCCATCATTGCCGGAACGGACTGCGACGATAGCGATCTGTTATCCAATCCAGGGGCACCGGAATTGCCCGACGACGGCGTTAACCAGAACTGTGTTGGCGGTGACCTAATACTTGGGAATGATACCGGCGTGTTCGTTGCAACAACAGGCGACGACGCCAATTCGGGCACAATGGTCTCCCCTAAGCAAACGATCAGCGCCGGTGCGAACCTAGCGGCTTTGACTGGCAAATTCGTTTTCGTCGCAGCAGGTAATTACACGGAAGACGTGGAAACGGAAGTCTCGCTTTTCGGCGGATACGAATCCAGCGGCTGGACTAGAGATATGGATGCCAATGTCACGACAATAAACGCGGAGTTGTCCACAGCGGTCAAAGTGGTCGAGACGGAAACAATGGCGGACGACACAAATCCAGTCGCAATTCAAGGTTTTTTCATTAACGGCGGATCGCCAGCAGACGATAACAGTTACGGTGTGTACAACGGCGATGGCACAATGACGTTGGCGAACAATGTTATCGATGGTGGGTCACCGAGCGAGTATGACAGCAACAGCTATGGTGTATACAACGAAGGCGTGTTGAAACTGATGGAAAATACTATCAACGGCGGGTCTCCAGCAGGAGGCGGAGTCACGAGCTACGGTGTGTACAACCAGGGCGGCGTGGCGACGCTGGCAAACAACACTATCAATGGTGGATCGCCAACGGGGACGAGCTACGGCGAAATCTTTAGTTATGGCATACGCACTTCAGGCACGGCGACATTGACGAACAACGTCATCAACGGTGGGTCGCCAGCAGGAGAATACAGCCACACCTACAGCAACGGCATAAGAATCTACGGCTCAGCCGTGATAACGAGTAACACTATCGATGGTGGATCGCCAGCGGGAGAAAACAGCGATAGCTTTGGTGTGACCAACAACGGGTCAGCCATGATAACGAATAACACCATCGACGGAGGATCACCAACGGGTGACTACGGTGACAGTTGGGGGGTGACCAACTACGGCGGCACGGCGATGCTGGTGAGCAACACTATCGACGGAGGATCGCCTACGGCTGATTCCGGCGACAGCTATGGTATTTACAACAGGGGGGCCGAAGGCACAACGACGTTGACGCTTGTGAATAACATCATCAACGGCGGATCGCCATCGGGCGAAGAGGGAGATAGCCACGGCGTGTACAACAGGTGCGACTATACTGAGGATACAACAGTGCTGATGCTGATTGATAACACAATCAACGGGGGGGCACCAACGGGCGAAAATGGGAACAGCCACGGTGCATACAATTCGGGCGACGACTGCGAAGGCACGGCGATACTGATCTTGGTAAATAACGCCATCAACGGCGGATCGGGAAGCTACGACAACTACGGCGTATACAACGACGACGGCACGCTGACGCTGGTGAACAATGACATCTGGGGCGCGGATATGGATTGCATGGTTTGGTATTACGACGCCGACACCAATGAATGCGAGGCAAATACAATCACCAGCGTTAACGCCTGCGCGTGGACTGGCTGCACTGAGGCTTCTGGCAATATTAGCGATGACCCATTGTTCGACGTCGACGGCTACCACCTCACTGATTCAAGTCCCTGCATCAATACCGGCATTGACCCCGTACCGGATTATATAGGCCCTGGCCTTGTGGACTTCGACTTCGAGGGCGACGCGCGACCCTACGGCGCAGGCTGGGACATTGGAATGGATGAATGGACGCCGTGAGTTGAGCGTGCTTTATGGGATGCACAGTATCAACCGTGAACGAAAATAATACGGGGAACCGAAAAACAAAAGCGAGACAGTAGAATAATAGGACGATGGAGAAAACAGTAATTAATAAAGAGCCTTACCAGTTTTCAACAAAGACACGACAACAGATTTACGATTTACTTGAGCATATTGGGCCAGGCCCTCAACAATATTTCCTTGACGCTTGTCGAATTGCAGACGCTAACGAGCCATTTGGATCAACCACACATCTGATAGCCCATCTATTGCGAGAGGTGGAAAATGCGTTACTTGATGTGCTGGTTCCATCAGATAAGAAGGCCAATACTTCGCAGGCTTTTCAATTCTTAGAGATTACGTCAGATGCTCCTGTTTCCGAGGCTTGGCTAGAGCTTGCAAGGTTAGGAAAAAGGAGTCTCCATGACATTTCTCAAATTGCAGGCGCTGACGAATCCATTGCATCAACCACACACCTAACCGCCCATCTTTTGCAAAAGAAGAAAATGGCGTTGCATGGTTTACTTGTTCCTTTAAGCAATAAGTCGACGGGAAGCAAATCACCTTCAAACCACAGGGGAAAAATCGCGCAAGCTCTTCGTTTTCTTGAAATTCGAGAGGATGATCCGGTAGTTGCAGACTGGTTTGATCTCGTGAAATCTAGAATAGGTCTCTATAAATGGGCACATCGTAATAGCCTTCTTGAACCCAGACAGATGGATGATGAGTTTCAACGAATCCACAATGGGATGGAAGCCGTTTTCCTTCTCGTCCTCAAGCGCTTTGAAGAAAAGATTGCGTACCCAATTCAGGAGGCTCTATCTCTGGCGCGTATCAAGAAACCAACCAATGCTAATCTCAAGCGGCTGAAAACACGTATCGCCAATGGCCCACGTGTACTGAAAGAGTTCTTCGACGCCACGCCAAGCAAAAACTGGTTGCAACATTTGGATGAAGCCGGATACTTTTCTCATCCGCCTAATCCCAAAGAAGCCCGCCGGTGGGGCATTGCTGGCTGGCCTGCCTCTATGTATTTGGCTCGCTTAGCTGAGTCAGCGCCGAAGGATGTCCTGGAGATCATTTTGGCGATACCAGACACAAACAACCGTTGGGTTCACGTGGATATTTGCGACGCTGCTCTGGCGGCACCGACCAAACATATAGACTTGATCGAACAAGTTGCTATTAAAGAAATCACATGGTTGGAAAACCAAGAGATATTGCAACACCCAATTCCTGAGAAGATCGCGGAGCTTGCCACTTACCTTGCTCAATCCGACAAAACCGATAGTGCTCTTAATACAGCCAAGGCCCTGTTGGATTTACAACTACCAGATGGAGAGTCAGATAATGGCAGTTTTTTGGGGACAACTGAATTACGGGCCCGTCTCGATGAGCATCGATATCGGCGTATCCTTAAAAAGCTGGGGCCTGATTTGGTAGCGGCATCGGGGACAAAGGCACTTTCCTTCCTCTGCGATTTGTTGGAGAACGCAGTACGTCTTTCTTTGCCGGAGGTTGAAACACACGGTTCTCAATATGGATCGCATTTCTGGAGAAAGGCTATTGAGGATCACAGGCAAAACCGATACACATCGGAGAAGCTCTTAAACGCCCTCGTGGAGGCAGTTCGGAACGCAGGGGAAACTCTGCTCCCGA
>Ga0307990_1002937_pt1 | contig 13293 bp, 18 predicted proteins | sample EllFjometagen129_FD_203168 | JGI IMG/M metagenome (GOLD analysis project Ga0307990, IMG submission 203168) | Marine microbial communities from Ellis Fjord, Antarctic Ocean - #129 | ecosystem: Environmental > Aquatic > Marine > Unclassified | place: Southern Ocean | collected 2014-10-08
AGTCAGGCTTCGATCCAGGAAGCCACAGAATCAATTTTTCAAATATTCGGAAAAACCTCGGAGGTTGAAGATGATCGATCTTGACATGACCTTAAAGCGCATGACAAGCGCTGTCGAGCAATTCGAATCTTACACTCCAACAGTCTACAGGAAGGGATCCGATTTCATTGTAGCTAATAAGTATACTGTTAATCTAAACCTCGGTACTTGTACATGCAAAGATCATGAGATGAGAAAACAGTCAACACCATGTAAACACATAATTATAGTCTGGTTGTACACCTATGCCGAAATACATCAAGAACCCGATCCGTTTCACTCGTGAGTGGAACCCCAAAAGAATTGCACTAATCTTCCTCGTCCAAATCGGTAAGGAATATAAAAACGGTAAATATGATGTCGGAAAAATAAATATGGAAAATCATCTCGAGGTTCTTAAAGAAATGAAGCCTAGTGCGCAACGTGATGCCCTTGCCTGGTTTTCAGATGAGTGGTCAGAGCGAACTTTTGCATTTAATTGGGTCTGTGACACGCTTGAAAAATCGAGGGCAGGATTGCGGAGAAGGATACTTAATGGTGGGATTGTAGAAGAGATAGCCAAAATACAAGTTGCATTTATAGATTAATTTATGTTGCATATCAACTTTTTTAGTATAAATTGTGCCAAGGAGTAAAAATGGATAAAAAAGTATTATCAATACAGATGACCCAGGCAAATAAGGAATTCTATCTCAAGACTATTGATGAGGAGATGACCGTCCTCGGGCGTATAGCTGGATTTAGAAGGATGGCACATGCAACTGGTGTAAAAGTTCTAACGCCCCCGTATTTAAAATACAATGACGAGCAAAGATCCAATCCTCACATTGTTAGGGATGGCGGTAAGATGATTGAGGTTGTTTGCCGAAAGATTGCGTTTGGCTTAGATTTCCATGGGGAACCAACGGCTGTTGATCAAACAATTATTTTTAATCCCTTAAATTACCTGGCCAAGAAACTTATCGATCTATCCAAAAAATACCCAGGGATTGCAAAGATTATAAATAAGGCATCTTTGACAGCAAAAGAATTAAAGGATGGGCTTTTTATTCCGATTATTGATAGCGGGGTTTCAATGGTTGGTGTCTTCGTTCCGAGTATAACGCATCCTGAACTTGAGAATATCTGGAGTGAACACCACGACTCAGTATTGTATTCAGAGAGAAACGCACAGACCATGTGTGAGAGATCCGCAATTCAGAAGCATCCGGCAATACCGACATTAAGTACGTCTATGTTACTAGACGAAGGGGAAACACTCAGCGTTGATTTATATCAATGGGATATGGATAAGGTAGAGTCACAAAATTTACTTTCAATCGCATCAAAGATTGAGCTTGGCCATGAGGTCGAAATCAAAAAAACAATATCTATAGACGAATTAACAGAAGGGCATTAAAATGATATCAAAAATTATAACCGAAAACTTTATGGGCGCAGTTGGTAGAATTTCAACAGAAGTCCAGAAATATACTGCATTTGTAGGACGTAACGGATCTGGAAAATCAACACGGCTCAATGCTGTGATTGTGACCCTTCAGGGGTACCTATCTGATGAACTTGGACGGAAGCCGATTAAGACCATGGAGATGGCGCGTGCCGATAAGATGATTACCGGTGTCGAACTTGATGGCGGGTCCAGGTACGAGAGAGTATTTGAACGTAAAGGTAAAAGAGTTAGCTCTTTTGTCCGGATTGATGGATCTGACACTGCCCAGCGTGAAGGCGATGGGATTATCAAGAGTGAGCTCGGAGATTTCCCGGTTATGTTTAATCTGGCAGAGTTCGAAGCCTTATCCCCGGATAAAAAGAAACAATTCCTGTTTAGTATCTCTGGATCAATCAAGGACATCGATAACAAGGATCAATTCTTTGGATCCCTGCGATACGAATTAATGAAACAGGTAATCGACGAAGTGACCCCCAACAACCTCCTGGAATTCAAGATGGGCGTCAAGTCGTTTGATGATCTCCCGGAAGAAAAGTACGAAGAGTATTTTGATGTACTTAATGGTCAGATCGATAGTGATGTTGTTGAATACATCGATATGGTTATCGAGGACTTTACTGAGCTATTCACACCGGCTCCCCAGGTGCTGTTTGACACCCTTTTGAAGAAGACATCGGAGGAAGAGTCCTATCAGAGGAAAGCTGTCCGGGACACCGATGCTACGAGAACGAAACTGGCAGAAGTCTCTGCAGGTCTTGATGGTAAAAAGCAAGAGCTTGAAGGCATCAATGATGATATAAAAAGCAATACCGAATTGAAGGAAAAGCTGATTGCAAAAATAGCATCCAATGAAGTCAACCTTCTAAGAATTGGAGACCACGAAAGAATGGTTGGTAAACTTCGTGAAAAGATTGAAGACGATGAAGCGTTTATTGAGGATAATAAAGATCTAACTGAACTGGTAGAGTCGATTGGTATTCTTGAGGCAGACGTTGGTGCTGCTACGGTTGTGAAATCGAACAATCGGAACAGTCTCGATATTCTTGCCGAAGACTATAAAAAGGCAATTGAAGAATCTGCCAAGTTTATTGCTATAAAATCAAAATTCACAGACCTGAAAGAATCTATAAATGCCTTAGATGGAACCTGTGTAATTTCTAAACTTATTCCATGTAGTCAGGATTTTACGTCTATTATAACCGATGCGGATAATGCTATCGCTGATGCAGATAGGTCTATTGGTCCACTTAAATTAAACACCGAAGCACTACGTGTTGATATTGATACTCTGGTAGATTCAATGAATTCCGATTCCGCTGCTTTTGCAGATATGGAAAGTACACTTGGCGAAAATAAGCGCATTCTGTCGGTTACAGAAGACAGGCGGAAATCAATCCTGGAGACTATTGAGAAAACAAAGGCAGAGCTCGTAGAACTTGATTTACAAAAAATGCCGGTTGTTTTTGATAAGGAACTCCTCGGTGCTGAATTGACTGGATATAAAACCAAACTTGTGATTCTCGAAGATAGACGCATTGCCATTAATCGTGCCGAAGCGACATTCAACCAGCTTAATGATACCATCCTGAAGGCCAGATCGTCCAGTGAGAAGCTCGCTGTTGCTCTTGGATTAAAGGCGACTATCCAGAGTCTCCGTAATCAACTCCTCGGGAAAGCTGTAAAACCTCTAGTTAAGTCTGTCACGGGGTTAATGCAGAAGATCGATCCGACCTTTGACGTAATGTTCGATATGGATCCAGGCTTTGGAATCCGTGTTCTCAGGAATGAAACATGGCAACCCTTCTCTTCACTGTCTGGTGGAGAGTACTTGATCTTTATGGCTGGACTACTTACCGCCCTTATCGTAACTGGAGATCCTGAATTAAAGGTTTTACTCCTTGAGGCTGCAGAGCTTGATAAGGAAAACATGGAACTCGTAATGAATGCCCTGCCTGTCGTTACTGAATCGCTGGATAATGTGTTTGTTGCTTATCCGGATCACGATGTAGCTGACGTTGATGGCTGGCTTGTGAATCGGATGTGATAGTGAAAGTGATTCTAACAAGTCTAATCAATAGACGTGGAGGAAGTTATGATAATTGACTATTCAAAAACCGTACAATATGAAGATGTAATGTCTGATGCTGCGACACTTGAAGATATAAAGGAAGCTTTTTATGAAACCTTTTTTAGAGTTGGTGAAATATTTTTTGAGACTGAAGGGTCCGACAAAGAATGTATGGATAATATTGATCCAGAATGGCATGACTTCCTCGAAAACTTGTCTGGATGTCGCGTAACCTGGAAGGATGTGATATGAAAAACCTACAAAAATCAACCGCAATTGTTTTGGTGTTTATCGGGATTCTCGTATTTGCACTCATTATATCGGTGGCTAGCGGGTATCAAAAGGTAGCAATGGTTAAAAATACACACCAGCTTGAGCTTACCGAATATAACAGGTCCTCAGATCAAAAGGATACCCGAATAGACAACCTGGTTAAGATGGTAAATATCTTTACTGGTGGGAAACCTGTTTTGGTTACTGCATACAACGCTCATCCCAACCAGACCGATGACACACCAACCATTACAGCAAATAATACCAAGGTCGCTGACGGCACACTCGCATTGAGTAGGGATTTTATTAAGCGGTTCGATCCTGGTAATGATGTTGCATTTGGTGATACGGTATTATTAATTGTCCCGATGCGTGTCGAGGATACGATGAAGGCCAGTTATATAAATAGGGCTGATATATTTATGTGGAATTACTCGGATGCTGTTGCGTTTGGGGTTAAGGAAGGGATGGTATGTTATGAATGAAAACGATCCAGAGATTATTGAAATTCTTGAACTTATGGATTCTGTCGAGATTATCTATAAAGAAACATCAAATGTTATGTATGCCATATATCCCCCACCTCCCCCAGAGCAAAGGGTGTACAAAATAGTGTACAGTTGCGTTGATGGGAAATGGAATAAATCTGAGCCTATCCCTGGAGAGATTGTAAGGGCCACAGAGGAAACGTACGATTTTGAGTAGAGGTATATTATGATAACTGATGAGTTTATCGACATGAAAAACAAGACTGGACATAAAGTATATCTTATGTTTGTTGATGAAGACAAGAAGCTGTGTGATGGATGCGACAAAAGAAAGACCTGCGCATCTATTGATACTCTTGGGGATGTTATGATTATATGTAAGGACTGTCTACTAGATATGGTAAACTGTTTCGAAAGTGATGTCAGTTGTACCTGTAAAGACTCATGTCCGCCTGACTGCAAGGGTGAGTGTGGATGCCAGAAATGCCACGATAACTATGTGGATTTTGGACACTAACTAAATAACGGAGGTAAGTAATGAAAAATGTAAAGAAAATAAATGTCGATATTCACAGGCCAATAAATTTTGAAGACTATACAACAGAAGAATTGACTGACGGGCTTGACAATGTTGAAGAAGAGGTAAAGGAAAGTTGTAAAGCACAGTCATTACACAGGACGTTGCAAGACGAGCTTTTTAGACGCGAAAATAGCCATTTTAGCGGAAGATATTTCAATCTAAACAATAAGTACAGATCTATGTGTATGTACGTAAGAAAGCCTCTTTTTTGGGGATATTTTGACATGTCTTTAATATCTAGAGAGCACGGGTCTCTAAAATACTCTTTCGATTACAACTGTAGCATGCTGATAAATCTTAGTGTTATGGGTAGAGAGCTTGTTGAAATTTCTCGAGAAGACTATATTGAAGTTATAAGTTCAATACAAGAAAAAATGCTTAACGATTAGTATGTTTAAATTTAAGACTGAATCTGAGATGTGTAAAGAAGTCACGGCTTTAATTGTCGGTGGTCTTATTGATACTGATATCCATCATTTCCAAACCGTACCAGAGGCACCTAAAGATTACTTCAGTAATCATCATGTGGATATGGTTATCATTGACCGAATCAATAGAAAATTTATGATGATCGAATACAAGTTAAATAATACAAACGCTCTAGCGAACCAATTAGCAAATAGAGCAGGGTCAAGAGTTATGGGTATAATTAATTCAATACCAAGAAGCAAATTCCCTGATATATTCCCTTACGATGGCTCGGATAGGATGCTTGGAATTATCTTGAACGCTACTCGCCAATGGATCAATTTCCCTACTTCATATTGGAACTCAATCTATTCTGGTTTTGGGATGATTTATTGGTGGGGCTATGTAAACCAACCCTCAAGCCTAGAGGGAGGCACTGGGATTAATGATGAGAGGCCAACATTTCACCACCTATTCAAAAGGGCTGTCACGAACCTTCAAAACTCATACGGGTGGAAACTCAAAGAAACGGAAGTCCTGGCAATCCTGAAAGGTGCGGGGTATGGCGAAAGCACTATGGTGAAACACTATAGAACTGCGATGAAGATGAAAGCCAATTCTAATGTTTAAATTCACGGACGATCAGCTTGCTATAATCCACGCGGAAGAAAAGCGTGTTGTCGTCCAAGCCGGTCCTGGATCAGGGAAGTCAACTACAATCGCTGGTGCCGTTGCATACCAGATGGCGGAGCATAAGCATAGCGGTTATGACTTTTTAATAATAACTTTCTCACGATTTGCCGCACGTCAGATCCGGGAAAAGATTCAGGGCCTCGATCCGGTAGAGCGGAACAAAATAGACGTCGATACGTTTCATGGCTTCGCACTCAAGATTATAAACAAATTCACTGCAACCAGCTGGACCATTATGGACGAGAAGGACTTAATCCATGTAATGGACGGAAATGGATACTGGCCACTCAATACAAAATTTAAAGACTTCATTAACGGGAAAATCACCGCCCCGAGTGCCAGGCGTGAAAATATCAAAGCCTTTGAGAAGATCTGTAATCAGTTTAAATGGATTACGTATAATCAGCTCTTAACTACTTTAGTGAAAAACAAAGATGCCATGGCGTGGTTAAAATCAAGATATAAATTCCTGTATGTAGATGAAGCCCAGGACATGAACCCTGCGCAATTGAATATCGCCAAACTTATGGACATCGAGTATACTACATATGTAGGAGATGTATCCCAGTCAATTTACGAATGGAATGGCGCAGCCCCCAGAATCCTAATGGATCTTTCTGAAAAACACAAGACGTATACACTTTCCGAGAACCACAGATCAAATAGTGATATCGTTGAAGTAAGCTCAAAACTCATCATGCACAACAAGCTCAGGATAAACGGCAAAAACACCCCAACCCGTGGATTTGACATGAGGTGCATAAACGTGCACCACCGTGACGAAATGCATTCATCAATCGCGAATAGCATACAAGAGTATAGCGACGATGGGGAACTGGCCATCCTGTGCCGTACGAACCGCGAGATCGCTGAAATTATACTCGAGCTTGGTAACCTGGGGATCGATAAATCTCTACCGGCTTCGGTCTTAAGATCTAATCCGCTATTTATGATGATTGTGGCACTGGTTCGTTTAAGGACTGACCCGTGTAAGCCTTACTGGATGTTATTTTTAAGAGACAATGCAGCTAAAGACGGTTTTAGTTTCTCGTACGATAAGTATTCCTTTTCCGAACCAACGAGTAAGTTTGCAAATATGGCCCCGGAGTGGGTGGATAGAGCTCTCGAGATTAAAGACTTCGGTGAATTCCTTGAATATTTTTTAAAGACTCTCGGTAGTGAAGATTTCAGCGATGATGCTATCCTTGCGTCACGTCTTATAAAGGCTTTTAGGGAAGCTTCTGATGGAGCTGAAGAAGAGTTTTTGGCGTGGTTTGCAACTATGGATGTCCAGGATATTGTACCGGAAGAAACGTCAGGCGTGAGAATTATGACAATGCACCAGGCTAAGGGTTTAGAATTTGATCATGTCATTGTAGTCCTTCCGAAATACGATGGTAAGAATGAAGAGTCCAGGCGTATAGTATTTGTCTCGGTAACAAGGGCGATTAAGACACTGGATGTAATCGCTTATCCAGATAACGAATATTTAGAGGAGATGGGGCTATCTGTTGAAGTTGATAATTCCGCTCTTCCCTTCTAGCGATCTCACTATACATTCTCCTGGATGGGTCAGCCTTTGAGCCAGTTGGCCCATCACTTCTAAATGAGAGCTCGCAGATAGTGTTAATTTTAGGTGTGATACTGCAGGATGCTAATACGATAATGATGAATAAGATCTTTTTTGTCATGTTCAATTCCTTATTATATGTTGCAGTGCGCATCTTATTAGTTGATGCTTTATTTCCTGCAACATAATAAACTATACATATGGAGCAACTAAAATGTTTATAATTAAAGAACTCTGGGCAATACTTATGCTTCGCAGGCTTGAGTATGCATCCGAGCAACATATGACTGCAATTGTCTGGGGAATTATTCTATGGGCAGCCCTGATGAAATTGTCTTTTTGGATAACTGATAATAATTTATTCTAGCTATTGACAGATCCACCGTTATGTATTATATTGATTGCATGATCAGGATGAATTTACATATTAAAGTCAATGGTTTTATAGGGACAGCGGATACGTTGGAACATATTCCTGTGGTGGGTTGCATGTAAAATTAAGAAACATTTGAAATTTTTATATAGAACCCGCTTCCGAGTGGGTTTTTTGTTTTGGTGCATTAGTCTAATGGTAGGGCATCTGGTTGTCGACCAGGTCGGTCTCGGTTCGAATCCGGGATGCACCGCAATGCGGGGAGGAGTGGTTTCTCCCGACTGGCCTCATAAGTCAGATCTCACGGGTTCAATTCCCGTCCCCGCGACTATACTCGTGTAGCTTAGTGGAAAAGCATGGGGCTGATAACTCCACGACACAAGTTCGATTCTTGACACGAGTACTTTGACAACGGGGCATTAGTTTAATGGTAATGACATCAGGTTTTCATCCTGAAGACGGCAGTTCAACTCTGCCATGCCCCACAATGCCGGGTTTGCTTAATGGTAGAGCTTCTGGCTTACATCCAGGCTACGGTGGTTCGATTCCATCACTCGGTACGCTTTTTATATATGAGGGTATAGTGTTAATGTGTTAGCACGGGTGGCCTCCAACCATCAAGTCAGAGTTCGAGTCTCTGTACCCCCACCATTTGCTGGGTTAGCTTAACAAGTAGAGCAGGGGATTTGTAACCCTCAGAAGTGAGTGCAATTCTTACACCCAGTGCAACGGAGCGATAGCTCAGGCAGTAGAGCGCGAGATTGAAGCCCTCGGCGTGGGTGGTGCAAGTCCATCTCGTTCCACATGGGCCGTTAGCATAACAGAAAAGTGCATCGGGTTTCTACCCCGAGGATGAGGGTTTGAGTCCTTCACGGCCTTCTATAGGTGTATAGCTCAGTGGCTAGAGCAGGCGGCTCATAACCGTCCGACATGAGTTCAATTCTCAATGCACCTACACAATTGGGACATTATGTCGTAGGGACGATCCAGCCTTGCAAGCTGTGATGGGTGGGTGCAACTCCCACATACTCCACACCGGGCGGGTAGCCCAACGGCAGAGGCAACAGGTTTAAGCCCTGTCAAGTGAGGGTCCGAATCCCTCTCCGCCTACACCTGGAGGTGAAGCTTTAATAGTGAAGCAACTGACTTTTAATCAGTAGAATTGGGAGCATTACCCTACACCTCTACTACCACTTGACAAACTATCTTAATTATGTTATATTGATCCCATGAGACAGCAACTACATAGTAGCCTCCGACCACAGCCCCTCCATTAGGGTTTGGACTACTGCTATCTCATAATATCCCCAAACAATAAAAATCCGATAGAGTAGTCCTTTTTAGAGGCTGTTTCTATATATAGTACAAAGGCAAGGTGTCGGCTGTCCCTTGGAAGGATGGTGTGCTGAGTTCGATTCTCAGGTACTATACTGTGGCATTGTTGTAATGGTAGCATAGCAGATTGTGTCTCTGCTGGTGAGGGTTCAAGTCCCTCATGTCACCCAATAGCCCTGTCGTCCAACCGGTTAGGACTTCAGACTTTGATTCTGACAATTGCGGTTCAAGTCCGTACGGGGTTGCTTGACAACTGCACCGGTAACTCAGCCTGGATAGAGTGCCACGCTACGAACGTGGTGGACGGAGGTTCAAATCCTTCTCGGTGTACAATGGGGGTGTATCCCAACGGCAGAGGAAGCTGGCTTAGACCCAGTACAGTGTGAGTTCGAATCTCTCCACCCCCACAAAAGAAACATTGATTATTTACTTGACCAATCGGGTATTATTAACTATATTGTCAGCATGAAAAGAATACTCACATATTGTTGGTCGAATTATAGTTCACGCTTACAGGTGCGGGTAACTTAGCTCATCTTACCATATTTAGGAAGAAGGAGTTTCGAAGCTCGGAATATCCAGAAATGTTTCGAGCTTTGCTTTTTATAATACATCTGCCAATTTTTTCTTCAGCTTCTTCTTCATTTTTTTAGGACCCGCCTTGAGTGGGTTTTTTGTTTTTTGATATATGTCACTTTAGCTTAGTTGGAAAAGCGCCTGACTGTTAATCAGGATGTCCTTGGTCCGAATCCAAGAGGTGACGCATTGTGTGGGTAGTGTAATGGTAACACAAGGGCCTCCAAAACCTTTGATGGGAGTTCGATTCTTCCCCTGCGCGCAATGGCGGGTTGACAGAGTAGTAATGTGCTCGGTTGCTAACCGAAGGTCGCCCGAAAGGGTGCATAGGTGCAATCCCTATACCCGCCTCACATAGTCAGATGGCTGAATGGTTAGGCTGCCGCCTGCAAAGCGGTAATATGCGAGTTCGAATCTCGTTCTGGCTTCTATGGGTTGTTCGTACAATGGTAGTATACTGGACTGTAACCCCACGGATGGAGGTTCGACTCCCTCACAACCCACATGTTCACTATTTGGATCTGTTCACTTTAACTGAACATCTCTAAATAGTGTACAAATGGAGGGTGGCGTCCTTGGGGACAAATCGGTGTTGAATACCGAGCTATGGGGAACCATAAGAGTTCGATTCTTTCACCCTCTTCCAGTGATATTTTAAAGCAATACCCTTAAAAACAATCAACGATTTTAAAGCTATAACTTACCAATAATCGCAAGTTACTATGATATTTTGTGATCTAATTCTCATATTATCCTAATAATTTGATATCTCATTCGCATATTATCCTTTAACGTAATAGCTATTATATTATACCTTAACCCCCTAAAATCTAATTAGTGGTTATTATATTATCTCTTAATCTTCAATTAGACGGCTGTTTATCTTCAATTAGCCGTAAAATATCTTCCCTTAAGTAAAGATATATACCCAGTATGTCCAGAAAACGTGGACATAGTACCCCTAAATCACGTAAAATACCCGTAACATTTATTCTGCATTTTAACTGCAATGATGTTATAGTGCAGTTAAAGTGTTTGCATAAAAGCGTGTTTAACGACATCTTGTGCAAATAAAGTGTCAAGTAAAGTGTGCAGAAAGCTTGATATTGTATCAGAAGCTAATACACTTGTTCGGTATAATCATACAGTTGTGATCCATATACAATTAATCAGGGTTAACCTGCTTATCTGGATATGTGACAGCATTACGAGATCATAGCTATATTATGGCTATTTCATTGTTTATTTGACACAAACACTAGATACGGCTAATTTTATTAGTAACATGTCGTCATATCGTCATATTATCGACACGTTATCAAGACATGTCGATGGCATAGACATGTTCGCGACACTTTACGCGACATCATGTCGCAATATCTACAAATGGGCGACACGTTTTCAAGACATGTCGTCGGCGAATACATAAAAAAACCCCGGGATTAACCGGGGCTGATACCTAAAGACCTTTCAGTATTTTCTCAACAAATGAAACGGTCCAATCTATTCCATTTACATTTTTAGAGAGTTTGGCCTGCCTGATTGCGACGCCTCGGGGATCTTTACTGCGGAGTGCGTCTCTAACAATTCTACGGGCTCGGTTTTTCTCTCTCCTATGCTCAGAGTTGTATCGTGCTTTCTGTGCCAGGTATCCAGGGCGGGTAAGCCGTTTAGGTAAACCCTTTTTGCTGCGTGCCCTTTTCTTGGGTGCTACAATTTCGTACATATGAATCTCCTTTTCTTTATAGAGTCTTCATATGGGCCTCCCTTCTCAAGAGTTACTAAAATTCTAATAGAACCTGAAGCATCAAACACCTGAAATATTCAAGAGCTTTGAACTGTAGCTAGTAGTTTCGGTTCTCTGCGATTCGCTGGTCCCCGTGACGCTACCGGTTCGGATGGTTCAATATAATCAAAAACAATCCACTTGTCAAGCCATGCAGTGCCAGTAAAACGCTTTTAGTGGCATTCTATGGGTTGTAAAAAAAGATTTGCGCTATGCTTAATGGGTTGTAAAAAAGACTTGCATGGTGTTCTGTAAATAGTATATTGGAGGCATGATAGGAGATCCATAAATGAAAAAACTAGAAAATCCACCAGCATTTCCAGAGGAAGATGAGCAAATGACAGAAATCATTTGGACTGACGGAATTATAGAATTAGTTTGTATATGGCATTCAACAGGATGTGGTTATGATGTAAGAAGAAAGAAATTGGAGGAAAAATGAAGTGGCCATTAAGTCGTAAAGAACAAATTAAAGAGCCAGTAGATCTTGAGGCCGGTGTAAATATTGAGGCCTTGATTAATATCGAAAAGATTGAGATTAGGGAGTATGCGAGAGATAACGGTCGCGAGTTGATTGTACGCTCATACGAGGGTGTTGACAATGCCCTGAAATTTACCGTATCATTTGATGGCGGTTGCACGGTTGACGGTAATGCAATGCTTGGAGAATTCGGTTTGGGACGCTCAGTTGATGAGGCATTAATCCAGTACGCTAAGAAGATTTCCCATAAGAGAATGAATTTTGACATCTTCAATAAACATCGGATTGACATCTTATTGCCAAAATTTGTACATACGCATAAACTGGGAATGTAAAGGGAAATAAGAATGAAGGCCTTAACTACAGTTCAAGAGATGACACTTAACCATATAAATGGTCCCTGGGATTTTATCCGTAAAAAGTCATTACAAAATTATGAAATAAATCACCTGGTTGGAACGGGCGGATACAGTATTGGATCGATCAGAAAAACAACTTTTGAGATTCTGCTTAGGGATGGATTTATAGAGCAGTTTTTAATTCCAAACATGTATACAATATCATCGAAGGGTAAAAAATACCTGGAAGACATATGTTTAAAATATTAATAGCCCTAGCATTTGGTTATCTATGTGGATGGTTTTTTACGCTGGTCCATCAGGCATACCTGAGAGCAAAAAACAAATCTACTGCACAGATGGCATACGATGCGATAACAAATAATAAAGACAAATATCTATTTATTAGACTCGAAGAAGGTGAGTGGGAAGGGGGCATTTATGGTTTTGCTCATAGACACTCATATAATCTAAGTCTTCTTGATCTTCAATGTATATCTGAAGTTCTGTCAAAATATATATTACCGGATATAGAGGGAAACCAGGATGCTAATGATTTTCTGGTTCAAGCGAAAGGATTGATCAAATGAGTGAATATGAAGTCAATATAAGCACAGACAGCCTCAGGCGTAAAGAGGTGGATAAACTACTTGTTTTGATTGCAAGGGCTGGTTATTCGGTGTATATTGGATTCGACAAAAGTGTTTGCTTCCCAGTGGAAGATGGTGATTCAATAACAAAAATTAAGGTGAATGATGAGTGACTTACAGAAACAGATTAAATCATTAATTGCTAAGATTGAAAAAGCAGATCCTGAAATAATTATTTATATCAA
>Ga0307990_1002938_pt1 | contig 13293 bp, 11 predicted proteins | sample EllFjometagen129_FD_203168 | JGI IMG/M metagenome (GOLD analysis project Ga0307990, IMG submission 203168) | Marine microbial communities from Ellis Fjord, Antarctic Ocean - #129 | ecosystem: Environmental > Aquatic > Marine > Unclassified | place: Southern Ocean | collected 2014-10-08
CATAATGACCTTTACATGTTTCAGAGCATTTTCGCATGCATCAAGCGAAAAAAATCACTTTTTTCGAAGGCATTAAAGCCCCTGAAGCCGTGCCTCATTCAATATTCTGTGCCTGCTCTCTTAATTTGGCAAGTTCATTTTTTATTTCTATGACAGTGCGCGATATCTCAAGATCACTGCTCTTGGAACCTATCGTATTGATCTCCCGATGCATTTCCTGAAGCAGAAAGTCCAGTTTTCTCCCCGTCGATTCGCTTTCATCAAGCATTTCCTTAAACTGATTCATGTGGCTTCTAAGGCGAACCAGCTCTTCATTGATGTCGCTCTTTGCCGCCATAATGGCACATTCCTGAGTCAATCTTGCCTCATCTATTTCCAGGCCCGCTGTGAGTTCAACGATCCTTTCGGAAAGCCTTTTTTGATATTCTTCCGCTACCTGCGGCGCCATTGATTCAAGTATTGTGATCTCTTTTCCTATCACGCGGAGGCGTTCAACAAAATCTTCGTATAAAAGCTCACCCTCTCGCTCTTTCATTGCTATCAAAGCATCGGTAGCGTTATCAAGGGCTTCCGCTGTTGTGGCCCAGGCCTTTTCGGAATCGATCTGGGCATCGGCGATATAGATACCATTCCTGAATTTGGCGATCATATCGAGGGTTACCCTCTCTGTCAGTCCAAGCTCTTCTCCTACCTGATTCAGTAAAGAACAGTAATTGCGGATTAATGGAAGATTGATTTTTAATTGTTCACCGCCAGTCACATCCCCTTCACTATCTACCCTGATCCCAATCTCCACTCTTCCCCTGGAAACCCGCCTGCTTATCCTTTTTTTTATGTCTACTTCCAGGAAACTGAGAAGGGGGGGGACGCGCGCAATTACCTCAAGATTGCGATGATTGAGTGATTTTATTTCAACAACGAGGGGTCTCCCCTCAACAACGGCCTCCGCTCTGCCGTAGCCGGTCATGCTTCGTATCATTCTATTCTCCTTCCGGCAGCTTTGATCTCTGCCAGTTGCACGAGGTACTTTTTTCTCATATGAATCAGCATCTCGATAATAATTGTTCCAGCGTAATCGGGATAGGTCCACTCAAGCGACTGAAAGGTACGTTCTCTGTAAATCAGTGTCACATCGGCATATATGCCGTCTCCGATGTAGGGGCGATGGCCATATTTCTTGCCCGTGGCAAGTATCAAATGGGCCTCCGATATATATCCCGGATCTATATTGACATTCCGCTTACCCTCCCTGGCAAATTCTTCCTCTATACCATTGGTAAATAACTTTACCCGAGACAGGTCTCCGGGGTCCATAAGATTATCAAAAGAGATAAAACGCCTGACAAGAGATCCCCCCATTTCTTCAGTGTAATAGTCGGTGTAATCAAAGGGCAACAGTTCACCGATATAATCGATATCACCGAACTCTTCAGACAACCGCCTGATTGTCTCTGCCAGAATATCTCTTTCTGAAGAAAAGATGCTGGCTATGACTTTGACGGGGTCCGGCAGGTGTATTCTACTCATATAACCCTTTGTAACTCTTCTTGAGAAACCTTGGCCGTCCCCACCTTACCTACGACAATACTAGCGGCATAATTTGCAAGGACTGCCGCTTCTTTCAGTGTCGCTCCCGCGGCCATTGACAGTGTAAATATTCCGATTACCGTATCTCCCGCCCCTGTAACGTCAAAGATCTCCTTTGCAAGGGCGGGTATGGGGGTAACGTCTCCGTTCTTTTCGAAAAGCATCATGCCATCCTCTCCCAGGGTAATAAGAACGGCTCCGAAATCATAACGTTCAAGGAGTTTTCTCCCCCCTTTTACTATATCGTCCTCATTTTCAAACTCGACACCCAAGGCCCGTTCCGCTTCCTGCTGATTTGGTGTTATGAGATCGCACCCTTTGTAGAGTGAAAAATTGTTCTGCTTGGGATCAACACATAAAAAAATATCGCGTCCGGAAATGGTCTCCCCTATCCCTTCTATAAGCCTTTTGAAAATGACGCCCTTTTTGTAATCTGAAATTATAATTGCTCCAAGCTCATCTTTTATCAATCTGATATAGTCGATTATCTTCCCGATGCTGCCTGGGGAAATGGGGCTCTTATCTTCCCGGTCAAATCTGACCACCTGCTGGTTATGGGCTATAACCCTTGCTTTGACGGAAGTGGGACGTCCCTCTTCCACAAATATTCCCTCAGTGTCAATGGCCATGTCCTTCAGCGTATTTACGAGCCACATTCCCATATCGTCGGAGCCGATAACACCGGCGACTGCTGATTTTCCACCGATGGAATATATGTTGTTCAGCACATTGGTACAGCCCCCCAAAAGGAGGGTTTCCTTGGTAACTCTAACGACCGGAACGGGGGCCTCGGGAGAGATTCGGGAGACCTTGCCCCAGATAAATTGATCCACCATCATGTCTCCCACGACAAGAACATGTGACGTTGAAAATCTTCCCACGATCTCTGATGCCCTTTTTTTACTGATAATCTTTTTCATAGTCCTTTCTTCATGTTCAGGGTTCGCAGGTTCTCAGTTGGAAGACGAGACAGTACAGGCATGTATCGGATGTCTCAAAAAGTAAGGGATCGAAATCTATTCCACGGACAACCTGAAAACCTGAGCGTTATAAAATACTTTCATAGGCATTACCGACAACCTGCTCCCAACATTGCGAAGCGCACCCACTATCGGTTAGATTTTTATAATCGTTGCATAGGACTCTGTTGTCCGAAGGGCTCGCTTCCTATGTGACAGGATGCTATTATTATGTAGTATTTTTGTCAATCCTTTTATGGGGAAAGAAAATCTTTTCTTGACTAAAGTGGTAAAAAAATATAGCAATACTACATTTATCTACGCGCAGGAAGTTATATAAATGGAAGAAACAAACGAACTATTGAAACAAAGAAAAGAGAAAATAGAATTCCTGAAGGCGGAAGGAGTTGAACTCTATCCGAATGATGTCGAGGCTACGGAAACCACAGGAGTAATACGGAATCGATATGCCGATTCCGACAATGAGGAACTTGCACTCATCGAAGAACAATATGCCATCGCGGGAAGAATGATGGCGGTGAGAAATTTTGGTAAGGCGGCCTTTATAAGCATCCAGGACAGGGAAGGTTCACTGCAGGCCTATGTGAGGAAAGATAGTGTGGGTGACAGGGCCTATTCTTTTTTTAAAAGATTTGACGTTGGGGACATTGTTTATGTGACCGGGAAGCCCTTTAAAACCAGAACGGGCGAACTTACCATAGGGGCCACAAATGTCAGACTTTTATCCAAATCTTTAAGGCCACTGCCTGAAAAGTGGCACGGCCTCACCGATATTGAAGCGAGATACAGGCAGAGACACCTCGACCTCATCATGAATGAACGGGTCAAGGATGTGTTTTATACAAGAAGTAAGATCATCAAGCTGATGCGCGATTTCATGGTTGAAAGGGATTATCTCGAGGTGGAGACGCCTATGATGCACCCCATCGCCGGCGGCGCCGTCGCGCGGCCTTTCAAGACCCATCACAACACACTCGATATGGACCTCTTTCTCCGCATAGCGCCTGAGTTGTACCTGAAGCGCCTCATAGTGGGCGGCATGGAGCGGGTATTTGAAATTAACAGAAATTTCAGGAATGAGGGAATATCGACGTCTCACAACCCGGAATTTACCACGATAGAATTCTATCAGGCCTATGCCACTTATGAAGATCTGATAGTAATGACGGAAGAACTCTTTGCCTTTATAGCGAGGGAACTCTTTGGTTCACTCGCGTTCAATTATCAGGGAACTGAGATTAATTTCGCCCGGCCGTGGAAGAGGTTAACTGTTAAGGAAGCCATTATGACATATTCCGATGCCGACCAGGATATCCTGGAAGACATGGATAAGGCCACAGAATATGCCGGAAATCTGGGTTTGGAGATAGGTAGTGACGAGTCTCTCGGAAAGACCATTGTCGCAATATTTGAAGCGGTAGCCGAAGATAAACTCATTCAACCGACATTCATCACCAGTTATCCTGTGGAGGTCTCTCCCCTTTCCAGGAAAAGTGCCGATAACGTGGAATTTACCGATCGCTTTGAACTCTTCATCTACGGACGGGAAATGGCAAACGCATTTTCAGAGCTTAATGACCCCGAAGACCAGCGCAGCAGATTTGAAATGCAGTTACGAGAGAGAGAAGCCGGTGATCAGGAGGCCCATGAAATGGATGAAGATTACATCAGAACGCTGGAATACGGCATGCCTCCGACGGCGGGTGAAGGGATTGGAATTGATCGACTGGTAATGTTACTGACCGATTCACCTTCCATAAGGGACGTAATCCTCTTTCCTCAAATGCGATCAAAATAAAGGGGGACAATTCCTCCGTCGATTAATAGCGGTTTACGATGTTACATTATGTCATATGAACTCTTTATAGGTCTCAGGTACTTACGGGCAAAAAGAAAACAGACCTTCATTTCTGTAAATACCTTTATTTCCATAGCAGGTATATTTCTCGGTGTTGCGGCACTCATTGTTGTCCTGGCCGTTATGAACGGTTTCGAGACGGAGCTGCGCAACAAGATTCTGGGGATAAATTCCCATATAGTTCTGATGAAGTATACGGGCTCGATGAAGAACTATGACAACATTGCGAGAGAGATCAAGGATGTCGACGGTGTCGTCGCTTCAACTCCCTTCATATACGGTCAGGCCATGTTGAAACACCGGGACAGGGTAACAGGCGTCGTTCTGAGGGGAATATCGGTCAAAAACGCCCTCACGGTAATGAGCATCGGCAAGATGAAGGAGGGGAAGATTGAAGATCTCGCCCCCGAGATCATGGAGAAAAGCCTTCCCGGATCACCTCGAATCGCCATAGGAAAAGAACTTGCCCGGAATCTTGGTCTTAACCTCTTTGACATGGTCGAGATAGTACTTCCCATGGGAATCCCCACCCCTATGGGGCTAGTCCCCAGGATCAAGAAATTTCGCGTCATCGGTATCTTTGATTCGGGGTTCTACGAATATGATTCTTCCTTAGTCTTTATGTCGCTTGCAGATGCGCAGACATTTCTCAATATGAAAGATGAAGTGACGGGAATAGGGATAAAGGTAGACGATGTATATGCGGCAAAGGCAATTGCGGTAACCCTGGAGAAAAAGCTTGGATTCACCTACTGGGCGAGAAACTGGATGGAAATGAATAAAAATCTCTTTTCGGCACTCAGGCTGGAGAAGCGGGTCATGTTCATTATCCTGAGCCTCATTGTACTGGTGGCCGCCTTCAGTATCGTCACATCTCTGATCATGAGTGTTATGGAAAAGACGCGGGACATAGCGATATTGAAATCAATGGGTGCAACGGCACGGAGCATAATGAAAATATTTATGATCCAGGGCCTTATCATCGGCGCAATCGGTACAACGCTGGGCTGTCTAACGGGAATCACCGTTGCCCTCAACCTGGAAAAGCTGACGGCCTTTATAGAGAACCTCTTTGGATTCAAGGTCCTGCCTCAGGATGTCTACTATTTGAGTGACCTTCCATCGCAGGTCGATTATGGAGACATTACACTTATAGTTATAATAACGGCGGCAATGTGCTTTCTGGCATCGATCTACCCATCGTGGAGCGCCTCAAGGCTCGATCCGGCAGAATCCCTGAGATATGAATGACAGGCGGAGAAATGATTGAGGTCAGTAATCTTACAAAGACATTCATTAAGGATGGAAATAAGATAGAGGTATTGAAAAAGATCAACCTCGAAATCAGTAAAGGAGATTCACTGGCCATACTGGGCGTTTCCGGAACGGGAAAGACGACCTTCCTTCAAATACTGGGTATTCTTGACCGCCCCACCTCAGGGGATGTACTCTATGATGGCGTTGATGTCTTTGCATGGAACGAAAAAGAACGAGCTCGGTTCAGAAACAGAAAGATAGGTTTTGTATTTCAATTTCATCATCTGCTCCCTGAATTTACCACCCTTGAAAATACCATGATGCCTGCCCTGATCAATGGAATGGCACGGAGAGAAGCCGTCGGGAGGGCGGAGATTACCTTGACTGAAGTGGGACTTGGTGATAGATTGACGCACAAGCCGGGTGAACTTTCCGGAGGGGAACAGCAGAGGGTCGCCGTGGCGAGGGCTATGATTATGGAGCCTGATATACTCCTTGCCGATGAACCCACTGGCAACCTCGACACGGAAACGGGCAACAAAATAAATGATCTGCTTTTAAATCTGATAGAAACAAAAGGGACTACCTTAGTTGTTGTTACACATAACAGGTTATTAGCCGGCCGCATGTCTCATACTATTGGTCTGAAAGATGGTGAAATGTATGATCTGTAAATATGGGAAAATACTGATACTGATAATTGTTATAACTTGTTTCTGTAATAATGCCTTTGCAGAAGACACCAAACGTGTTGTCATTCTCCCCTTTGAAATCCACAGTCAGACAGACGCTGCTCAGTTGCAGGGCCAGATTGCAAGCAGCCTTGCCAATGAGCTTCTGAAGGCGGAATCCATTCGAATCGTTGAAAAAGAAAAAGTTGAAGGTCTGATCAAGGGAAAGGTGATAGATGAAGAACTGGCGATCGGTGTGGGAAAAGAGGCAGACGCTGATTTTGTAATAATGGGAAGTCTTACCAAGATCGGAACCCTGATCAGCGCCGATGTGCGACTGATGGATGTCAAAAGCGAAGAGTTTTCTCACAGTATCTATGCCCAGGGCATGGGAATGGAAAATATTGGCGCGCTGGCTGCGAAACTCTCTGACGAAATCCTGTTAAAGACATTGTCGGATCAAAAGATAACAAAAGTTGAATTTAGGGGGAATGAAAGGATAGAAACCAGCGCCCTATATAATATCCTGACAAGCACAAAGGGAAAACTGTTTTCAAAGAAAAATTTATCTTCCGATATCAAATCAATATACAAGATGGGCTATTTCAGGGATGTCAAAGCCGGTGTCACTGACAGTCCTGAAGGGAAGATCATAACCTTCACCGTACAGGAAATGCCTCTGATTAGTGCCGTCGAAATCACAGGAAATGATGACATAGATACTGACGATATCGAAGAGGAACTCTCCATCGAACCAAAGCAGTTGCTCAATCTTGAGAAAGTACAATCGGATGCGGAAAACATAATAAAACTCTACAAAAAGGAAGGGTTCTTAAACGCCGAGGTAACACACAAAGTCGAAGAAAGCAACAAAACCGTCAGGGTAATCTTCACTGTAAAGGAAAACAGGAGGATCTACATAAAAAAGGTTACCTTTGAAGGGAACAAGGCCTATACCTCTGACGAACTCAGGGACATGATGGATATCTCCGAATGGGGGATCTTTCACTTTCTCACCGACTCCGGTCTGCTTGATGAGGAAAAATTGAAGCAGGAGATCGATAAACTCACCGCCTTCTACCATAATAACGGTTATATCAATGCCAGGATAGCGGAGCCGGAAATCACACACGACGAGAAGTGGATTTACGTCAAGATAACAGTAACAGAGGGAAAGCAATTTACTGTCGGTGCCGTCACCATTACCGGGGAGGCACTGACCACGGAACGCAAGGAATTACTGGAAAAACTCAAGGTAAACAAGAAGGACTATTTTGACCGTGAATCCATAGTGAAGGATGTAGATTATCTTACAGAGGCCTGCAACAATGAAGGGTATGCCTATGCCAATGTTATTCCCCGGACTGTGCCGAAAGAAAAGGAGCAGACAGTCGATGTAACCTATAATGTCGATAAAGGTAACCTTGTCTATATCAACAGAATATCGATTATGGGAAACACCAAAACAAGGGACAAGGTGATACGAAGGCAGCTTGCCATTACGGAAGGGGATCTTTATAACCGCAAGAAGATCAAGTCGAGTTATATGCGGTTAACGCAGCTCAGATATTTCATTGAAATTGACTTTAAAACGGGGAAAGGCCCTCGTGAAGAGTTGATGGATGTTAATATTGAAATTGCTGAAAAGGCTACGGGAATGTTCAGCATCGGAGCCGGATATAGCGCCCAGGACAAGGCAATGTTGATGGCACAAGTATCCCAGCAGAACCTCTTTGGAAGAGGACAGACTCTGAATCTGAATGCTTCCCTCGGGACATCATCAACAAAATATGAACTATCTTTTATTGAGCCCTGGCTCTTTGATCTGCCGCTCTGGAGTAAATTTAACATCTGGAAATCGGAGCGTGACTACGATTCATATGATCTCGATACGACGGGAACAGGTGTGACCCTCGGTTACCCTATATGGGAGCGAGTGAAGGGCTATATCAGCTATGAATACTCTGATCAAAATGTTAAAAACGTAGCAACGACGGCATCAACATATGTAAAGGATCAAGAGGGCAATACCACGTCGAGCGGTGTTACCGTGAGCCTCTCAAGGGAAACCACCAATGATTGGATGTTCCCTACTAAAGGTTCGAAAAACAAGATTTCTGTTCAGCACACGGGTACACTCTTGCAGGGGGATACGAGCTTCACAAAATATAATGCCAGTTCCAGCTGGTTTTTCCCGCTTCCCTTGGACAATGTATTTGGTATACGGGGCAGAGCCGGATATATGCAAGCAAATGAGGGGAAAGAGATACCCGTATATGAACGCTTTTACCTCGGCGGGATGAATTCACTGAGGGGGCTTAGATCCGTCGGGCCTAAAGATGCCTCAGGTGATACCATTGGAGGGAAGACGATGGCCAACTTCAATGCCGAGATCCTTTTCCCGCTTATCAAGGACGCAGGAATGAAGGGAGTCCTATTCTTTGATACGGGTAATGCCTGGGAGAGCGGTTATCATTTAGGTGATATGAGAGAGACGGCGGGGATAGGTGTCAGGTGGTACTCCCCTATCGGTCCTTTACGGCTTGAATGGGGGCATGTCCTGGATAAAAAGGAAGGTGAAGCCTCCAGCAGGTGGGAATTCACGATAGGCATGTTTATGTAGAGATATTAAAAGATAAGGGGAAAGATATGAAGAAAAGTGTATGCCTTTTAATTGCAGTTATTTTGTTTGTATGTAGTGCGTCAGCTATCGCGGCTGACAAAATAGGATTTGTCGATGTTAAAAAGATATTCTTTCAATCCGATGCCGGAAAGAAGGAATTTGGAGTTGTAAAAATAAAGGTCGAGAAGAAGAAGGTCATCTTAAAGGAAAAGGAAGAGAAACTCAGAACCCTTAAAAGTGAGCTTGAAAAGCAGCGGCTTGTATTAACCAAAGAGGCATTTGGAAAGAAAGAAGTGGACTACCAGGCGCAGTTTAAAGATTACAAAAGACTCGTTGAAGATTCAAACGAGGAACTGGCTAGAGAAGAACAATCAATCAAAAAGAGGTTGATCCCTGAGATAATAAAAACTGCGAAGAAAATAGGGGAAAAAGATAGTTATGCAATGATCGTGGATATCAGTTCCGGACAATATACGGGAGTCCTCCTCTATCATTCCAAGGCAAACGATCTGACGGCAAAGGTAATCAAAGAGTATAACAAGTTGTACCATTCCAAAAAATAGACATGGTAATTATTGAATGGCAATAAACAGAGAGTTGCGGGAGATTGCAGAGCACATCGGAGGAACCATATCGGGAGATGGTGATGTTGTTATTAAGGACATACGAGGGATTGATGACGCCCGTGCAGGTGATCTGACCTTTATAGCAAACCCGCAATATAGAAAGAAACTCAAAGAGACAAAAGCATCGGCTGTCATAGTTTCTTCTGAGATAAGGGAATCCGGCAAAAACCTTATCATAGTTAACGATCCCTATATCGCCTTGACCAAGGCCCTCGCTTTGTTCTATCCCGAAGGACGAAATCCCACAGGAATCAGTAGCGATGCCTGTATCGGCGAGGATGCCCTAATCGGAGAAGATGTTACTATTTACCCGGGAGTCTATGTGGGCAGCGGGACGCGGATAGGGAAAGGGGCAATCCTTCATCCCGGTGTCTCTCTTGGTAATGGTGTCGTTATCGGTGAAGATGCGGTCCTCTACCCTAATGTGACTATTTACAGGCGATGCATCATAGGCAACAGGGTAATCCTTCATGCCGGTGTTGTCGTGGGGAGTGATGGATTCGGTTTTGCACATCCCGGAAGGGATAATATGAAGGTGCCCCAGACAGGGATCGTGCAGATAGACGATGAATGCGAGATTGGAGCGAACACCACCATAGATCGCGCTACCTTGGGGAAAACCTGGATAAAAAGAGGGACCAAGGTAGACAACCTGGTCCAGATTGCCCACAATGTGGTTATTGGAGAGAATTCCGTCATCGTTGCACAGGTGGGGATTTCGGGCAGCACAAAACTCGGAAAGAGCGTAATAGTCGGCGGGCAGGCAGGGATTGTCGGGCATATCGAAATTGGGAATAATGTCATGATTGCGGCACAGTCAGGTGTCCATGAAGGAATAGGGTCAAATAATATAGTAGCGGGATCTCCTCATAGGCCCCACAGAGATTGGCTTCGGACGCAGGCATGCATTGCAAAGCTGCCCGAGATGAGGAAAACCATTAAAACTCTCTCGCAAAAATTAGCGATACTGGAAAAGGAACTGGAAGACTTAAAAGAATGAAAATCCATCCCACTGCAATTATATCAGCTGAATCGGATATTGATGAGGGCGTTGAAATAGGGCCTTACAGTGTCATAGGCCCCCATGTGAAGATAGGTGCGGGGACAACCATCGGTTCACACGCAGTCATAGAGGGTCCCACTGATATCGGAAAGAACTGTCGAATATTTCAGTTTGCTGCCATAGGGGCTGTCCCGCAGGATCTGAAATTCGGGGGGGAACGGTGCCGGGTAATCATTGGTAATAACAATACCATCCGTGAATTCGTTACCATACATCAGGCCACTGCCGCCGATATAGGCATGACCGCCATGGGAGACAATAATTTAATCATGGCCTACTGCCATATTGCGCACAACTGTAAACTGGGCAACAATATCGTAATGGCTAATTCGGCCAATCTGGCAGGCCATATTCATGTTGAAGATTACGCAATTATCGGGGGTCTGACGGGTATCCACCAATTTACACGGATCGGTTGTCACGCCATAATTGGAGGCGCCTCTGCCGTCACACTCGATATTCCCCCCTATGTCACAGCATCGGGAAACAGGGCAAAACTTCACGGGCTCAACCTCATAGGACTGAAGAGACGTAACTTTGCAGATAAAACAATAAGGACATTGAAAGAGGCATATAAAATCATATTCAGGTCATCCCTCCTACTTTCCAAGGCAATAGAAAAAGTGCGCAGCGATCTCGAAAATCTCCCAGAGGTAGAGCATTTTATTGAATTTATCGAAAAATCGGAGCGTGGAGTCTGTAGATAGAGGAGAACATGAGTACGATAAAAATAGGTATTGTAGGCATGGGTCATCTGGGTACCTATCACCTCAAGAAATATCACATGCTCGATAACTGCGAAATTATCGGTGTTGCCGATGTAGTGGAGGAACGTGCCCGGAAGGCATCGGAGCGTTTTAATTGCAAGGCCTTCGTTGACTACCGTGACCTTATAGGGAACGTGGATGCCGTAAGCATTGCCGTCCCAACGAATGCGCACTATATCGTGGCCAGGGATTTTCTCTCCGCCGGAGTGGACACACTCCTTGAAAAGCCAATGACGTCGACACTTGAAGAAGCGGATCAACTCATATCAATAGCTGAATCAAAGGGGGCAATTCTCCAGATTGGTTTTGTGGAACGATTTAATCCGGCGATACGAGCCCTGGACACAATCATAGAGAGACCACTCTTCATAGAATCGCACCGTCTGCATCCCTTTTTCCACCGAGGAACCGATGTGGACGTAGTCCTCGATCTGATGATTCATGACCTTGATATAATTTTGCATGTCGTCAACTCACGTCCAGCAAATGTCGAAGCAGTGGGAATTTCCGTACTTTCCGATAAAATAGACATAAGCAATGCGAGAATCACCTTTGAAAGCGGGTGTGTGGCAAACATTACTGCCAGCAGGGTGACCAGTAAAAAGATGCAGAAGATACGGTTCTTTAGTTATGAGGGGTATCATTCCGTTGATTATGGGAGGAGAGAACTTGTTTCTCTTTCCAGAAAACAGGGCGACAACGGACAGACGGAAATTATAAGCAACAATGTTGAGATAAAAGACCGTGATCCCCTGGGAGAAGAGATAAAATCCTTTATACGCTCAGTAGTATCGAGAAATACTCCCCTCGTTTCCGGAAGAGAAGGGAGAAAATCCCTGGACCTTGCTATTCAAATAATCGATAAGATGAAAGTGGCTCAAGAGGAGGTTGTTTGACATGATCCCCATGGTGGACCTGAAAAGACAGTATAATGCCCTCAAATCCGACATCGATAGAGCAATAGAGAGCGTGCTCGAAAGTTCACATTTTATACTCGGAGGAGAGACGGTAAGCTTGGAAAAGGAAATTGCTTTGTATCATAACCTTTCCCACGCAATGGGTGTCGGAAGTGGTACGGATGCCCTCCTTCTTGCCCTGGATGCCCTCGGAATAGGAGAAGGGGATGAGGTGATTACCACTCCCTTTACATTTATCGCCACTGCAGAGGTCGTATCCCATCTCAAGGCAGTGCCCATATTCGTCGATATTGACCCTGTAACATTCAACATAGATCCCGATAAAATCGAGGAAAAGATTACCGGGCGAACGAAAGTCATCATACCCGTTCATCTATTCGGCCATCCCGCTGAGATGGATCGAATCGTTGCAATAGCCAGAAAGTATGATTTGAAGATTATCGAAGATTGTGCCCAGGCCTTCGGCGCCGAATATCAAGGGCGAAAGGTCGGCACTTTTGGAGATTGCGGGTGTTTCAGTTTTTTCCCCAGTAAGAACCTTGCCGCCTATGGTGACGCAGGAATGATCATCACCGACGATGATGCCTTGGCATCGAAGATAAGAATGCTGCGGAATCATGGGACCTCAGTTAAATATCATCACACAATGATCGGCTATAACAGCAGGCTTGATGACATTCAGGCGGCCATAGTGCGGGTCAAGTTCCAGCATATAGACACATTCAATGAATTGCGTAGAAAAAACGCAGCTATCTATTGTGCACGTATAAAAAGAGAGGATATCATTCTTCCCGGGTCAAAGGATGGATCACTGCATGTCTATCATCAGTTCACGATAAGATCGAAAGACAGAGATGCCATCGGGAAGAGCCTGACCGATTCCGATATAGCATCGGCAATCTACTATCCCGTCCCCCTGCATAAACAGGAAGTATTCTCTAATC
>Ga0307990_1002940_pt1 | contig 13290 bp, 12 predicted proteins | sample EllFjometagen129_FD_203168 | JGI IMG/M metagenome (GOLD analysis project Ga0307990, IMG submission 203168) | Marine microbial communities from Ellis Fjord, Antarctic Ocean - #129 | ecosystem: Environmental > Aquatic > Marine > Unclassified | place: Southern Ocean | collected 2014-10-08
GGGGTAAGTACCCATGCCAATCTACAGGGAAAAATCTTTGTACAGTATATTGCGCTGATTATTCTCTCCCAAATACAGAAAACCATGCGGGAGCAGAAGCTCTATCAGGGCTATACCCTCTACACGCTGCTTGATGAACTGGATGTGATTGAATACTTCGAACATGCCGGGAAACGAGGACATTGGGGTGAGGTTACCCAAAAGCAGGCAAAGCTTTTTCAGGCATTTGAGGTTCCTTCACCTGTGCATATAAAATAACCTGAGAATGCAGGTTATACCCTATTATTGAGAGTTCACACATAATTGTTTATCTTGAGCAATTACAGGAAACAAACATCTGAGGGCATGGGCGGATCCCATAGTAGGGTTTTCGAGGGGAGATGACGGCCTTTTCGGGAAATTTAAAGACCACATCGGTCCCTTTTACTGGACTCCGCAGGAGATCTTCAATAAAACCTTTCCTCAAAAAAAGGCGGAACCGGGCGACCTCACGATCATCTGTAGCTTATTTTTTGCCGCTTTATACACAAATGCCGGTCAACCTCCTGCATAGCGGGAGGCAAACCGGCATTCACCTAAGAGCGATAAAGAGTAGGGCCAAACGATCGATTCACTTGCCCTGGATTCCTCGCCCGTCGCTGTTACCCTTTGATGGTTAACCTGACTATCTCATTGATATCGGAAACCCTTTCGATTTCTTTGATCATTGGGATCAAAATGTCAATATTCTTCTCCGGGATTGCCAGTTTTGCGGCATTTCTGTACTTTGTCGAAAGTTCTTCAAAGGTCAGAGGGTTGTCGGGATCGCCCTTCGGTTTTGCCAGGAATTCCTTGAATTCCCTTCCATCCTTCATCTTGAGATAGAGGCGTGCTCCGAATCCTATCCTGGGATCCAGTTTTGTCGTAATCTTCCGCATTAAATTTACCAATCTCGGATCGTTCACCTTTTCATCGGTAAATTTATCCACAGTAACATCCCCTTCCGCAAGGGCGAGGGCTGCCAGGAACCAAACGCTGAATTTACCTTGCACTCCGAGTTTCGGTTCCCTGTACATGGAGGCCGCCGTAGAAGCAACGGGTCCTATGTCCAGCTCAATTTTTTCAACATCGTCGATATTGGGATTTACCCGGGTCCTGATCTCCTCCAGGAGATTCATCGTCGAATGCGTTCAGGCTCAGGTAGGATAGGGTTTTATGCTGAGATGGGGAGCATAATACATTGACCCAATATCCTTGAGAACCAGATCCTCGTGGGGGGCATCGGTAAAAACCTCCAGCAATCCAAGTTCTCCCTCGATGATCTCCTTTGAAGAGGTAAAGCCCTTCTGGGCAAGGAGTCCTGCTATAACGCCTTCCATTGATACCTTTCCGGCATGAAATGGTTTGGTCATGGTCCCGAAGACCTGTCGCAGTCCGCTTGCAAGTGTGCCGCTGATCCCGAAGGCATTGACAATCTGATCAACGTCAAGTTTCAAAAGCTTGGCGACGCCTGCCGAAGCACCGAATATCCCGACCGTTGCCGTCGTATGCCACCCTCTCTGGTAGTGATAATCTCCCAGGCCGAGGCCGATGCGAATACATACATCGATCCCGAGAAGCATCGCAGTCAGAACCTCCTTGCCGCTCAGACACTGATTCTCAGCCACCGCCAGAATTGCGGGAAGGCAAGCGGCAGATGCGTGAATGACCGTCTCATCATGATAATCATCAAAATCAAGCGCGTGACCGATGACCCCATTTGCCAGAGCCGCATTCGCCCGATTTGTCTTGATATTCGTACCAATTACACTTGCCTCTTCCCTGCCTCCCGCCTCTTTGACATAGGCAGTAATGATCTCTGTTATCGGATCTGTTGTCCCGGCCAGGGCCACCCCCTGCCAGTCGAGAAAGCACTCTTTCCCTTTCTCTAAAACTTCATCGGGAATATCATCATATTCCGTATCGTGAACAAACTCAGCTAATTTTCTCGTAAGCCCCATAACACTTTCATCGAATTTCCAGACCCTTGTTACAGACATTGCCATCCAGAAACCAGATATCTCCTTTCTCTATGATATTTATTGCATAAAAGAATACTTATTTGACGTCATCCTCCCTGAAGGCCCCCTCCTTCGCCAGGGCGATAAAGTGGGCTACATCGATCTTCTTGGGACAGACAAAGGAACAGGCCTTGGATGAATGACAACGATAGATTCCCTCTTCACTGTAGAGCAGCTTCAGCCGTTCCTCTTTTTCCTCTTCTCTGGGATCCATGAGCCTGACAATGCTCGCCATGGCCGCGTTTGGACCTATGAAATTCTTGTGGCTGCTGATGCATGCATCGGCGCAACAGAAGCAATTGATGCACCGCGTTGCATCTTCATAGCGTTCAATCTCTTTCGGCGACAGTTGGTAATAACTGGATTTTGGCGGCAGAGGAGCACGTTTGATCAGGTATGGTTTGGCCTTGTGCACCTTTTCATATGCCTTTTCCAGATCGACGACAAGATCCCTCACAACGGGGGCAACACGTATAGGTTCGACTCGAAATTTCGTCGTCCCGAAATCCTTCACGGCATTTTCGACAAGAAGCTCACAGGCCAGCAGCGGTTTCCCGTTAACCCGCACGGCACAGCTTCCGCACTGACCATGCTCGCATGATGACCCCCAGGCCAGCGAAGGATCCTGTTCGTTGTTGATCTTTCGAAAGAGATCGACGAATCGAAGTATTCGTCCCGCTTCCAGTTGGTAACTCTGGAACCACGATTTTTTCGTATCTGGATCGTATCGTTTGATATCCAGGGTTATAGAATAGTTGTCAGCCATCTTTTCCTCCAATTCTTTATTACTCCGGCAATTAAACATATCAATTGTCATGCCGGACTTGATCCGGCATCCAGTCTTATCCTGGATTCCCGCTTTCGCGGGAATGACGCTTTGTCATATATTGTTGCCGATGTAATAACTCAAAATTCAGTATTTCATATTATTAATTTACGCAATATCGCCCGCTAAAAAAGCGGCCTTCCCGAATTAAGATCTAATACTTTCGAGCTATCATTTTGAAGTGTTCGCAATGTTCTCCACCGGCCTCAAAGATGCTCATATCAATTGATCTCTTTCCGAGATCAACCTTTCCATACTCCGTCATATAGGCCAGCGTGTGATAATCAAATTCTTCGCTTCTTTCAGTGTAGTCGTCCCGGTAATGGCCTCCCCTCGATTCCTTTCTCTCATAGGCCCCTTTTGTAATGATCATGGCTGTATCCAGAAGATTATCAAGCTCCCAGCGCTGATGAAGATCCTGATTCATCTTAATGGTCTTACCCGTTAAGGCAACAACTTCAGCTCTTTCCCTCAGTTCTTTCAGGACCTCCATGGCCTCCGCCATTTCATCCCCCTTTCTGAATATACCGACCTTGGCAGTCATGAGATTTCTCATTTCGTCCCTGATAACACCGACGTTCCCCTTTCCGCCAGCCTCCAGGTATTTTGAGAATTGAGCGAATGTCAGTTCACCTGCCTCTTTCGGCAGTTCCGTAAGAGAACCTTCTTTTATGTAATCGACAACCTGTTCACCGACAAATTTTCCCATGGTGAATAATTCCAGCAGTGAATTGGTGCCCAGTCGGTTAAATCCGTGAAAACTCGCACTGGCACATTCACCGACGGCAAAGAGGCCGGGAATGATTTCGTCGGATGTCTTCTGAACCTCTCCAAACTCTGTCGTGGGAATCCCTCCCATATGATAGTGGTTGCTCGATCGCACGGGACAGAGTTCCTTCTTCGGATCTATATTCACAAAGGTCTTGAAGAACCCCGTTATCTCCTTCAGTTTAACATCATGGACATAGTCGGGAAGCTCCCTCAAATCGATCCAGACATGTTCTATATTATGATCGGGATTAAGAACGCCGTTCCCGTTGCGAATCTCCGATTCCATGGCCCTGCTCACGATATCACGAGGGGCAAGCTCCTTCATCTTGGGAGCGTACTTCTCCATGAAGGGTTCCAAATCCTTGTTCCGCAGTATGCCTCCTTCACTCCTCAGGGCCTCGCTTGCCAATATACCGGGACCCACAATTCCCGTGGGATGAAACTGGACCGCTTCGGCATCCATAACGGGAAACCCGGCGCGGAGAATGACGGCGAGTGCATCGCCCGTATTATCCCGACAGTTTGTCGTTATTCTGAAAACCTGCCCGCAACCACCCGTCGCAAGAACCGTCGCCTTGGCTGCAACGCTTATAAACTCTCCATCCTTCTCCCTGAAGAGTATGGCGCCGACACAACGACCTTCTTTGAAAATAAGTTCCGTAACGACAGACTGGTACACAAATGATATGCCGCCCTTTACCGCCTCCTGCCAGCAGGTATCCATCATACTTTTACCGGTGCGATCGGCATCGAAGACTGCCCGAAAGGCTGATACACTTCCGAAGTCCGACGAATGGCCGCCAAAGGTCCGCTTGTCAAGGGCACCTCCCTGGAGCCGGGTGAAATGCATGCCCCTGTTTTCAAGCCACATAAGCTGCTCCCACCCCGTTTCTACAATCTTTTTCACCACATTCTGATCGGCACTGCAGTCGGAACCCTTCCAGGTATCGAACATATGATAGACGGGCTTATCATGTGGATCCGACGGATCAACGGCACATACACCTCCCTGTGCCGTTGATGTATGTGACTTTTGCGGATGGGCAACCTTCGTTACTGCCAGTACACGTGCACCGGGCTTCTTTTCAAGAATTTCGGCGGCACAGCGCAGCCCGGCACCGCCAGCCCCTATAACCAAAACATCGCAACTTAAATTGGTACTTACTTTAAGCTTATTTCCCATTACAGTGTCCCTCACTATTAAATTGTAAAAATGATTCTCAATGCAACTACCAGAAAAATTACGGATACTATGACTATTACCCCGGCAACCACGACTCTGGATATCCGTGATTTAATATAATCCTCGTCAATAGAAAAAAGTCCATATCCCGCATGGTACAAAACTGACAATGCCAAAAGTAAATCGACAATCTTGATAAACCAGTTCTGCATTCTCGCAATAACCAGCTCGGCCTCCATGGCAACAGATGGATTGAGGTGAGAGAATAACAGATGGGCCGGGATGGCGATCAGCAGAAAGGCACCCGTCATTCTCTGAAGTTTCCAGAAGATAGTATGCTGACTTTTCCACACCTTCGTCGCCACGCCATAGGCAGCGGCAAGGGAAGCAACAATCATGACAAGCCAGAAGAATATGGCCGATACTGTCTGATTTCCCATAAAGATCAATATTCCGAGGATCACCACATAGACAAAGCACAGGTAGAGTGTCCATCTGATCATCGACTCGTCGTTTCTGCTACCAAAGCTTTCATAGAGGATAAGTCTCCCCCCGTTGAGGGCATGGAAGATTACCGGAATAGAAGACAACCATGCAAAGAAAACGATGACGGGCATAAACATGATGCCCATTTTCCAGTTGTATACCTCCGGTGTGTGGAGAGACGAGAGGGTATAGAGATGGAACCAGAGGTACAGGACGAGGATTATCGCCGCAATCCTGTGACACCACGACAGAACATAATTCCAGCCATGTGTCTTCGCATACCCTGAAACAAGGGGTATCTTTGCGAGACCGGACAGAATTGATGCTTCCAAGCGATTCTTATTAGGCGTAGCGTTCATGTAAACCTTCTCCCTTGATCTTGATTAGTGAATCAGCAAAAGTGTACTGTCGTTCTTGCAATGATCGTCATGCATTAATAAACAACCAACGGAGAGCGACAGTTCTCGCAGGCCTGATAACAGACCGGAATGCATGTTTTATCGGTCTGTCGCCCACATTCTTTTTTATTTGTGTACAGAATTTACATCAGGGCAATAAGCAGTTATTTCACTATCTTTCTATTTACTCCCTATACGTTCGGCAAGCCGTACGATACGTTTTGACCTTTCGACAACAGGATAGTCGATCATCTTTCCATTCAACTGTATGGCAGCCAATCCTTGAGCCTCCGCCTCTTCAAAGGCCTCTATCAATCTCATCCAAATCACCTTTCAGAAACCCGGAATCCAGAGCGTTCACACGAACGATGATGTTCTGTTTCTTGTACTGAATGACTTTCTTCCGCACCAGCGGCCTCGTCTCTTCCTTCAATGCCACAGGAACCGCGTCTTCCAGATCAATGATAACAGCATCGGCGCCTGCATTAATCGCCTTGTCAACCCTTTCCGGTCTATTACCGGGAACAAACAGTAACGTTCTTACCGGGGCATATTCAGCCATATAACACCTCTCTCTTCAACAAATTCTACCTCTTTGAGATTATTTTCTAACCCCCATAAAGGGGATAAGTCCCACTGAAGGGGATAAGTGCGGTAACGATATTGATTTCTAACGAAACCAATTTCTACCTTACTAATGCGCTCACGAGCTTGCTTCCTTTCAGGAAGCAAGCTCTAACTTACTAATGCGGTAACGAACTTGCTAAATAGAATCTTCTTCTTTAAATTTCGCTATTTCTTCCTTCGAATGTCCCAGGAGATCTCTGTAAATAACTTCATTGGCCGAACCGAGAGGGAGACCGGGGAAACGTATTTTCCCGGGACTACCCATCATACGGAACACTACATTGGGGATTTTGACCATGATCCCTGTTACGGGATCTTCCATCTCAATAACCGTCTGTCTTGCTTTATAATGTTCGTCTTTCGCGATATCTCCCATATTCGGAATCGGGCCGGCCGTGATGCCCTTGCTACGGCAAATGACCAGTACTTCTTCTTTGGTCATTGTCAGATACCATTCTGCGATAATAGTATTCAGCTGCATCCGATTTTCCGACTTGATCCGGTCAACATTGGTCTTGAAACGCGGATCGTCAATTAGTTCCTGTCGTCCCATGGCCTTTGCCAGCGTTTCCCATGGTTTTTGGGAAGAACAGGACATGGCAATCCATTCGCCGTCTTTGGTCTTGTAATTGTTCCGTGGAGCCGCACCTCTCAACTCATTTCCCACCGGCTCAGGAACTTCTCCCGTCAGGGTATAAACCAGAAACTCACCTCCCAGGTATCCGAAGAGGGGTTCGTACAGGGACACATCGATCACCTGCCCTCCGCTTTCTCCTCTTTTCGCCCCACCAAAGGCGAGTGAAATGGCAAATGCCAGGTGTACGCCTGCCGTAAAGTCTGCCAGCGCCATGGGAGGGCTGGTGGGACTGCCGCCTGGATATCCATTTAGATAAGAGAATCCGCTGAACGCCTCAGCCAGCGTACCGAAACCGGGTTGCGTGGCATGCGGTCCCGTCATACCGTAACCGGAAATCTTCCCAATAATGAGTCCGGGGTTTTCCTTCAAGAGCATATCATGACTAAGACCCAACCGATCCATGACTCCCATACGCATGTTTTCAATGAAGACATCGGAGTTCCTAATCAACTCCAAAAACAGTTTTTTCCCATTCTCGCTTTTTAGATTGATGGTCACCGGGAATTTGTTCCGCCCAACAACCATGTAATAGGGCTGAATCCCGTTTTCTTCAATAACGCTCCAAGCGCGGAATCCATCCGGCATCCTGGGATTCTCTACTTTGATAACTTCAGCACCCGCATCACCCAGAAGCGCCGCCGCATACGGTGCCGCGGCAACCGTCGAAATGTCCAAGACCCTTTTTCCTTCAAGCGGGAGCCCCTTAAATTTTTCAGGTTTTCTCTGCGTTTCAATAAATTTGATCAGTTCTTCTTTTGATCGTGTCATGATATCCTCCTATAAAAGTTAATTCATAGAACTTATCGAACAAGCCTATGGCTAAAAATTTTAACGGCCAAGACATAGCGCCTTGCAACCGTACTCATCTCCAGATATTTCGGGTTCCGCAATATGCTCAATGGATCAAATGGATCAAATGGCTCGTGTTTCTTTAAAACGGTATACACAATAACACTCATTTTCCGAGCCGTCACTATTACGCTCTTTCTCGTTTTTTTGTGTTCTTTCATGGCTTTGTATTTACCCATAAGCCAGTATTCATCAGTTTGATACTGAAGCCGTAGCATCACCATTTGGACAAAAGCCGTTCTCAATTCAACCCGACCTCGCTTGGTGATATGGCCTTGGCGAATGGTCTTGTTGGAATTTTGAACCCACGACGCTAAATCTGCATGCACGGCATATTTCTTCGCGCTCTCATATCGGTTGATGCCATCGCGATACGTTCGAATTATCGCTGCTGTTGTCTCAGTCCCACACAGGGAATCGTTCTCAGAAGGGCAACATTCTCGTCTTCAACAACAAGATTGGACAGCGCCCTCTCAAGTTATTTGAGTTGATCCCGTCTTACCGCTTCACTAGGCCGCATAGGAAAAATCATCCCAAAAATCCCTTTTAATCCACAGTTATCTCCAGTTGTCAAAGGACTGAATCGAGATAGCTCTCAAAAACCTGCTTTTCAGGACGGACTAAATAGCCCCCGCATTCCTGAGGATTTGTTCCAGGTCCTTTCGCCCCTCGGGGCTTATCTGTTTCTGCGGAGACAGGGGTGGACCAACAGGAAATCCCTGCATCTCCAATCCCGCCTTGACGCAAGCGGCGAGTGAATAGCGTTGAAAGGCCACATTCAGGGGCCATAGCTTCTTTTGATACTCGAGGGCCTCTTCCCATTTCTTCTCGCGAGCCATTTCATAGAGGGCAATGCTCTGCTCGGGAATCAGACACGCAGGCCCCGCCATCCAGCCAACTCCCCCCATCATAAAAACGAAGAGGGGAACAAATGCGGTGGCGCTAAAAACCTTCAGACGATCTCCCAGGACGGTTACTATCGACATGAGCTTGCCTATATTGCCCGAGGCATCCTTCAGATAATGCACATTCGGCTCTTCAAGTATCCGCCGCAGTGTGTCAATGGTGAAGTCCCAATTTGCAAAGAAGGGATTTGTGTATAACGTAACGGAACATGAAACCGCCTGGGCAACGGAACGAAAGTGAGCAACTATCTGGTCGTTATCCACTGGAAAATAGCTAGGGAGAACTGCCAAGACTCCATCGACACCAAGTTTTTCCGTTTCCGCCGCCTCCCTGACTGCTCCGTTGGTTGTCATATTATTTACGCCTCCAACTACGGGGACACGCCCTGCCGCTGCCTCTACTACTACTTCTATGGTACGCTTCTTCGTCTCCCAGTCCAGATAGGGACCTTCGCCGGTGCTGCCGAGAGGAGTGAGGCCGTGAACTCCCTTCTTAATGAGATAATCGACAAGATCGGCGAGGACGTCCTCTTTTAAATGACCCTTGTCATCCAGCGGTGTCACCAGATAGGGGAATATACCGGCTAAGTTCTTATTCTCTTTAATCATCCTTTCCTCCCATTCATCTATATCCGAGCAACAAACTCCTTCATGTCCCCTACCTTTTCCAAAGACAGGACAACATCCATCAGCGATCGAGCCTTTTCCTCTCCAAAAGTTGATTCACCGATATCCATGAACTTCTTCTTTATTCGGCGCCGCTTTTCTTCCAGTTCGGGAATTTCTCTAAACACATCGGAGGACTTTGTATAAACTTTTCCCTGAACTGATTCTATCTCAATCCTTGCTTCTATCGGCTGGAGATCCCCGCCCAGAGAAAGCGATATCTTTTTCATAAATTCCTTCACACCGGGATCATTTACCTTTTCATCGGTAAATGCCCTCAATCCAGTATCGCCCCTCAAAATCGCATTTGCCAAACAGTAGGGAATGCTGAACTTGCCTTCAAGTGCCGTTTTCGGATCGGTCTTCCCCGCCGCGTTCAACGCGAGTTGCGTTGATTGGACTCGTATCGCCTGAATATCATCGGGATTCAATCCCTCACTCTTTACAATAGAGAGGACTGATTCAATGGCTGAATGGGTAAAATGGCAGGAGGCATGGTATTTCTGGGCCAGTTTGTCAAAATCCCATGTCTTCCCCAGGCTATCCAATGCCGGTTCATCTATGTATCCTTTGAAAACCTGTAGATAGCCATCGGTACCCTCCAAGAGATCTTCGGCGCAGGTGTAATTGTCCTCCGCCAGCAAGGCGGCCCTGAGACCGGCCTTGGCGGCGTTCCCCGCATGGAAGGCCTTCGTCATGGTGCCAAAGACGACCTTGAGCCCCGAAGAGAGAGTGCCTGCAAGAGCCAGGGCATAGGTCGTCTGCTGCTCATTCAACCCCAAGAGACGTGCGCACCCTGCGGCAGAGGCAAAGTGCCCCATGGTAGATGTCGTATGCAATCCGGCATTGTACTGCGACATCCCGACGCAACTCCCGATAACCGCTGCCACTTTATACCCGATAATATAGGCTGCAAGAAATTCAGAGCCGCTCTTACCCATCCATTCGGCAAGAGCCAGAATGGATGGAAAAAGACCGACCGATGCATGCCTGATGTCGATTGTTGTCGTATCATCGTAATCGGTCACGTGGGAGGCCGCTCCATTTATAAGGGCCGCCTGCGTAACATTTTTTCTGATCCCGTGCCCCAGAATGGTTGCCTGCTCCTTGCCGCCCAAACGATCGGTATAGCCTATCAACTTGATAACCAGGGGATTATTAACATCGATCATGGCGCAACCCAGCCAGTCCAGAAAGACAACCTTGGAGTTTTCGTAGGCATCTTCGGGAATGCTTTTCATATCTGTTTCAACGATAAATCGGGCAATTCTTCGAGTTAGTCCAACGTCCCTCTTTGCTTCATTCATCTGCCTCCCTCCCCTTTTTCACTTATTACCCTATCATCGAGAGCAACTATGGCTGTCCGTCATTTTATAACTCAACACACCACGACTCCAGGTGCTTCTTGCTTGTCTTGCTATTCTAAAGATATAAGTTTTGATAGTATTTCAAAGGCTATGACCTTTTGTCTCTTAATAATTTTGCACGCCAGATCACCGTCGCCTCTTTTTAACGCTTCCAATATCTGTTCATGTTCTTTTAGAGTTGTTTCTCCCCTACCGGGTGAAGAAAAAATATACTATTGATCCTGCTGATATTAGCATTGGCCCACAGATTAGATATCATGTCGTATAAGTGCTTATAGGGAGAACTCTTATATATTGTAAAGTGAAATTGCTGGTTCAAATCTGCAATTTTTTTCGGATCTTCTGATTGAATTGCCTTTTTATGTTCCTCCTGTATTTTTTCTAACTTGACGATATCGCTGCCCTTGATATGTTCCGAAGCCAGCCTCGCTGCCAATCCCTCCAGTTCGCTGCAAATCATATAAAATTCTTCTAATTCCTCTACATTAATACGTACGACCTTGGCACCCACATGGGGAGTCACCTCAACGAAACCCTGCGATTCCAGCATTTTAATCGCTTCCCTTACAGGGATTTCACTGACGCCTAATTTTTCAGCTACAGCTCGTATAATGATCTTTTCGCCGGGCTTTATACCACCACGCATGAGGCTTTCCTTGAGATAATCGTAGACCAGCTGGCTTTTTGTCTTAAACAACTTGTTTCGCATCTCTCACTCATTCATATATTTCACCCTTTTTGTCAAGAAAAAATTACTCACATAAGACACTGCAATTCTTTCATATAATGATAATCGTTATGTCCAATTCCGTTCCTTCTTGGAATACTACGTTATAGGTACAGTATCGCCTGAGAAATAGGGCTTCTGAAGTAGTGTAAAGCGGCGCCATGAATCACCAGAAAAGGCTCTCAAAATTTGTGACAACCAAAAGCCACAGGAAGGTTATATGACAGGATTTTCAAAGGGAATCACCTTCTGCCCATTATTATGAAATGAATACAATTAGGTGTCTCTGATTATGTGAAGGATTTAAGGAAAAATTTAATGAATATGCCTATCGCAACGTATCGCCTGAGGCAGTAACAGAGGCGACACCTTGACGGGATCGGTTCTCTGTAAACCTTTAATCCTTGGAATGAATTGCCACAGAGGATTGATGAAACGAACTTCTTTGACTAGTATTCCTTTGTCAGTTTATCCAGTTCGGCAAGAGAGAAGACGGGACCGTCCTTGCACACGTATTTGTGTCCCACGTTGCAGCGCCCGCACTTACCGATACCGCATTTCATCCTCATCTCCAGTGACGTATAGATATTCTCTCTGGAAAAGCCCAGTTCGAAGAATACGGGCAGTGTAAAGCGTATCATGATGGGTGGACCACAGATTACCGTCACTGCGTTCTCCGAGCTGGGTGCCACATCCTTGCAGACGGTGGGGACAAAACCTTCTGTTCCTTTCCAGTTTTCGTCGCCCTTGTCTACAGTGACATGCATATCTATGTCATCCCTCTTTTCCCACCGGGCAAGTTCATCCTTATATATGAGAAGTCCCGGTTCTCTGGCCCCGTAAACAACGGTGATCTTTCCGAATCGTGAGCGATTCTCTTTAAAGGTCATATAATTGATGAGCGACCTCAGTGTGGTAAAGGCAAAACCTCCGCCAACGATAACTACGTTCTTCCCCTCCAGGTATTCTATGGGCCAGTTATTCCCCAGCGGCCCCCTGACACCCATGCGTGTACCCTCTTCCATACTGTGAAGTTCAGAGGTAACCACGCCTGCCCTTTGAACCGTAAATTCTATATACCCTTTATCTGTGGGAGAGGAAGCAATTCCGATGGGAGACTCCCCCTTTCCGAAGATGGAAAGCTCGGCAAACTGTCCCGGCAGATATTGAAAGGCCTCCTCGTCTTCTTTATTGACAAAGGTGAGACGAAAGGTCTTGATGTCCTTCGTTGTCACTTCCGTTACAATTTTGTCTAAATCAACAGGAATGGGTATATAGGGATTTTTTTGCATTACAATCTCCATGTAAATTATTGCAGATTCTTCGTCGTCTAACTACTCATGATCACAGAGTCGAGCTACGCCTTCTTTGTTCTCACTTCAATTGAGCGATATCGGTCACTATCTTCCGTATATCGATATTAACGGGGCAACTTCTGACGCAACGACCACACCCGACACAGGCGATGACACCATAATTGTCCACAAAGTACCGGAACTTATGCATCAATCTCTGCCGCCAGCGCTCCTTTTGCGACGATCTCGGGTTGTGGCCCGATGTTTCCACCGTAAAGAGCCAGGACATGCAGGTGTCCCATGACCTGATTCTCCTGCCGCCATCGCCCTTGACCTCATCGGTAATATCAAAACAATGGCACGTGGGACATACGTAAGTACAGGTTCCGCAGGCGAGACAGTTTTTGTGAATCGAATCCCAGAATGGGTGCTCGAAATTTTCGTCAAGCCAGGGTTTTATCTCTTTTGCCGGGATGTGCGATTTTATTTTACCTTCGCTAGCATCGTACAATTC
>Ga0307990_1002941_pt1 | contig 13287 bp, 13 predicted proteins | sample EllFjometagen129_FD_203168 | JGI IMG/M metagenome (GOLD analysis project Ga0307990, IMG submission 203168) | Marine microbial communities from Ellis Fjord, Antarctic Ocean - #129 | ecosystem: Environmental > Aquatic > Marine > Unclassified | place: Southern Ocean | collected 2014-10-08
AATTAATTCATGATCCACATACTAAAAATGAATTTATTATAATTAGTTCTTCCCAAGCGGATTTAAATTATCATTGGAAGTTCGGGGAGTTATTTAGTAAATTTTTATCTGACAAGAGAGAAAAAATTGTTGTTCTTGCTTGTGGGGATTTATTAGGACCTGTTAAGAAAAAACAAGACGAGAGTTTAGAGTTGGCCAATAAGCTTATAGATCTTTTGAAAGATGGAAAGTATCAAGAAATAATTAAAGAAGAAGAATTAAAAAAAGGCTCTTATCCTGGGATTAAGCCTTTGATGTGCATTGCACCACTAATTTCTAAGTTAAATTTGAAATCAAATATATTATCTTTAGATAAGGAGTTTAATGAGATTTATCTAACAGCAGAATTTCAATAATTAAAATTTAATCTGATTTACACTGTTAAATTATTGCTACACAATATTATTTGACAGGGTGAATATTTGAAGGACAGGATCTTGGTAAATCCTGTTTTTTCCATTTTTTAAGATAATATAGCCAATCTTTTAAATGAATTTTAGATAATTTATTAAATAGAATAGAGTGAAATATATTTTTTTCAGCAGATGCTTTTTGATGTAAATGTAAAGCTGAAATATCTCCTAAATAATATACAATTTTTTCGTTTTTCCATAAATCTCGACAGAGATCCATGTCGCTTAAATACATAAAAAAATTTGGATCATGGTGTTTATGGACATCGTCTTTTTTTAATATATAACAAGAGCCCATTACCCAATCTACTTTTCTAATAGATTTGTGATCAAAGTCTTTCATTAGAAATTTGTGGAGCCATTTTTGACCAGATTTTGTTTGACTCAGAGAAGTTCTTCGATAAAAAGGATAATGCCAATCAGGAAAGCGGTAACAAGTCTCTTGGGTGCTCTGGTCAGCATTAATAAGTCTAGGAGCTACAAGTCCAGCATTAGGATGTTGTTTTATAAAATCTAGTAATCTTTCTATGGCTTTTTTTTCTATTCTAATGTCAGGATTTAATATTAATATATATTTTCCCTGGGCATTGTCTACTCCAATATTATTTCCCTTAACATAGCCTAAATTTTTATCCGATTTTATAAATTTAACACTGGGGAAATTAGTCTTAACTATCTTTTCAATTTTATCTTGGGAGTTATTATCAACTACAATTATTTCTGAATTAAATTCAAATTTATAATCAACTAAGTTTTTGAGTTGATATTTTATTAAATTAGCATTTTTGTAATTTAGAATTACTATAGATAGTTCCATAAAATTAATTATAATATTTTTCTAAATCTTCTGGCTTAATTCTAACTATTTTTTTAAAAATATATTTCCTTTTTTTTAACATTTTTTTTATCTGTTTTTTATTATGAAGAAAAAATTTAAAAGTTTGTTTTTCAAAAAATAAGAGATATATTAGTTTTTTAAATTCATACCAGAAAGTTGGAAAAAAATATTTCAGTAAATTTTTACCAAATTCATTTTTAATAATACAGAATAAGTGATTTTTATAAGAATGTTGGTTTACCCAGGCAGATTTAATTTTTCTGTTTTTCATAATGGAATTACCTTTTTTAATACTTCGATCATGGAAAGCTATTGTTTGAGGTAAAAAATAGGATTTATAACCAGCTAATTTTAATCTATAAGCTAAGTCAACATCTTCTTTATAGGAGAAAAAGTCTTCATCAAAATATTCACCCCAGTCACTTTTGGGTAGCTGACGGGGTAAATTATTCATTTTTATTTTTTCTAAAGCTTTTCTATTATAAATTGGACATGCCCCAGAAACTCCGAAAATTTCCTTTTGTTTTTGGAATTCTTCCTTGTCTTTTTCTCCTTGACCAATATCTATAATTTGATGATTTTTAAGTATTTTTAAACCACAGGTATCTATAATATTTGTTTTCTCTGTATTAAGTAATTCTCGAGCTCTTTCTGGTTCAACTGTATCTCCAATATTTAATTTTTTAAAATCCCAATGGTATATTTTAGGACTTAGAGAGCCAATATTTTTTTTATTATTTAAAAAATCAAAAGAGTTTTTCAGAAAATCTTTATCTAAAATTACATCTTGATTTAAACAAAGGGCATAGTCAGAGTTAGTCCAAGAAAGTAATTTATTATGACCCTTAGCAAAGCCAATGTTTTCTTTCAGAACAACAACTTTTAAATTAGGATAATGTTCTCTTAAATATTTTACAGAATCGTCAGTTGAGCCATTATCTAGTATGTTTAATTGCCAATCTGAAAAACTTTGTTTTAAAATAGATTCAATACAAAAGGGTAAATATTTTTTACCATTCCATATTACTAAATTTATATCAATTTTTGTCATTTTATTTTTTCTAATATTGCTATGCTAATAACCATAAAACCTATTCCCAGAGGGTGATCTAAATAAGGTGAAAATATATGGATAGTGGAGATGGTTATTAGACAAAGCGCTAGAGATATTATTAATATTGCTTCACTACGAGGCCATTTATTTATGCCTAGTTTAACAGAATCAATTATTATTTTCAATATCAAGTAAAGGTATATTAAAAGACCTAATATTCCAAATTTCATCCAAATACTTAACCAGCCCCATTCAAAACTATAAGTTGTCACTGAGCCATTTGGGTTTTTTTCATTCCTGTTACGAGGATCATGAGACATATAAGTTATTTCCTGGGCTAAACCATTTCCTAAAATTGGTTGTGTTTTAATTTTTTCAAGCATATGAGGAAGTAATTCTAAACGAGAATTACTAGCAGCTTCTCCGGTAGTTAATCTTTGAGCAAATAAACCTAAATCGGCATCAGTATATGGTAATTTAACTAAGAGGAAGACAAATAAGACACTTAGAGCAGTAATGCCTAGAAATTTTAAGTAAACTTTAATAATATTTATTAATTTGTATTTTTTAATTATTAACCAAATAAAAAGAGTTGATAAAAACATAGCTAAGCCCACCCAATAACTTCGAGAAAGACTTATTAATAAAGCGGTTAAATTAAATATGTTTAAGAATATTAATAATTTTTTATCTTTAGGATCAACAACTTGTTCTTTAAAAGCTAAAAGACAGAAAGTGATTATAAAAGAAATAATAATATAAATTTGACTTTGGAAGAATATTCGGAAGAAACTGGGATTAACTATAGTAATTTCTCCAATGCGAGAATCTCGCAACCACTCATAAAGAATGGTTAAATTTACTCCAGGAAAGTGGTGGGAGAAAATATAGAAAGTTAGAATAGTTTTTATAGAAAAGAAGAATGCTCCGGCTAAGAATATATAAAGAAGATTTTTTAATATCTTTTTATCTTTAATTATTTGGTAGAAAATTGGGAGAATAAAGATAAAGAGATAACCATTTAAATCAAAGAATATATTTACTAATCCTCTATTGTGAGCTAGGGCAGTTCCAATTCCTAAAAGTAGCATCGCTAAATATATAATAGTTGGAATAAGATAGGAACTTTTTGCAAAATCGAATTTTCTTTTTTTAATTAAATAAATTATTCCTGCTATAAAGGCCATTAGGAAAATTGCTAATCTAAAGGAGAGAATAAATCCATTAATATTCAGATCCATCAAGTGTCCTTGGGAGCCAACAAAGAGTTCTAATAAGGGAATATAAACTATAAAGCTTGTTTTCTTTAACATTAAATAAAATAAAGCTAAACAAGTAATTATAAAGAATATTGTTTCAAAGTTAGGAAAGGTGTGAGTCCAAAAGAAAAAAATGTCTGCTATGATAAGCGACCAAAAAGTGTATTTAAAATATTTGTCATTCCAAGTTGAGGTGATCATGTTCTTATTTTAGATTTAATGTTTATTTTTCCAATTAAGCTTCCAATCATCCAGGCTAGTTTTAAAATTAAAAATTGCCAGAAAGGATGCCATTTTTGGAAATATTTGAGCATAGAATTTTGAAAATATTTTTGAGTTATGCCTCGTGGTACTTGTTCAAAACTCTTACCAACATAATCAATGCATTCAGCTATCGGAGTATACCAAACCTCTCCTCCGCTCTGCTTAACTTTTTGACAAAAATCTACCTCTTCAAACCAAATAAAATATTTTTCATCAAGACCATTTAATTCTTCATAAATTTTTCTTCTGATTAGAAAAAATGCTCCGCGGATAGAATCAACCTTGGAAGCTTGGGAATAATCAAAGTCTTTTTGGAGATAATTATTTAAAATAAATGGTAAAATATGGGGTATTTTAAGTGTGATGGCAAGTTGATCACTCAGCCTTGGAAAACGTCTAATATGGGGCAAAGTTCGTCGATTTTGGTCTATTAAATGACAACCAGCTACGCTAGCTTGTTGATTTTCATCCATCCATCTAATCATATTTTCTAGAGTATGAGGAAGTATCTGCATGTCGGGATTCAGAAGTAAAACATAATCATATTTAGATTCTTTGAAGCCAAGATTGTTAGCTCTGGCAAAGCCAGAATTTTTAGGATGAGGGATTAAATTAACTTGCGGATATTTAGTTTTAATCATTTCTAAACTACCATCCTGGGAGTTATTATCAATTACAATAATATCTAAATTTATATTTTCAGAGTTATCAAAAACAGACTTTAAACAATTGTCTAAAAGCTCTTTAACTTTATAGTTAACAATGATTATAGAAAGATTCATATTTATAATTTCTCGCAGAATTCTATTAATCTATTAGAGTAACCCCATTCATTGTCATACCAAGATATTATTTTAACTAAATTATCACCAATAACAGTTGTTGATAAAAGATCTATTATGGAAGAATGAGAATTGCCAATGATGTCTGTAGAAACAAGTGGCTCTTCAGATGCTTGTAAAATTCCTTGCCATTTTTTCAGTCGGGCTTCTTTTTTAAATACTTTATTAATTTGTTCAATAGTAACTTTCTTTTTAGTTCTAATAGTAATATCAGAAAGGGAACCATCAGCCACTGGTACTCGAATAGCCATGCCATCAAATTTTCCTTTCAATTGAGGAATAACTTTAGTAGTAGCGATGGCAGCTCCAGTTGTAGTTGGAATAATATTGATAGCTGCTGATCTAGCTCTTCTTAAATCTTTATGTGGAGCATCAATTAATTTTTGATCAGCAGTATAAGCATGAATTGTAGTCATCAGGGCTTTTTCTACTCCAAAATTATCACACATAATTTTCATTACTGGAGCAATACAGTTAGTAGTACAAGAGGCTAAATCATATATTTTTTTGTTTTTAGATATTTTATTGTCATTAACTCCAGGAACTATGGTTTGAATTCCATTTCCTTTAGATGGTGCAGAAATAACAACTTTTTTAGCTCCAGCTTTAAGATGTAGACCAGCTCTAGCTTTATCTCTAAAAACACCAGTACATTCTAAGACTATATCTACACTTAAATTTTTCCAAGGTAAACTCAAAGGATCTCTTTCTGAGAAAGCTGGTATTTTTTTACCATTAACTGTCAGGGCTTCTTCACTAGCTTTAATATTCCCTGAAAAGTTCCCTTGAACAGAATCATATTTTAGTAAATGAGCTAGAGTTTTATTATCAGTTAAATCATTAATAGCTACTACTTGAATATTTTTATTCTTCAAAGCTATTTTAAAGGCTCCTCTACCAATTCGACCAAAACCATTGATAGCAATTTTTACTTTTTCCATATACTTATTTATTATTTATTTAATTGGTTTTAAATTAATTATTCATCATCACTAGGTTCAGAGTATAATATTTCATCTTTTTCAGATACTTGAGGTCGTTTTTTTATTTTTACTTCTTTAAGGTAATTTTCATGTCTTTTTATTTCAGTATTTATTTTAGATAATTTTTTAAATAATCTAATTAAAATAAAGATTATTAGTAATAAAATAATAATTAAGAACCAGAATTGCCAGGATTTATAATTTAGGTATCCTGGTACTTGGTATTCTTTTTCAATTTCATTTTCTTCGGCTTCAATTATGTTTTCAAATAAACCAGGATCAAGTTCGTCTCTTTCTTCTACATAAATGTACTCCCCTTCATTTTCTACCTCTTCTTCTATATCTGAAGGACCATCATAGGCAGTGTATTCTTGGGCAAAAACAAAAGGTGTTCCAGTGTTTAGAATTATTAATGTTAGTATGGTAAGTATTGTTTTTTTCATAGGTTTGATTATTTTCTAACTATTTCAGCCATTATTTTTTCTTCGTTACATTTAACTATTATCTTGCGATATTTTTTAGGAAAATTTACATTTTTAAATATTAAGTTTCGGATATCAGCATTTCTTTCACCAATTCCGCCACTAAAGACTATAGCATCTACTCTGGGCATTAGGGTTAAATATGATGAGATATATCTCTGAATTTTATAGATGAATAAATTTAAAGTTAGTTTTGCCAAGTCTCTTTTTTCTTTACTAGTCTTAATATTTGATTTATAGCCTCTTATTTTATATCCGGCTAGAATCATAATATCTCGTAAATCATCTATTTGAGTAAGGCCTTTTAATCCAGAATTATGATTTAATAGTCCATATATTTCAGGTAGGCTTAACTTAACCTCTTTGGCTAAATAAAATATGATAGCTGGATCAATATCACCGCTACGAGTCATCATCATTAGACCAGACATGGGGCTAAATCCCATGGAGGTTTCAATAGCTTTTCCGTTTTTAATAGCACTGATACTAGCACCTCCACCAAGATGACAAGTTATTATATTACATTTATCTTTTTTCTTTTTAAGAATTTTAGCGGCTCCTTGGAGCATTCCTTGATGGGAAAAACCATGGAAACCAAATTTCCTAATATTATATTTTTTAAAATATTTTAGTGGTAAAGGATATAGGTAAGACACAGGGGCTAAAGTATTAAAAAACATAGTGTCAAAAACTACTACTTGTTTAACTGGCCATAACTCTAGAGAATATTTAGCAACTTTTAAATTAACAGGATTGTGTAGTGGTGCTAAGTTATTATACTTACTAATCTTATTAATAGTTTTAGTATCTAATTTAAGAGCTTTAGTAAACTCAACTCCACCATGAACTACTCGATGAGCTATCAAAGAAATTTTAATATTAGTTTCTTTTATTAAAAAATTTTTGATTATCTTCAGAGCTTGCTGATGTGATTTAACACTTTTATTTTTATTGACAACAGTTTTATCAAATTCAATTATTGATTTTTTTGATCCTATTTTTTCAACAATACCGCTATGTATTTCTTTTAAGCTTTCTTTGTTAAATACTTTGAACTTTAAAGAAGTGCTACCACTATTTAAAACTAAGATGTATTTTAATTTTTTCATATAATTTTACCTTTATCGTTTTGTTTAATTCCAGCAGCGTTAGCTTCTTCTACATCAATATGAATTCTAGTTTGAAAGCCTTCTTTAACTCTAACAATTATTTCTTTGAATATTAAAGCTCGCTCACCTTTGATTTCTAATTGGATTTTTTGGCCATTTTTAAGTTTATTTTTTTCAGCCTCTTCTGGTGATATATGTAAATGTCTTTTAGCAATAATTACTCCTTCTGCTAAATCGACTTCATTCAAATTACTAACTATTTTGATTCCTGGAGTATTATCAAGATCTCCAGATAATCTGAATGGTACATCTAGTCCTAAGATAAAAGCATCTGATTGTAAAATTTCAATTTGGGTTTTTTCCCGAGCTGGACCGATTATTCTGACATTTTCTATTTTACCTTTGGGTCCCATTAAAGTAACTGTTTCTTGAGCAGCAAAATCTTCGGCCTGAGATAATTTTTTTTCAGAAGTTAAATTATATCTAGGTCCAAACAATCTTTCAATTACTTCTTTACTGACATGAATATGTCGATGGGAATATTCTATTTCTACTTCCAGCCCATTAAATTTTTTATTATTTTCCATATTTATAGTTTATTAAATTAATACTATTAGAAATTATTTCCGTTCCGTCATTATTTTAAGTACATTATTTAACGGGCTAAATAATATTTATAGATTATAATTTTTTAATTTGATTTTTATTAAGTAATCCAACTTGAGCTCCGATTTTTTTGATTACAGCATTACTTTGATAAGTGGCTAGTTTAAGACTTTTTTCAATATCGTATTTATACATTATTAATCCAGCTACAAAGCTAGAGCCAAAAGCATCACCTGCTCCAGTAGTATTCATATTTTTTGTGTTAGGCAAGGCTTTGCGGAAGTATTTTTTTTCACCATTATAAATATGAGCTCCTCTGTGACCATCAGTAATTACGACAATTCTTGGCCCCCAAGAATAAATTGTCTCTAGTAGTTTATTTATATTTGTTGTTTTGAATCCAGTAGATAGTACTAGTTCAATAGCTTCATCTTTATTGAGATTAAAAACTTCAACTTGAGGTAAATATTTTTGGAAAAATTTATAACCATATTTTAATTGAGTACTACCAGGATTCCAGGCTATTTTAATTCTTTTCTTATTTTTAAAAATATTTTTTATATTTTCTTTTATTAAATTATTTTTTCCACTCAAGGATGCTATATAAATCCATTTAGTACTTAGTTTGGCAATTTGATTTTTATTTAATTTTAATTCTGTATTAGCTCCTCGATGTCCGAGAATAACATGTTCATTTTGATCGCCATGATTAATAATAAAAGAAAAACCAGAATAAGTGTTTTTATTCTGAGTAATATATTTGGTCTTAACTTTTTTAGCTTTAATCTCTTTTAAAATTAACTCCCCTATCCAATCTCGTCCTAAATTTAGAAATGTAGCTGTTTTTAAACTTAAATTAGCAAAACTAATAGCAGTATTCATTCCACCACCACCAAAAGTTATATGAACGTCATTAGAAATTATTTTAGCTCCGTATTCAAAAGCCATTAATTTCTGTTTTAAGATATTGGCTTTGTTTTTAATAATCTCAGCTTCATCAGTATAATACATGATGTCCTGAGTAGCCCCACCAATTGTAATTACATCAAATTTTTTTAACATATAATAAAAAATTACTTATATAAAGCTTCATATAAACTACCTTTATTATAGCAGATAATTTTATAAATGAAAAAACAAAAACTAGGCCAAAGCCTAGTTTTAAAAGCCCAAAAAATCAGTGTCATCGGAAATCTCATAAACCACAATGTGGGTTAAGATTAGGTTATTTGATCACGACCAAATAACACTTAAGCTCCCAATGTTAATGATGTAGTTTTCCAATTGCTGATTCTTTGGACACTGTAATTATATCAAAAAACAAAATAGTTTAGCAAGTGTAAAAAGTTAATTTTGATTTTTTTATTAATTTTAATAAAGTATTATTTCGTTACATAGCAAAATATAATTATTTTAACTTCGCCTTGGGATAACTTTTCTTTAACTACCTTTTTCTAGAAAAAGGTAGTGCCCTGCCTACCGGCAGGCAGGCAAAAAGTCGTGTCCAGACAAAAATTTAAATAATTTATCATTTGGCTAAATGAATTTTAATATTCGTCATTCTCATTTCTCATAAAAATTCAATTCAGCCTCCTGCCTGCCGGCAGGCAGGCATTCAAATTATAATTAAATATTTTGAAGGACACATAAAATACAAACAAAAAAGCCGATTTTAATCGGCTTTATAGAAGTTAACTTGTACAGTAAAATTAAAAAGCGCTAGATTCCATACTTCTTTCGTAATCATAAATTTCTTCTGGACTAAACCAATGACTAATTTCATGTTTAGCTTCTTCAGGTGTTTCGGAAGCATGAACAATATTTTTAACAGCTCTTTTTCCTTTGTTAGCAGCGATTGGAGAATCTACTGAAAAGTCACCTCGAATAGTTCCCATTTCAGCCATAGAAGGCATTGTAGGGCCAGATAGTTTTCTAACCATATCAATAGCATGAATTCCTTGAACTATCATTTTAACTAAAGGAGCAGAAGTCATGAAGTCAATTAACCAACCTCTAACCATAACACCAATTTCATGAGCGTCGGCAGTTCCTATTTCTTTCATGGCATCTATATTATATTTTGCATAAGTATCTAATGTTTTTTGACCTACTCGAGTGATCCATTTATCATCTTTAGGATAATGATTATCCATTTGTTCATAACTTGGTTTAAACATTGAAAGGGCAACTATTTTTAAGCCTCTTTGTTCAACTCTTTCGATTATGTCGCCAGTTAATCCTCTGGTTACTCCATCAGGCTTGATCATTAAAAATGTTTTTTCTTTTTTTGGTTCTTCCATAGTTTTAAATTATTATTATTTATTTGAGTATTGTTTTTACTTTTTCAACTACTTGAGTTGGAGTTAAATTAGCTTTGACTAGATAATCTGTAGCTCCTAATTGACTTCCTTTTTTTATATCTTCTTCTTGTCCTAAATTAGTTAACATGATTACAGGAATATCTTTAGTGGCAATGTCACTCTTTAAATTTTTAAGAACCATAAAGCCATCTATTTCTGGCATCATAATATCTAAAAGAATTATATCTGGTTTAATTATTTTAGCTTGTTCTAATCCAATTCTACCATTTTCAGCTTTTGTAGCCTCATAACCTTCTTTGGTAAATTTAGAAATGTACATATTAACTAACATTTCTTCATCTTCTATGATGAGAACTTTTGTTTTTTTGTCAGACATGAATTTATTTATTTAATAGTATTAAAATACAGATTTTAAAAAATCTTAATTATATTATATCATAAGTTTTATAGAATTCAAGGTTCTTTAATCCAATATTTTTCTCCATTACTATGAATCCAAATATCACCTAATTCATCATTTCTTAAAATATTAATACTCCTCTGTTCTAGTCTTTCTAGAGTTTCTAGATGGGGATGTTTATGTTGATTATCAATACCAGACTGGATAATTGCTAATTCTGGTTTTATTTTGTCTAAAATAGGATCACAATTAGACCAACGAGATCCATGATGACTAACTTTGTAGATTTCTGATTTTAGATTCAAATTATGTTTTAGAATTTCCTCCTCTCCCTCACAGGTTAAATCTCCAGCTAGAAAGAAGTCTATGTCTTGATAACTTAAGATTAAAGATACTGAAGTATTGTTTAAATCTTCAGCTTCTTCTAGTAAATGGGTAGGATATAATATTTTTATTTTTAAATTTGGTTCAATTAAATATTCTTGTCCTAAAAGGGCTATTTTAACATTCTGGTTTTTAATTAAATTTTTAAAATATAAATAACTAGAATTATAAGCATCGACACCAGACCAAAGAATCAATTTAATATTGTATCTTTTAACGACTTCAATTAAACCAATATAATGATCAGCATGAGCATGAGTTAAGATTAAAATATCAATTTGATGATTTTGATAAGAATGTTTATTTCCAAGTTGATGGATAAGATTAGCATTAGGTCCGCCATCAATGAGAATATTTTTGTCCCCAGGGCTTTTAATTAAAATAGAATCTCCTTGGCCAATATCAAGAAAACAAACCCGTAGAAAGTTTGATTTATCTTCAAAATTATAATAAAAGATAGCTATTATTATTAGAATAATAATGCTAAGTTGTTTTTTTATTTTGGGCATATATAAAGATAATGATTATTAAAATATAACTCAGGGTCATTGTTGTGATATTAAAGTTATGAACATTAATATTAGAGAATTCTATACTAGAAATACTATTTACAATTTCAAATAATACTTTTGTTAAAATATATTCTATAAATCCTAAATATTTAGCTAAAGTAAAAGACAAATAAGAAATTAAGATACTAATAAAACCAAAAAGCATTAAGATCGGAATTAAAGGTAATACAAATAAATTAGCTAGTGGGGCTAATAATGATATTGTTTTAAATTGATAAGTAGTTAAAGGTAGAGTCATAATGATAGCTGAAAAACTAGAAATGAAAGTGCTTTGAATTTCCATTTTTTTAGGGAGAAATTTAAAAAGTTTTTTAAATATAGGAGATAAATATATTAAACCAATGGTGGCTAGAAAGCTTAATTGAAAACCAAGATCATAAAATAAAAGTAAAGGATTCATTAATAAAATAATTACAGCAGCGTAGATTAAAATAAGATGTTTTTGAATTTGACGACCAATATTTTGACTAAAAAGAATGATTAATCCCATTATACTAGCTCTAATTGTGGAAGCTGAGAATCCAGAGAGGATAGCAAAAATTGTTAGGATTATTAAAATTATTGGTAGTTGCCTTTTTCTATTAATATTTAGAGCATAAAGTGTTTTGGAAAGTAAGAGCGTAATTAAAGTTATATGTAAGCCAGAAATAACAATAATGTGAGAAACTCCAGCTCGTCTAAATTCTTCTTTTAAATCTTCAGACATGGCTTTTTTATAACCAAGTAAGATACTGTTTATAAAAGAAGCTGTTGGCTCGGGCCATATTTTATTAATTTTGTTAGAAATATTTTGTCTTAGATTGTAAATAATTTGGAGAATTGGATTGGCTTGTTTTTGTTTGACTAATTTAACCTGGGCTCCATATCCTAGAGAATATATTTTATCTTTAGCGAGATATTTATCATATTTAAAGTCTTCTATTGGTTCTGGTTGGATAAGAAAGCTGGTAATTTTAATTTGGTCGCCATATTGGTAGGGTGGATATAATTCTGTTTTTATCAGAACATTACCTTCTATTTTTTTGTTTGTAGGATTTAATAATTGAGTTGTTTGAACTTTTATTTTTTGATGGTCGATTCTAGTATCTGGCGGAGAAGTAATTATTCCTTGATAAGTATATTTAGGATGATTTTTAAATTCAAAACCTTGAGAATTGTAAAACCATATTTTGGATTCATCATTTTGGTCAATTTTATCAAGTATTCCAAAATAATTAGCGACTATCAGTCCTAGAATGAAGGAGATTCCAATGATGAAATTACGAGTAGATTTAGACATGAGGATTATTTTTATCTCTACGCCAATATAAGGGATTTGTTCGGATGTATTCTTTAATTCTATGAAAATCTTCTTCGTCACGAATAATGTGATCGTAAAAACGTGATTGCCATTGAAAATCAATTAATCCATTTTGATGAATTCGTTTGGTAACAATGGATTTTAATGATCCAATAATCGATGATAATGAATTTGGTTTTGGTGATATTTCGGACATATTTGGATGTTTCCCAACGTAGAGACGAGGCGGCGCCTCGTCTCTACGATATTTATCCAATGTATTGTTGATTTCCAAAACCAAATGAATATGATTGGGCATTATAATGAATTCATCAATAATCACGTTTTTACGAATTAATGGTGTTTTGTATATTTCTCTACAGACAATTGATCCATATTGATTAAGAAACATTATTTCATTTTTTATTCTTCCAAAATATTC
>Ga0307990_1002942_pt1 | contig 13286 bp, 12 predicted proteins | sample EllFjometagen129_FD_203168 | JGI IMG/M metagenome (GOLD analysis project Ga0307990, IMG submission 203168) | Marine microbial communities from Ellis Fjord, Antarctic Ocean - #129 | ecosystem: Environmental > Aquatic > Marine > Unclassified | place: Southern Ocean | collected 2014-10-08
GGTTCCCCGATCAGACGGAAGTCTATTGTTCCGACCTTCGGAAAAAACTGCTGGCGGCCGGTTCGAATGGAAGCGGCGTGTATGTTGCCACTGCCGGGCCGACCTTTGAAACGCCGGCCGAAGTGCGCGCGTTCCGCTCAATGGGCGCCGATGGGGTCGGCATGTCCACCGTGCCGGAAGCCATCCTAGCCAATGCCATCGGGATGAAGGTGGCGGGGCTTTCCTGTGTTTGCAACTGGGCGGCGGGCTTGGGCCACGATGAGCTGACCCATGAAGATGTTGCCCGCGCCGCGAGTGAAGCGATGCCGCGCATGAAGGCGGTCATTGAAAAATTTATTAAGGAGTTGTGATGAAAGTATTGAGTCAACTGTTCGAGAACAACCGCAACTGGGCCGAGAAAATCAACAAAGAGGATCCTGAGTTTTTTGCCACCTTATCCAATCAGCAGAATCCGGAATATTTCTGGATCGGCTGCTCGGACAGCCGGGTGCCCGCCAACGAAATTATCGGACTGAAACCGGGAGAGGTGTTTGTCCATCGCAACATCGCCAACCTGGTGATTCATACGGATATCAACTGTCTATCGGTTTTGCAGTACGCCGTGGATGTGTTGAAGGTGAAGCACATTATTGTTTGCGGGCATTACGACTGCGGCGGAATCAAAGGAGCCATGAGCAATCAGTCGAACGGGCTGGTCGATAATTGGTTGCGGCATATCCGTGATATTTATGCAAAATACGAAAAGACGCTGAACGCCATTGACGATGAAAAAGCGCGAACGGAAAAGCTGTGTGAGATCAATGTGATTGAGCAGGTGGCCAACGTCTGCCACACAACGATTGTGCAGGATGCCTGGACGCGCGGGCAGGAGCTGGCGGTGCACGGATGGATTTATGCGTTGAAGAACGGGTTGCTGCAGGATCTGCACGTTTGTGTGCAGGAGTCTACCGAGCTTTCATCAATTTACCGCATGGCAATTGATGAAGAACTGGGGGAGAAAAAATGAAAATGAAAGCACTACTTCAAACGGCGGCGAACGCGGCGCGGTTAGCCTATGCTCCGTATTCAAATTTTAATGTGGGTGCGGCGCTGCTTTGCGCCGACGGCGATGTCTTTACCGGCTGTAATGTCGAAAACGCCTCGTATGGTCTGACCAACTGTGCGGAGCGCACAGCGGTTTTTTCAGCGATTGCCGCCGGGCGGAAAGATTTCGTCGCGTTGGCGATTGTCGCCGAAGGCGAGAGCATGCCGTACCCCTGTGGGGCCTGTCGGCAGGTGCTGAGCGAATTCTGCCGCGAGGAGTTTTCCGTCTACGTCGCCACAGCGGATGCGCTGGAAGATTATGAAGTGGTCTGCCTCGCCGAGCTTCTGCCGCACCGGTTTCATCTGAGCGAATAACACAAGCTCTCTGGGATACCAGAGAAGCTCGTCTTACAGGTTGTTTATTGTAGGACGCGCTTCCCGTATTCGGGAGCGTGTGCCGACCCAGAATGAAAGAACCCAGCCGCCGATGAAGCTGATCGCGAACCCGGCTGGGAAATACCAGATCCAAGAGATCTCGGTGGTTTGCATCCAGAAGGTGGCCGCAATACTCACAACAGCCGCCGGAATCCAGGCTTTAAATGAACCGCGCTTGGTCAGCAGGCCGAGCAGAAAGAGCGCCAGCACCGGTGCGCTGAACAGCCCCATGAACGTCGCAAACGTTTCGATGATGCCTTCCGCCTTGGAGACAAAGAACAGATAGATCGACAGCGCGGTGGCCAGCACGCCGAGTGCTGCTGTGACAATTCGCGCCAGTCGCACCGTTTCACCGTCTTCCCTTTTTCCAAATAGGGGAAAAATAAAATCGTTCACCACCACGGTCGCCATCGAGTTGATACCGGAGTCCATGCTCGACATGGCCGCCGCGAAAATTGCCGCGATCAGCAGACCCGAAAGCCCCACAGGTAAAGCGTGGGCGATGAAATAGGGGAAGATTTTATCGCCACTGATTGAATTCGGCAGTGTGTCGGGGTTGAGTTGGTAGTAGGCGAACAGGCCGAGTCCAATGAAGAGGAGCAGGGTGATGATAAAAAAGTCGACCGCCGAGTTGAACACGATCGCCTTCGCCATGCCGCCCTTTGTTTTGGTGGCCATCAGGCGCTGAACCGTTACCTGATCGGTTCCATAGTCCTGCATCATCTGGAAGAAAAAGGAGATGGCCACGCCGGTCAGCGTCATGCGCCACAGACTGATGGAACCATCGAGCTGAAGATGGTCGTTATCGCGCGCGAAATGAATGATGCCGGTGAATCCATCCGGGCAGAGGCGGGTCAGAAAAATAGCAACAAAGATGGCGCCGCCGATCAGCATGACGAACTGCACCACGTCGGTCCAGAGCACGGCGGCCAGTCCGCCGGCGACCGTGTAGAGCGTTGCCAGAACCCCCATCGTTAGAATGCTGGCGATCAGCGGCAGGCCGGTGGCGATGGAAAGCGCCAGTGCTGGGGCGTAGATGACGGTCGCCATCCAGCCGAGTCGCGCCAGCAGGAAGAGCATTGCCGCGGTTTTTCGTGCCGACTCGCCGAAGCGGATCCCGATGTATTCATATGAGGTGGTGATGTTGAGTTTGCGGTAGACCGGATAGAAAACAAAAATCAGGATGGGTGCGAGCAGGGGGCTCACCACCGCCACCGCCAGCAGGGTGACGTTGCTGCGGTAAGCCAATCCCGGAAGTCCCATGTAGGTCACCGCGCTGGTCAGCGAGGCATACATGCTCATCGCCACCGCCAGCCACGGCATATTGTGTCCCGCCAGAAAAAAGTCGTCCGCTGTTTTCTGCCGCCCCGCAAACCGCAGGCCGATCCAGACCATAGCGGCCAGGTAGATCAGTAGAATTGTGTAATCAATGGATCCAAATTGCATGACGCTATTTCAGGGGCATCCCCGCGCGATGGCGAGCCAAAAAATGAGGTTTAGCTGTCTCGAATGAGTGTTCGGATACATCGCTTCTATATGTATAGGTTAACCCGCCTAGATGCCGGTATAGAACAAAAGCGCCCCGCCGGAGCGGGGCGCTTTAATTTTTTGACCGCCATAGCCTTTACGGCGAGGGCGGTTCCAATGTTTGGAAGCAGGCTGAGCCTGCCCCCAAACATTTTTCCAAGCATTGGAAACTCAGCGAAGTCGACTAAGCATTCAGTCGAGCTTCGAGCTTGCCGAGCTGTTCCGTCATTTTGGCCGGGAGTTTGTCGCCAAACTTAGCGAGGTACTCTTTGGCGTTTTCAACGGTTTCCAAGAAGGCTTTGGTGTCGACTTTCATCAACTCGTCCCAGGCGGCGTCAGAGAGATCCAGTCCTTCGAAGCTGAAGTCCTCTTTCTTCGGCATGAGGCCGATCGGCGTTTCGTTGGCACCCACTTTACCTTCAACGCGGTCACACATCCATTTGAGGACGCGGGAGTTTTCGCCGAAGCCAGGCCACATGAACTTGCCGTCATCCGTTTTGCGGAACCAGTTGACATAGAAGCAGCGCGGAGCTTTGTCGCCAAGGGTTTCACCCATGTCGAACCAGTGCTGCATGTAGTCGCCCGCATGGTACCCGATGAACGGGGTCATGGCGAAGGGATCGAAGCGCAGGCTTACGTTACCGAGGTCGAGCGCAGCGGCGGTCGGCTCGGAAGAAGCGGTAGCGCCCATGTAGATACCCTGTTCGAAGTCAAAAGCTTCGTGAACGAGCGGCATAACGCCAGAACGCTTACCACCGAAGACGAAGATATCGATCGGAACACCGGCCGGATCTTCCCAGTCAGGGCAAAGTACCGGACAGAGCGAAGCCCGTGCGGTGAAGCGGCTGTTCGGGTGAGCGCCTTTGACTTTTTTGCCGTCAGCGTCAACCATATCAGGAGTCCAAGGATTGTTTTTCCAGTCGGTTCCACCGGCGCATTCGACGCCCATGTCTTCCCACCATACATCGCCATCGTCTGTTACAACAACGTTGGTAAAGATCGCATCCTTGCGGCAGCTAGCGAGTGCCATCGGGTTGGAGTACTCAGCGGTACCCGGAGCCACACCGAAGAATCCGGCTTCCGGATTGATCGCGTAGAGGCGTCCGTCTGCGCCGGGTTTCATCCAGGCAATATCGTCACCGACAGTTTCAACTTTCCAGCCGGGAACGGTGGACTGAAGCATGGCCAGATTGGTTTTGCCACAAGCAGATGGGAAGGCCGCTGCGATGTGGAACTGTTTGCCTTCCGGATTGGTGAAGCGAAGGATGAGCATGTGCTCAGCCATCCAGCCTTCGCGGCCAGCCATTGCGGAAGCAATGCGCAGGGCGAGACATTTTTTGCCGAGCAGTGCGTTTCCGCCGTACCCGGAACCGTAGGACCAGATGAGGTTTTCTTCTGGGAAATGAGCGATGTATTTCTTTTCGATCGGGGCGCAAGGCCATCGAACATCTTCCTGGCCGGGCTCGAGCGGCGAACCGACGGAGTGCAGACAAGGGATGAATTCATCAGTTTTTTCGATCAGGCGAAGAACTTCGGTGCTGACACGGGTCATGATGTGCATGTTGCACACAACATAGCCGGAGTCCGTGATCTCGATGGCATTTTTAGCGATCGGAGAACCGACTGGGCCCATGGAGAACGGGATGATGTACATTGTGCGGCCCTTCATGCAACCGGCATACAGACCCTTCATGGTTTCTTTGAGCTCAGCAGGATCAATCCAGTTGTTGGTCGGTCCGGCATCTTCTTCTTTAAGAGAAGCGATGTAGGTACGGCCTTCAACACGCGCCACGTCGGACGGGGCGGAGTTAAACGCAAAGCTGTTCGGACGTTTTTCTTCGTTCAGCTTGATGGCTGCGCCACTTTCGACCATTTCGCCCATCAGGCGATCGTATTCTTCTGTCGATCCGTCACACCAAACCACTTGGTCTGGGGTACACATCGCTTCGACTTCGGCTACCCAGGCGAGTAGCTTTTGATTCGTTGTAGGTGCATTCATGTTGCTTTCCTCCTTTTTTATTCTGGTTTCAGCCGATCCGTTCGTCGGCTCGTTCAAGTTCTTGGGTCATTTCGTCACGGAATGACCCCAGTTTTTCTCTGAGATTAGGATCCATTAGTGAAAGAATCTGGACGGCTAGAATGGCTGCGTTCTTTGCGCCGGTTTTGCCGATGGTTACCGTGGCGACCGGAATGCCGCCGGGCATTTGGACTGTTGAGAGCAGGGAATCCAGACCGCCGAGGTCTGATGTGATGATCGGTACGCCGATGACGGGCAGTGGGGTCAGCCCGGCGATGACGCCAGCCAGATGTGCGGCTTTCCCTGCGGCGGCAATGACTAGCTTTACGCCGCGGTTCTCAAGGCCCGTTGCATAATCATACGCCTTTTTCGGGGTGCGGTGTGCCGAGATCACCCGCATTTCATGAGGGATGCCAAAGCGGGTCAGAATGGCCTGCGCCTCCTGCAGTGTGCCCAAATCGGATTCACTTCCCATCACAATGGAAACGATACTTGATTTGTTTTCCACGAATTCTTCTCCTTTCCGCGTTTCATGAGCTCGCCCTCATCTGCTTCTATCTTTTCTCTGCCAGGGTTTAAAATCGCCCTGTCTGAATACAAAAAGGCCGCAATGCATTGGGTTGCATTGCGGCCTATCTTCTGCCGGTCTCTGTGAGACCCTCAGTTAATCCACCGGTTGGTAATTGGGGGCAAGGTAGGGAACGTGAAAAAGTTCGTCAAGCCATTTCAGAAAGATTGTCTTGCGTGGTGAAAATAATCACCCTCTCTCCGGTGATGGTGCTGATGTCGGTATGAAGGGAGATTACTTTCTGACCGGTAATAGATTCGACCACCGCGTCGAGAAGAGGACGCCCATTTTCAATCAGTTCGATGCGCACATCTTTGATCAGTTTGCGGCCTCGATCTGAATTCTCCGCATTAACCAATTGCATCTCCGCCCGAGTTAAAACGCCCTTCAGGCGGACAATAATCATGTTTTCAATGATGTAGGTTTTCGTCTCGAGAGGCCCTCGGCCCATATATTCTTTTTCGAAGTTAGTGAGCGCGTCACTGATCTGATGTTCGATTTGACATTTTTTTGGCATAGAATCTTTCTGCTGGAGTGGCTAAAGCCCCAGTACGTTCTTCATATTGTAGAGGCTGGGTTTCTGCTGGACGACCCAGACGATGGCATGGAATGACTCATTCAAACAATATTCCCTCTTCGTCGATATGGCGGATCAGAGCTTCGTTGTCCAGTGTGTTGTAATGAACGACATCGAAGAAGTGGGGCAGAGGGAGTTCTTCATTGAGCCGTGTGCTGAGTGCGGTGACGATGTCGGGATGGATCTCCCTTCCTTTGATGGCAATGTCCACATCGGAGCCAGGCTTATAATTTCCCATCGCCCGTGAACCGAAAATGATGGCCGAGTCAATTTCGTTGAATTGGGCGACCGTCTCTTTGATCAGGTTCAGCTGTTGATCTGAAAGGCCGAAGCGGTTCATGTGGTTTTCTCTTTCATCGAGTCGTAAAGTCGGCGGATGGCTGGAAAAAAAGCGTTTCGGATTTTGGATTCTACTTCGGCGGCTTTTGTCTCGTCGTAGGTTTGTATCGTTAAGTTTCGGTCGCCGAGCATGGTCATCCATGTGTCGCCATTTTCAATGAGTTCATAATGAAATGACTCTTTGATCACTTCCCGAGGAAACTTTACTTCAACGTCCTGACTCTCCAGATAGTCCTTCAGCAGTTTCCATGAGAGTTCAAGCGTGATTTCAAAAAATTGAATGATGCCGGCCCGCTCAACAATCGAAGGCAATTCAATTTCAAGGCTTTGCTCCAGCAATCGGTAGGATTTTTCGAAGTTTTCAAAACGTTGTTTCCAACGGATGTCTTTCGGGTTCATACGATCTCCTTTTCAGAGCCCTAACACGTCTTTCATACTATAGAGGCCGGGTTTTTGTTTTACGGCCCATGTGCCGGCGTTAAGTGCACCCATGGCAAAGGTGTCGCGACTGGTCGCGCGGTGCGAGAGTTCAATCATCTCGCCCGTTCCAGCCATCAGTACCGTGTGGTCGCCGACGATATCGCCGCCGCGTACGGCGTGGAAACCAATTTCCTCTTTCGTGCGCGCGCCGGGGTGTCCCGTCCGTCCGTCGACTTGCGACTCTTTCAAATTCAGCCCCGCACCATCGGCGGCGGCCTGACCCAGCATCAGTGCGGTGCCGCTCGGGGCATCCGCTTTCTGGTTGTGGTGACGTTCGATGACCTCAATGTCATAGCCCTTAGCGTGAAGCGCTTTCGCGGCTTCTTCGACGAGGGTGCAGAGCAGATTGATGCCGAGGCTCATATTGCCCGCCATCACTACGGGAACGTTTATCGCGGCTTTGTTCACTTCGGCCAGTTCCTCGTCAGAAAGCCCCGTTGTGCCGATCACCCACGCGGTTCCCCATTCAGCGACGCGCTCGGCGTTGCCCGCAGTTCCGAAATGCGAGGTGAAATCGATGATGACATCCGCGTCCGGTGCCACCGCAGCCAGATCGGTCGTCAGATTGACGCCTGCGGCAGTGGTGCCGGAATTGAGTCCGGCATCTTCGCCGATACTCGGAATATCCCATAGGTCGACCGCGCCGGTCAGTTCGAGGCCCTCGACTTTTCCTTCTTGAATACAGCGAATTAGCGTTTTGCCCATGCGGCCTGCCGCGCCCTGAATAACAACTTTTGTGCTCATAAATTTTCTCCGTTGGGAGTTTTTAACAAAAGGGGGCACGGGAAAGCAACTGCGTTGCGGCATAGCAGTCGCGGCGCGAGGGGGAGACCCGTGCGCTCAAATGAAGATTTGCCAGAGGAGGTCGTTGTAAAATGGCCTATACAGACCCTGTGTTGCCGAGTAGCATTTTCTTTGAATATGGAGGTAGACATGAACGGTTTTTTTTCAGGGGTCATCGTTGCGCTGGTCGTTGCAGGGGCTTTGTGGCTCTGGTTGAAGCTGAGGAGAAACAAGCCCGCTGGGCAAACCCGAATTTTTTCAAGCATTGAACGCCTGCGGGCCATCGGTCAGCTCTCGGTCTATAAGGTGATGACGAAAGAGATTGTCACCGAGACAGATCACACGTGGGGTGAGTTTGGTACGCGCTATCTCAAATGGGTGCTCAGTAGCAAGAAGATGGCGATGATTTTCGAGTTCGTCATCGACTTTCGATACAACCTGCAAAGTCCGCTGTTCAAGATTGAAGAAATCGGCGCGGCGACTTATTCCGTCACCCTGCCGCCCTGCGACTACGAAGTGCACATCCGTGATATCCGCTTTTACGACGAGCAGGGCTCCAAGCTTCTGCCGTGGCTTTTGCCGGATCTGCTGAATGGATTCTTGAGCGATGGTTTTTCCGAGGAGGACAAAAATAAGCTGGTGAATGCGGCCAAAGGGCACGCCGAAAAACAGGCGTTGGAGCTCATCAACAACATGCAGTCCGAGGTTCAGAAATCTGCCCGCACCACGCTTGAATCCATCAGCCGCGCCTTTGGGGCCGAGACGGTCGAATTTAAATTTGCCGAGCAAAGCCCCGCCGAGGTTGAGGTCGGCGTGTCCGACCAGCTCGCCGCATCCTGAAGCCGTTCCGAGGGTTGGAAAGGGCTGATGTAGCAGATTTATGTGCGAGAGGTAATTGATCGGGGATTGACCGACAGACAGGCCGGGCGCGGGCATTGCGTTCGATAAATCCGTGAAAAATACGCATAGTTCAAGCGACGGATGCCCTCCGATCAATGGCCGAGAGAATGATTCCAACGAATGACAGAAAGCAACGAATCCCGTTCGCCGCACCGTTTCATTCGTTGCTTTCTATCATTCGTTGGTCAATTTGTGTTTGACTTGAGGTGTTCCGAAAGTGCTTTTTGTATCCTCCCGAAAGCGCAGCGACAGATAATTTTACCGCAGGTAAAATAACGACCGGCAGGAAATGGTTCAAAAGAAGCGCAGCGGCAAACGATCCGTGGGCCGGCTTTGCTATCCGTGGGACATGATCCGTTTCTAATAAACCGCAAATCCGAGATGAACCCATACGAGTTGATTTGCGGTTTGGGCTCCAATTCCTAGATCTGCCGATTATTTAAAAAATGGGATAGAACTGGGGTAGGGCCAGATTTTGCCTTGTCCGGCCTTGATGGTTCCAACCATTGGAAAATCAACTGCGTTGAAGCATAGAGCTTTTCAAAAATTTGGAAGGAATTAATGCGCTTGATGGCGTCATCGTTTGATCGGTATAAAGCAGAGATCCAGTTTTATGGTTTCGGTGTCCGGATCGTTTTCATAGCGGAACAGCCGCCAGAGGAAGGAAACTTTTCGGAAGCCATTTTCCTTCTTATCGATGGTGATCGCCGGAAAGATATCAGTGCTGGAATCTGTGCCGAGGGTTTCTTTGTGGTACATCCGCCAGAGAACCCGGTGGCGGGTGTAGGTTTTTTCTGCGGGTTTTCGAGGTGTTTCGCGACGGGTGTCATAGAGCCGGAAAAGAATGGATGATGTTTCTGTGGTTTTTTCGCCGTTGCGCGGCATCTTGAGGTGCTTGAGCCATAAGGGGAAGAGACCGGCTGTCGAATTTTCTTCGAGGGGGGTGTCTTCTGCGTCGGCCAAACGGCTTTGGCTGTTCCATAGCAGGATGAGCGCGTTGAACTTCTTGCGATGCCGAGTCAGGGATTTTTCGGGTCCGGTTTTGCGGTGAGATTGGCTTTTGCTGTAGAGGGGGAAAAGAGAATTCCCACTGCCTGTTTTTGTTCGATAGGAATTGGCTAGGCCAAGCAGCAGGTTGGTTTCTTTTCTTTTGTCCGTGGCTTCATGTTTCCATAACGGGAAGATCCATCCCCCTTTTTTGTTGAGATAGCGCCCGATCAGTGGGGTGGCGAAGTAGGTGGATGTTTTTGTTTTCCCGTAGAGGAGTGTGTAGAGGTAGTCCTGTTTCTTCCAGCTGTAGAGCGGCAGGATATTGGAGCGGTTCAGTTGATCCCCTTGCTTTTCCCAAAAAGAAATTCCGGCGGCTAGTATTGTTTTTTTCGTGTCGCCTTGGGTAGAGGTTCCACTTAGGAGTGGCGGGATGGCGCGATAGCAGGTTTGGTCTGGATTGGTCCAGCGCAGGTAGGGCAGCGAGACGAACCGGTTTTCCTGCGGGCAGGTGTAGTAGATTGGTAGCGCGTAGTGGCTGGTTTTTTTGGCGGTGGATTTTTTGCCAGCGAGTCCGGCGGCCCAGATCGTTTTTTCGCAGTCCGGGGTTTTGCTTCCGCCGCTCAAAATGGGGGTTGCTAGCCAACCGCTGTTGTCGCCGGTGCGCCAGCGTCCGCCGAGCAATGTCATGAAGTGATCATCGTAGGTTTCGTCGAGATAGAGCAACGGGAAATAGCAGCGCCAGAGAGTGCTTCCTTCCGAGTCGTTTTTTCGGGAATAGAGCGGGGTGATAAGCTGATTGGCACCGTCGGCATCCGTTTGACTGTGAAAGAGAGGAAGGGAGGCTTTCCACGCTGATCCATCAGAAGCCTTGGCGGCGGAGTAAGGCAGAGAGAAGATGTATGACGAGTCTTTGGCATCTCGCTTCGCATAGAGGGGGAGAATGTGTGATGTTTTTTCAGTTGCTGTTTTCTTGTTTCCCGCCAGCCCCATTACGTAGCTATTTTTGGTTCTCGAGTCGGTTTTTTCTCCCCAGGAAAGGGCAGGGAAGGCCGCCCAGCGGGTGCCGTCAGGCCCAGTAGATCGCCCTCCAAAAAGAGTCCAGAGATCATTTTGAAGACCTTTATTTCCTGCGTAATAGAGAGGGAAGAGGTAATGCTCCTGAACGTGGGCGTTCTTCTTCGATCCGCCCAATGGCCATGCCCAGAAGCGGGAAACATCGCTACCGTTATTCCACGCATCGTAGCCGTAGAACGGCCAGACTCTCCACATTCGCTCGGTGTCTGTTTTCTTGTTCGCATAGATAGGCCAAAGAATGTCGATTCGGTGGCCTTCGGAATCTGTTTGCCAGACCCAGAAAGGAAAGAGAGAGTTCAGGCCATCGCCAGTAAATGGGTTGTCCAGATGCCAATAGAGCGGCGCGACGACAAAGTACTCGTCGCTGATGTTAGAGTCTTTTCCCCAGAAGGTGGGGAAGATCCGGTTGGACTGTTTGCCGGTGTCGAAGCGGGCGATTGGCCAGAGCACATTATAGGTTGGTTTGTCTGATTTCTTATTATAGATGGAAAAAACCGGGCGCACGGCGGTGTGGTCATCGGTTCGTTCAAAGAATGGCCAGAGTACGGAGAGAGCCGGGTCGCGGTAATATAGCGCTGGCCAAAGGTTGACTCGGTCCGTGTAGCCCTCTTTGGGGCCGTCATACTCTCCCGTGTAGAAGGGCGTTCCCTTCATCGTTGGGCTTTGGCAGCCGCCCAGAAGCAGGGCGAGCAGTCCAAAAAAAATGAGGCGTTGCCGGAGTTGCACGGGTTGAGTCATGGTTTGTTCCTTATTTTTCAGATTGGGCGGCGAGGTCGCGGATGGACGTTCCATCTTTGATGAAACTTTTCTCATGAAAGCCTTCCTTGGAAAGTTGTTCAATCATAGCGTGCTTCGATTGACGCTACAAGGGCGCATGCGCGGATTCCAATCTTTGGAACGGCGAGGTTGACATCCCAGAGGCAGAAGCCTAGAAACCCCGCTCACTTAAGTCCGCCCTTTGCGCGGCACCTTCTTTCCCTACACGTCCGGCAGGCAGAGATCATTTGTAAATACCCGGACGGAAAAGAAGAAAATTATGGAAAACGTATTCGCGGCTCTTATTGAGCCGCTGCAACGCGCTGTGGCTGAAGAAGGCTACACCACGCCCACACCCATTCAGGAACAGTCTATCCCGCATCTACTGGAAGGCAAAGACCTGCTCGGCTGTGCGCAGACCGGAACCGGCAAAACCGCCGCGTTTACGCTGCCGCTGTTGCAGGAAATGTCTGCCACCAACTACACCCCGCCGAGAGGCCGTCCGCGTGCGCTGATCCTTACACCAACCCGTGAGTTGGCTGCTCAGATCGGCGACAGCATCAAAACCTACGGCCGTCATGTGCGCGTGTCGCATACCGTCATCTTTGGCGGTGTCGGCCAGAACCCGCAGGTGCAGGCACTCAATCGCGGCGTCGACGTTGTCGTCGCCACGCCGGGCCGCTTGCTCGACCTGATGGATCAGGGTTGCTTGCATCTTGACAAGATCGAGCTGTTCATTCTCGACGAAGCTGACCGCATGCTCGATATGGGCTTTATTCCCGCCATCCGCAAAGTGATTTCCAAGCTGCCGAAAAAGCGCCACTCACTTTTCTTTTCGGCTACCATGCCGCCGACGGTGGAAAAACTGGCGATGGACATGCTGCGCAATCCGGTCAAAATCACCATCGATCCCGGCAAGCCGACCGTCGAACGTATCGAGCAGAAGCTGATGTTTGTCGATAAAGGACATAAAGACACCCTACTGATCGAGCTGATCGAGTCGCACAAGATGAACAAAGTGATCGTCTTCAGCCGCACCAAGCACGGCGCGAATAAGGTGGTCACAAAGCTTGAAGCCGCCGGCATCACCGCCTCGGCCATTCATGGCAATAAATCGCAGACCGCCCGCACCAAAGCGCTGGCCGGTTTTAAAGCGGGCGCAGTGCGCGCGCTGGTTGCCACCGATATCGCCGCACGCGGTATTGACGTCGATGGCATTACCCATGTGGTGAACTATGATCTGCCCGAAGAGCCGGAAACGTACGTTCACCGTATCGGCCGCACCGCACGTGCCGGACTCGATGGTAATGCCGTTTCGTTCTGTTCCGCCCGCGAGCGTGACTTTTTGCGCGATATCGAAAAGTTGATCCGTAAAGAGATTCCGGTCGATGGCGATCACAAATATCATTCTGAAATCGCGCGCCGCGCCACCGGTTCGGACGCGCGCCCCGAGCCAAAAAGCCGTCAAGGCAACCGTCGTGGCGGCTCAAGCCGTCCGGCACGCGCGCAGGGACAGGGTGGCGGAAACCGTAGACGGCGCTAGCCGTTCTGTTTCCTAATCATAATTAACCTCATACTCATAATCATAATCTGTATTGGTCTTCGTACCGGAGCAGGGAGTAAGATTAGGAGGTTGATTAGGATTTGTTGTAATCGGACGTCCGGGTGGTGGCGACGGAACCCGCAGGCGGCGCTAGCCGCTAAACTGGATCAATTAGAGGTTCTACGTGAATTTTTGTGGAGATATTGGGAAAGAGCACTTTGAGCAAGCATGGGATTTCGGCCATGATGCGTCATGGATAGCACAATAGATCATT
>Ga0307990_1002943_pt1 | contig 13284 bp, 10 predicted proteins | sample EllFjometagen129_FD_203168 | JGI IMG/M metagenome (GOLD analysis project Ga0307990, IMG submission 203168) | Marine microbial communities from Ellis Fjord, Antarctic Ocean - #129 | ecosystem: Environmental > Aquatic > Marine > Unclassified | place: Southern Ocean | collected 2014-10-08
GTTTGATTTAAACATAAGCTCCGGCGAAAAAAGCAAACCAAAAACAGTCATGATAAAGGAGGTTCAGATAGACCCTGTTACGAGGCGTTATTTACATATTGACCTTTATGAGATTGCTCTTGGTAAGGCATTAGAGGTAAATATCCCTACTATCCTTATAAACACGCCAATAGGAGTAACAAATGGGGGTATTTTGCAGCATATCAGGAGAGAATTGAGTGTATCTCTTTTACCAAAAGATTTGGTTGAAAAAATAGAGATTGATGTATCTAATCTTGATATAGGCGAGACGATGCACATAAGGGATGTGGCTTTTCCCACCGGTTTAAAGCCAACGGAAGACGAGGGCCTTACTGTTGCTACAGTTGTTGCGCCGATAGTTGAAGAAGAGAAGGAGGAAGTAGAGGAAGAAGAGGCTGTGACTGAGGGAGCTGTAAGTGAAGAAGCAGGAGGAAAGGAGGAATCCTAAAATCACGTATCTTATTGTAGGGATCGGTAACCCAGGCGGTGAATATATTTACAGCAGACATAATCTTGGCTTTAAGGTCATCGATCTTCTATCAAAAAAGTATAACCTTCGTTTATATGACAAACGCTTTCACTCCAAATCAGCAAAAACGGGATGCTTTGACAAAGAGGTTGTTCTTGCCTGTCCGCAGACTTTTATGAATAACTCCGGCTTAGCTGTTAAGCGTTTGGTGAAAAACTATGCAGTGGAGATGAACAACTTTATGGTAGTCCATGATGACCTTGATTTGGAGGCAGGTCGAATGAAAATTGTTCGTGGAGGTGGGGCCGGAGGCCACCGAGGGATAAAGTCTATAATCCTTCATCTTGGATCAAGTAATTTTATCCGGACTAAGATAGGAATAGGTCACCCAAGACATGAGGAACTGATTGAAGATTTTGTCTTAAATCCTTTCTATAGTGACCAAGAAAAAACAATGGATGGTGTGCTTAATGTTGCAATAGAGGCAATTGAGTCATTTATTTTAAACGGTGTGGAATTTGCGATGAATAACTTTAATTCTATAATAATTGTGAAGAAGGAGGTAGAAGAGTAATGCAAGGATTAACTGTTTATGCACCTTATTTAGGAATCGTTGGTTTGATTATAGCTTATCTGATATTCCTGTATGTAAAAAAACAACCAAATGGAAGTAAGCTGATGCAGGAAATTGAGGAAATGATCCATGATGGGGCTATGGCATTTTTAAAGAAAGAATATTCAGTCTTATTATTTTTTATAGCAGCCGTTTTCCTATTGCTTGGTTTCATATCATGGAAAACTGCCATTGCATTTGTTACCGGTTCTTTTTGCTCTATGTTGGCAGGATTTTCAGGCATGAGTGCAGCTACCAAAGGAAATTCAAGAACTGCAAATGCAGCCAACAAAAATGGGCAGGCTAGTGCCCTTAATGTTTCATATTTTTCCGGTTCAGTGATGGGGCTTTCAGTAGCCAGCCTTGGTCTACTTGGACTGGGCTTTTGGTTTTGGCTTTACGGTGGAGATCCGGAAACGGCAAAATATATTAATGGGTTTGCCATGGGTGCAAGCTCAATTGCCTTATTTGCAAGGGTTGGAGGTGGAGTTTATACAAAGGCTGCAGATGTTGGAGCCGATCTTGTAGGGAAGATAGAGGCCGGGATTCCAGAGGATGATCCAAGAAATCCCGGGGTTATTGCCGATAATGTAGGGGATAATGTAGGGGATATCGCAGGCATGGGAGCTGACATATTTGAATCCTATGTTGGATCTGTAATCGCTACAATAGCAATTGCCGCAACCCTGGCTATTAATACGCCTGACGCCCTTGCTGCCTTTATTAAGAGTTTTCCAGTGCTGGAGGGTGCTTCAGCTACCGTTATTAAACTTAAATTTATGGCAATGCCCGTATTAATTGTCATGGCAGGTTTAATAGGTTCATTTGCCGGTGTGTTTTCTATTAAGATTTTTCAAGGTGGAAACCCTGCCGGCGCCCTAAGATATACAACCTATATAGCAGCCGCAGTTTTTGTACTTCTGGTTGCTATTATAACCCATTACCTTGGCATGCCATGGGGTGCTTTTTGGGCTGTTATATCCGGTCTATTGTGCGGTATTGCAATTGGCCTCTTAGCCGAGTATTACACATCCGGCCCTCCGGTCAGGCATATTGCCGAACAGTCTGCTACCGGACCAGCTACTGTAATTATAGCAGGCCTTGCCGTAGGTATGCAATCAACATATCTGCCTATTCTTGGTATATGTGCAGCTACCTTTGTTGGGTTTCAGACAGCAGGTATTTATGGAATTGGTTTATCTGCAGTTGGAATGCTGGCTACAGTTGGCGCCACTATGACAGTCGATGCATACGGCCCAATTGCCGATAATGCCGGAGGCATATCAGAAATGTCCGGTCTTGGACCTGAAACAAGAAAGATTACAGATAGTCTCGATGCCCTTGGAAATACAACCGCTGCAATAGGTAAAGGGTTTGCCATAGGCTCGGCTGCATTAACTGCACTAGCCCTTTTCGTTGCGTACACACAGGCAGCAGGACTTACAGTAATTGATATAAAAAATCCCATGGTAGTAATAGGGATTTTTATTGGTGGCATTGTTCCAATGCTTTGCGGTGCATTAACAATGACATCTGTCGGCAAAGCCGCCTTTAGCATAGTAGAAGAAATACGACGACAGTTTAGAGAAATCCCAGGGTTGCTTGAAGGGAAAGAAGGGGTCAAGCCTGACCCAAAAACCTGCGTATCCATAGCAACTACATCGGCCCTTAAGAGAATGGTGGCGCCAGGCCTAATTGCAATTCTTACTCCAGTCGCAGTAGGCATCTTTTTGGGTAAAGAAACCCTCGGTGGTACGCTTTTAGGAGCAACACTCATGGGCGCCTTTCTGGCTCTTTTTATGGCCAATAGCGGAGGCGCATGGGACAATGCTAAAAAGTATATCGAAGAAGGCAACTTAGGTGGAAAGGGCTCTGATAACCATAAAGCTGTTATAGTGGGTGACACTGTAGGCGACCCTTTTAAGGATACCTCCGGCCCGGCAATGAATATTTTAATCAAATTAATGTCCGTTGTATCCCTTGTGATTGCCCCAATACTGCCGGCTGTTGGGTTATTTTTAATGTAAGATGTTAACTCCATTATGAAATTCAATTAAGTCTTCGTATCTTACTTAGCCTATTGAATTCCTAATGTTAATAGGAGGTGATAATGTTTAAGGTAGGGGACTTAGCAGTTTATCCGGCCCATGGTGTTGGGCTTATCGAGAAGATTGAAACGAAGGAGATTGCAGGCTCTCAGGAAAGTTTTCTCATAATAAGAATCCTTGAGAATAATATGATTATTATGGTCCCGTCTTCAAATACTTCAAGTGTTGGATTAAGACAAATTGTAAACTCAAAGGAAGTATCAAAGATTTTTTCCATACTCCAAAAGAATGACAGATCTGTAGATGATGGTCAGACCTGGAATAGACGCTATAGGGATTATATGGATAAAATTAAAAGTGGTTCTGTCTTTGAGATTGCAGAAGTATTCCGCGATCTAAGTACAATTAAGAGAAATAAGGAACTTTCTTTTGGTGAAAGAAAGATGTTAGACACTGCACAAAGCTTACTTGTGAAAGAAATTTCTCTTGCTAAAAACATGAAGGAAGAAGATGTGGAAAGAGATATTAAATCAAGTCTCTTTATACAGTCTTCCGCTAAACAGTAATACTTTTAAAAATTATAAGGTCGTGCCGTACAGCAGGGAAAAAACCTTTATTTTCTATCAGTCGCCGGAAGATTCAGATGCAAGACTTGATAAATTTCTCTGCTCTAAGAAGGATTTTAACCTGTCCAGGGCAAGGATTCAAGGTCTTATTAAGTCTGGTGCAGCAACAGTTAACGGTGAGAGAAAAAAACCCAGTTATGTGGTTAGGTCTGGTGATAGCGTAGAAGTTTTGTTGTTACCATTGCCGGGACCATTAGATACAACTGAAAATGTAGAATTTGACATTCTCTATGAAGATAATTCAATAATAGTAATAAATAAACCTCCAGGCTTAGTAGTTCATCCGCCTGGAGGCCTCAGTAAAGGCACCTTGGTGCATGGGTTGTTAAGAAGGGAAACCAAATTATCCCATCCTACAGACAAGTTAAGGCCTGGAATTGTCCATAGGCTTGATAAGGATACATCAGGTGTTATGGTAGTAGCGAAAAATGATTATGCCCATGAATTCTTGTCCAGCCAATTCAAGCAAAGAGAGATAAAGAAAAAATACTTATCCATTGTTCATGGTAGTTTTGAACAAGAGAATGGGATAATAAATTTGCCGATTAACAGGCATCCAACCAAAAGAAAAGAGATGAGCATTTCTCTTTTAAGCGGCAGGACGTCTATTACTGAATGGGTGGCGCTGGATACTTTTTTTCATAGTTTTTCATTACTAAGTATAAGGCTTAAGACCGGCAGAACCCACCAGATAAGAGTTCATATGGCATATATGGGGCATCCTGTAGTAGGGGATCTTGTTTATGGGCATGGAAAAAGGTGGTGGAAAAAGGAACCTTTAAAAATTAGAGAATGCCTTAAGCTGGTGGAGAGACAAATGCTTCATGCTGAATTATTGGGATTTACCCACCCTGACTCAAAAAAGTATGTTGAATTTAAAGCCTCTCTCCCTGATGACATAAACACTTTCCTGGAATGGTTAAACGAAAATAGATATTATTTGTAGCTATTCATATATCAGTAATAAAATTGTGACTTGTTATTAAGTATATTACAAAATACCTTGACAGAACGATATTTGAACTATATTATATTAAGATAGTAGATTATTAATCCACAAAAATTAATTCCTCTCAAAAAAGGTTATTTATCTTTTTATCATCAAAAATCAATTTAAGAGCCATCATTTACTAAGAATCTCCAGGAAATGAAATAAGATTAAAATATTCTATCTTGACTTATATGGGTTATTACCCCATTTCCTCCCTTAGCATTAAAATTAGGCAGATAAAGGGGAATATATATTGAAATTTATAGAGGTACGTTAAAACATGAATTTAGTAGAACTTAAAACGAAAAATATAAGTGAATTAGTTGACCTGGCAAAATCATTTGGGATTAACGGGGCCAGTGGTATGCGAAAACAGGATGTTATCTTTAGCATTTTAAAGGCCCGGACAGAGCAAAATGGTGTAATATACGGGGGAGGTGTTTTGGAGACTTTGCCTGATGGATTTGGTTTTTTAAGATCACCGGATTCTAACTACCTCCCAGGACCTGACGATATGTATATATCTCCGTCGCAAATCAAAAGGTTTAATCTAAAGACAGGAGATACTGTCTCAGGCCAGATAAGGCCACCAAAGGAGGGGGAAAGGTATTTTGCCTTACTAAAGGTAGAAAGTATTAACTATGAAGACCTGCAAGCGGCAGCTGAAAAAATATTATTTGATAACATGACACCTCTTTACCCCACAGAGAGAGTCAACCTGGAAACAGATTCTAATAATTTTTCAACAAGAATTATGGATTTAATGAATCCAATAGGCAAGGGGCAGAGAGGATTGATAGTGTCTCCACCTCGAACTGGGAAAACGATGTTACTTAAAGATATCGCAAATGCTGTTACCAAAAATCACCCGGATATATACAAAATAGTTCTATTGATTGATGAGAGACCGGAGGAGGTAACTGACATGGCCCGTTCCGTAGAAGCTGAGGTCATTAGCTCAACCTTTGATGAGCCTCCACAGCGACATGTGCAGGTAGCTGAGATGGTTCTGGAAAAGGCAAAAAGACTTGTTGAGCATAAAAAAGACGTCTTTATCTTATTGGATAGTATTACACGCTTGGCCAGGGCCTATAATACCGTAGTACCTCCAAGTGGAAAAATTTTATCCGGAGGCGTCGATTCAAATGCCCTTCACAGGCCAAAGAGATTTTTTGGGGCTGCGAGGAACCTTGAAGAGGGAGGTAGTCTTACTGTAATTGCAACCGCTTTAATCGATACTGGAAGCAGAATGGACGAGGTTATATTTGAAGAATTTAAAGGAACCGGTAATATGGAAGTAAACCTCGATAGAAAATTAAGTGACAGGAGAATTTTTCCTGCCTTTGATATAAATCGATCAGGAACAAGGAAAGAAGAGCTCCTCGTTGATTCAGCAGACCTAAATCGTATGTGGATATTGCGCAAACTCCTTGCCCCCCTAACAACGGTTGATAGCATGGAATTCCTATTAGAAAAGATGAGGGGCACAAAGAGCAATAAAGAATTCCTGGCGTCAATGAATCAATAATATATACTTAGAAATTGTAAATTTTTATAATTTCGTATACACTGTATTTTGTTAACTTTTAATCTTTAATAAACGGAGATTTGGAATATGAAGAAAGATATTCACCCACCCTTTAAAAAGACACTCGTACATTGTGCGTGCGGAAATGAATTTGAGACCTATTCAACGGCAAAAGAAATAAAAGTGGAGATATGTTCTCAGTGCCACCCTTTATATACCGGGCAACAAAAGATTATAGATACAAGGGGTCGTGTAGAAAGATTTAAGCGTAAATATCAAAACGTACAGTACGGTAAAAATCTATAGGTTAGAGAAAAGAGAATAAAGAATAATGTTTTCGCAAATTCAAGAAGCAGAAAATAGGCTCAATGATTTGGAATTTGAATTGAGCAAGCCGGAAGTTATACAACAGAAGGACCTTTATCAGAAATATGTAAAAGAGCATTTTAATCTTAAGCCTATAGTAGATATTTTCAGAAAGCACAAGGAGGTAAAGGAAAAAATTGAAGATGCCAAAAGTCTTCTTGATGATTCGGATTTAGAAATCAGGGATTTAGCTCATTCAGAAATACATATCCTGAAGGATGATTTAAATAGGCTTGAAAACGAGATGGGTATTCTACTGGCACCTAAGGATCCAAGAGATGAAAAAGACGTTATCCTCGAAATAAGGGCAGGAACAGGAGGGGAAGAGGCGGCTTTATTTGCAGCGGATCTCTTTAGAATGTATGGCTACTATATTGAGAAAAAAAAATGGAAAATAGATGTTCTTAGCAAAAACCTTACTGGTTTGGGTGGTTTTAAAGAGATAATTGCATCAATAGGTGGGGAAAGGGTATACAGTGGATTAAAATATGAAAGTGGAGTTCACAGGGTGCAGAGAGTGCCGGAAACTGAGGCCCAGGGAAGGATACATACATCCGCTGTTACTGTGGCGGTAATGCCGGAGGCCGAAGAGGTAGACGTGTCCATTGATCCCTCTGAACTTAGAATAGATGTATATAGATCCTCAGGCCCAGGAGGGCAGAGTGTTAACACTACAGATTCTGCTGTTAGAATTACCCATATCCCTACAGGATTAGTGGTCTCTTGTCAGGATGAAAAATCTCAACATAAAAATAAGGCAAAAGGTATGAAGGTTCTGCGTTCTCGCCTGTTAGACATGCAGATGGAAGAGCAGCAATCCAAAATTTCTAAAGAGCGAAAAAATATGGTAGGTTCAGGCGATAGGAGCGAGAGGATCAGAACCTATAATTTTCCACAAGGGAGGGTAACTGACCACCGTATAGGGCTGACATTATACAGACTCGATGATATTCTACATGGTAGCCTTGATTTATTATTAGATCCTATTGTAGCTTACTTTAATGCAAAGGCCAAGAAGGAGGAAGCTGCAAAACTGTCATGATTAAAAAAAGGTGGATCATTCAGAAACTTTTGAATGTAACCTCCGATTTATTAAGAGAAAAAGATATTGAAAATCCAAGGCTTTGCGCCGAGGTTTTGCTTGGCTATCAATTAAAAAAGACCAGGGTTGATCTTTATCTTGAATTTGACCGGCCACTAAATGAATTTGAACTAAATGGTTTTCGATCGCTTGTTAAAAGACGCTTAAAAAGAGAACCCCTTCAGTATATTACCGGGCATCGAGAGTTCTGGTCCCTTGATTTTTTAGTAAATCCATCCGTTCTAATCCCAAGGCCAGAGACTGAAATTCTTATTGAAGAGGCCCTCAAGCTAAGGAAAGAAAATTTATTACCTCAAAGTTCGAGACCCAAAATATTAGATTTATGCACTGGCTGTGGTGTTATAGCCATATCTCTGGCAAAGGAAATTACGTTGGCTGATGTATGGGCAAGCGATATCTCTTCTAAGGCCATTAATACCGCCAAAACAAATGCTAAACTCCATAACGTTGAGAGTCAAATAAAATTTTTTCAAGGTGATCTTTGGAAACCCTTTCAATCCTTTTCTAAAAACTTTGACATGGTTATTTCCAACCCCCCTTATGTCCTTACAGAAATGATTCAAAACTTGTCTCCGGAAATATATCTATATGAGCCTAAAATTGCCCTTGATGGACATGAAAACGGGATGTATTTCATTGAAAGAATAATTAAGGAAAGCTGTGAATACCTTAAACCTGGAGGATGGCTTTTGATGGAAATGGCCCCGGACCAGACGGAAAAGGCCTTGTCTTTATTAGAATCATTAAAATTTTATGATTATATAGAAAAAATTATGGATTATGGAAAAAAATTTAGGGCAATAAAGGCACAGAGAACAAATGGATAAGATAATCATTGAGGGAGGAATTCCACTTAACGGAGAGGTGACTATTAGCGGGGCCAAAAACGCTGCCTTGCCTGCTCTTGTTGCATGTCTTTTGACCGGCGGATGGCATACATTAGATAATATACCAAAATTAAGAGATATCTCTACTATAAAAAATATTTTAGCGGATTTCGGGGTTTCCTTTAAGGAAGATGGGGGGAAGCTTAGAGTGAACTCGGATAACCTAAAAGATTATACTGCCCCATATAATTTAGTGAAAACGATGCGGGCCTCCATACTGGTTTTAGGACCACTTTTGTCTAGACTGGGTAAGGCCAAAATTTCTTTACCTGGGGGCTGTGCAATAGGGGCCCGTCCAATAGATATACATTTAAAAGGATTGCATGCCATGGGTGCGGATATAGCTTTAGAGCATGGATATGTAGTGGCAAACGCAAAGAAGCTTCACGGAGCGGATATATTTTTTGACATATCTACTGTCACAGGTACGGAAAATTTAATGATGGCAGCGGTAAAGGCTGAAGGCACAACTGTTTTACAAAATGCTGCTAAAGAGCCGGAGGTTGTTGATCTGGCAAACATGCTTAATCAAATGGGGGCGCAAATTAGTGGTTCCGGTACTGATATTATAACTATAACAGGCGTTAAAGAACTGCATCCAGTTGAATACACCATTATACCGGATCGTGTTGAGGCCGGGACATTTTTAATTGCTGCGGCTATGACTAATGGGAATGTAAGGTTAAAGGGGTATGGCGAAGAATATATAGAAGCGGTTATTAAAAAACTCCATGACAGCGGAATAGAGATAGAAAAAAGCGGTAAAGACATTGTTGTGAGGTCCAATGGAGAAATTAAAAGTGTTGATATTAAAACAACTCAATATCCAGGCTTTCCTACTGATATGCAGGCACAGTTCATGGCATTGATGTGCATTGCTGATGGATGGAGTATGATAAGGGAGACAATATTTGAAAACAGATTCATGCATGTTAGTGAATTAAGGAGAATGGGGGCGGATATTGAGATTAACGGAGGTCAGGCCTTGGTTAGGGGCAAAAGAAATTTATTCGGTGCACAGGTTATGGCCACAGATTTGAGGGCCAGTGCATCTCTCATCCTTGCCGGGCTTGCAGCAAAAGGAAGAACTGAAATTTCTCGCGTGTATCATCTTGACCGTGGCTATCAAGATATAGATAAAAAGTTGTCTCTTCTTGGGTCAAAGATTTGGCGGGAGAAATATTAGACGTTTATCAACAGTTCGGCCACTAAGCCTGCCCTTGCGCGACATAATGAGCTTATTGCATGTGTGTTATTGGTTTTTTCAAGAATTTTATATCAAACACCAAATTTGCAATGCCAGGTCTGGGCCAGGGGCACTAAGTCACGAAGGAAAAATATGAATTTCAAAATTTTACAAAAAAAAGGAAGGATAATTCTCAAAGAAATTTACAGATTTATCTTTTGCTGTGTATGAGAAATAATGTATCATTTAAGAGTCTTCGTGACTTTGTGGCTGTACTCATAACAAATTTCCAGTTTCAAGTTTAAAATTTAACCTCTCAAAATTGGTAACTTCTCAGTAAGGCAGGATATTCCTATATCTTACCCCTTTGAGAAAGGGGGATTGAGGGGGATTTTTCCTGAAGTTGACCGGACTTATTGAGATGTTACCAAAATTGCATATTACAATAAAAATGGATTAAGAATTTAGCCTTGTTTAAAAAACAGCGTAATTAACTCATAATGGTGTCTTATGCGCTCTCGTCCCCTTGTCCCCGCATTGTTTGCAACTGTTATCGGTATACTCGTTGACCATTATATATTGAACATATTTTACCTTCCTGTCTTTTTTCTCCCCCTGATCATTATAATACTTGCAGGTCTATCTTTTATACTCCCAGCCAATGTTCGCAACTATTGGTTTCTTTTAGTGTTTATTTTGCTTGGAATTTATTTTAGTCACGGCAAATCAACTCTGTCGGAATTGCCGCCGGTTGCAAACATGGACAAAGAGGTAATTATTGAGGGAACAGTCTATAGGCAGCCGAAGGTTAGAGGAAGTATAGCTAAAGTACTTATCCATGGTGAAAAAATATTTTCTGCCAAGGAATATAAGGCAATTGAGGTCAATCTACAATTAAAGATATACAAATACAGGGGCGTCTTAAAACCAGGAGACAAAATACGGTTTCCTGCCATATTAAGGGAGTTTAAGAATTTTAATAATCCAGGAAGATTTAATTACAAATTTTACATGGAGAACCTCGGAATTTCCTTTATGGCTGTCACCCGTAACGGCAAATATGTTGTGCCCATGGGTAAGGGAGATCTTGGCATTATAGAAAATGCCCTTGAGAGGGCAAGGGGACCTGTGCGAAATTTCCTTAATGCACACCTGCCCTTTTATTCATGCCCCATATACAAGGCCCTTATTTTAGGTGAAAGGCAGGAAATCACTAACGAGATAAGGGCTCCATTTGATCGGGCCGGTGTGGGTCATATTATGGCTGTCTCTGGACTCCACCTTGGTTTAGTTGCATGGTTTTTCTTTAAGTTTACAAAGTGGCTATTATCTCTGTCCTACCGTTTGACATTAATGGTGGATATAAAAAAGCTTGCGGCTATTATAACAACTGTACCGGTTATAACGTATGGTTTAATTACCGGGCTTCAGGTCTCTTCCCAAAGGGCAATGATAATGGTTCTTGTATTTTTATGGTCCTTTATTATAGGCAGGGAAAAGGATGTCTGGTCCAGTCTTTCCATTGCGGCTATTGTAGTACTCTCTCTTAATGGAGATGCCCTATTTACTACCTCCTTTCAATTATCCTTCATAACAGTTGCAGGCATATTATATCTATCCCCTTTAATACTTTCTTGGCTGCTGAATATCAAAAATAAAGATGATCTACTTAGCGGCCGTCGAAAATTTAATCCAATTTTATCATATACGGCAGGGCTTATTGCAGTAACAACTTCTGCTACCATTGTAACAATCCCATTAATGTCCTATTATTTTCATCGCCTTTCAGTTATATCCCTCTTAGCTAACTTGACAGTGGTTCCTATTGTAGGGTTGTGGGTGTTGCCCTTTGGCTTGCTTTCTGCCGTCACCTTATTTTTTTCGTCCGCCCTTGCAGGTGTATTGCTTGCTGTTGGTGAACTTGGATTAAATATAGCAGTATACTTGGTGCATTTTTGGTCGGATATACCTTGGGCATCAATTAGTGTGATCCAGCCTAACATTTTTGAAATTTTTTTAATTTATATATTAACCTTTTTGATCATAAACATAGTTCGTTCAAGACTAAGCCGATTATTTTTTATTTTTTTCTTAATTATATGCTGTACTGATATTGGTTATTGGATTTATCAAGCCGGATTTACAAAAAATCTTGAAGTAACAGTCCTTAGTATGGCGAGAGGAAGCGCTGCTTTCATCAAGTATCCGGGAAAAAAGAACATGCTTATTGCTTACGATGTATTTAGCAGCAAGGGCTTAGACCAGGGGAGAAGTATCATTGGTCCATACCTGTGGCAAAGAAAGGTAGGGGGACTTGACTGCCTTTTTTTGCCAAACTGCAATAAACTTTCAAAAAACAGGCTAAATTTTATTATAAATAATTTTCACCCGGGAGAGATAATATTTGATCTCCAGGGAAAAAAGATTATTGGTGGGGTTGAGTTAAAAGGATATGGCAATGATGAAGTAGGGCTGGCATTTAATGGATGGTATGTCTTCTTAAATAAACAAAAGATTGAGATAAAAAAGAAAAAAATAGAAAAGTCAGGGAAATTATTTATTAATTATTTGGTTATCAAAAAAGAAAAAATAGAAAAAAATAACTCCATTCCTGCTCTAAGCTTAAAAAAAACCGGTGCCTTAACAATAAACATAAATCCAAAGGGAGATTTAAAAATAAAGTGTTTTTTAAAAAACAAGGAAAACTTAAACCGGATAAGGGATTATTAATGTTCCAGTTATGGAACATAGCCCTCAATATATGTTTCAAATAAGGTACAATATATAGTAACCTTTTTGACGGTTTTTAACAAGATCGTAAATATTCCTTAAAAAATCAATATGATAAGAATGTTTTCAAATGAGCTTTAATTTGGCCTAAGAAATGCATTATTTTAAATATAAAGACGGATATTTTTAAGATCACGGGATAATTTTGATCAAGAAAATACCTATTATCTCAAGAGGAAAAAACCTTGCATCTTTAAGGCAAGAGGCAGATGTCCCTCAAGGGCATCTTAACTCAATACTGTCCTGTATAGATAAAATGGGGGGGGGTTAACGGACTGTTATGGGTAGAATTGCCGTACCAACATGGAATGCCAGGGTTTCCCCTGTTTTTGATGCAGCAGAAAAATTATTGATTATTGATATAAAAGGCAAGAAAGAATGTTCCAGATTTGATACAGAAATCAGTGAGACTAATTTCCCTGCCAGGGCAACGAGGCTTAAGGAATTAGGCGTAGATACCCTAATTTGCGGCGCCATATCAATGCCACTGCTATATATGATAACGAATGTCGACATTCGGGTAATACCTTGGATATCCGGCAGGGTAGAGGATGTATTTAAGGCATTCTTAGATGAGAACCTATTTCAATTTCTCATGCCGGGCTCTGGAAGGTACTTGGGCAAAGGACATGGCAGAAGACGTGGTCAGACAATGGG
>Ga0307990_1002944_pt1 | contig 13282 bp, 8 predicted proteins | sample EllFjometagen129_FD_203168 | JGI IMG/M metagenome (GOLD analysis project Ga0307990, IMG submission 203168) | Marine microbial communities from Ellis Fjord, Antarctic Ocean - #129 | ecosystem: Environmental > Aquatic > Marine > Unclassified | place: Southern Ocean | collected 2014-10-08
GGATGGTCAGGAAAGTACGATTTTTCTGGGAGAAGACAATACGTCTCTGGTGCCAGTAGGGCAAAAGACAGATTTGACTTTGGGTGACAGTCGTGACATTGTGGTGACGCAACGTCGCATGAAAAATGAACGCACCAATATTCGACGCAACAATAACAACGATATTGTGCTCTACGACACCAACGAACGCATCACAGCCAAGATTGAGAACTTCAAGGACAAGCGGGCTGTGTTGACCTTGATCCAGCACATCGACGGCCAGTGGACCATGGGCCGCTGTACGATCAATGGCAAGGAAGCCACCTATACGAAAAAGGATGCGAGCACTTTGGTGTTCGAGGTTGAGTTGGCCCCACGCACAGCAGACGGTCCGTCTGTGCAGGAGTTGGATATGAACTATAAGAGACTGAATGTCCCTGAAGGACGTACGACCAGACTCATGCGTTAGTGAATCAACCTCAACAGCATCATAAAGGATAAACCTATGAAACGAATACTAGTTACAGTTGTGATTATTGCGTTGTGTGCAGGTTGGGCTCAAGCCAAGATAGATCTGGTGACATTACCCCAGCGTGATACGGTTCAGTTGACTATCTATAACTCCGCCGATCTGACACTGGCGAGAGAAAGCCGTGGGCTGGTGTTGACTGAAGGGGATAATCAATTACAGTTCTCCTGGGAAAACACGCTCATCGATCCCACAAGTTTGGATATGGTGCCTTTGGCCAAGGCCGGCCAGATTGATATTTCGAGTCTTGTGTTTCCACCTCGGGTAAAAAACCTGGGTCTCTGGAATGTGTCAAGCGAAGTCAGTGGTAGCGTGCCAGTGGAGATATCGTATCTGACCAGCGGCCTGTCCTGGCGTGCCTTCTACATGGGGACACTCACGCTGGATGAGCAGGCCATGCGTTTGCAGGGATATGTCCGTGTGACCAACAATAGCGGGGAAGACTATGAAAATGCCCAGATACGGTTGATCGTGGGCCAGGTTCACCTGCTGGATGAGATTTCAGAGTTAGCCCGGCGCGATGAGCCCTATGGACGACCTGGCAGTGACGCCATCACGCGCCGTATTGCAGGAGGCAGAGGGGGACAGCATAGAGGAGTGGTTATGGAGGCCATGATGGACGCTGCCCCGGCACCCAGGAGCGCTGGACGGGCAAAGGGCATTGAAAAGAAGAGCCTCAGTGAGTACTTTCTTTATACGATTGAAGGCACTGAGACGATTCCCAATGGCTGGTCCAAGCGTTTGATTAGTTTTGATGCGTCCGAGATTCCTGTGACTAACCTGTACAAGTTTGAAGCCGAACGCTATGGCGATTCTGTGGTTAGATTTCTGAGCACTACCAATGATACGGACCATAAACTGGGTACGTCGCCCATTCCGGGGGGGCAGCTCAAGATATATCGTGACCTGGGGACGCACAGTCATTTGTCCTATACGGGCGAATCTGCATTCAAATACATCCCAGTGAACGAGGACGTGGAATTAAATCTGGGTGAAGCCGCGGATGTAAAGGTCGAGCCTGTGTTGATGGCCATGCGCAAGGAAAACTTCAAGTTCGATAGGAATCGTAACCCTGATGGCTTTGATGACGTTCAGATCTACCGCGTGACGCTGACCAATACACGCGACATCCCCGTCAAGCTCGAAATCAAGCGTAACCTTGATACCCAATACTGGACACTTCAACATGAGGGGTTTTCTGGTGCGTATGAACGTGAAGATCTGGACACTATAAAATTCACTATCACGCTCGATCCCAGGTCTGAGAGCAAATTTGAGTACACAGTCCGCCTGTACAAAGGGACACGCCAGGAAGACTGGAACGAAAACTAGGCTTTGGAGTCAGCATGAAAACCTTTAGTATATTGATCATCATCGTAAGCTTGGCAGGCACGTGCCTGGCCAAGGTGGATTTAGTGACATTGCCTCAACGTGATACGGTTCAGTTGACCATCTATAACTCTGCCGATTTGACATTGGCTCGTGAGAGTCGCGGCCTGGTGTTGACCGAAGGGAACAATCAATTGCAGTTTTCCTGGGACAATACGCTGATTGATCCCACGAGCCTGGACATGGTGCCTTTGGCCCATGGCAGCCAGATTGATATTGTGAGTCTGGTGTTTCCACCGCGTGTACGTAACCTGGGCCTCTGGAATGTGAGCAGCGACATGGCGGGCAAAGTGTCCGTAGAAATTTCCTATCTGACCAGTGGTCTGTCCTGGCGTGCCTTTTACATGGGGACATTAACGCCGGATGAGCAGGTCATGCGTTTGCAGGGCTATGTTCGTGTCACCAACCACAGTGGGGAAGATTATGAAAACGCCCAGGTACGATTGATCGTGGGGCAGGTTCATTTGTTAGATAGCATTGCAGAGTTGGCCAATCGCCAGGAACCCTATGGAAAACCAGGACCAGAACTCAGGCTTGAGAGAGAGTCTCTGAGGCGTAGACCCAAGTCCAAGTCCGTGCTAGTGAGAGCACTTACCGAGGCACCTATGCTGTCATCAGTCTCTGCCAATGAAGCAAAAGACATTGAGAAGAAGAGTCTCAGTGAATATTTTCTTTATACGATTGACGGCACTGAATCGATCCCCAATGGTTGGTCCAAACGGCTGATCAGTTTTGATACGGATGAGATCCCTGTGGCCAATCTGTATAAGTTTGAAGCTGATCGCTATGGCGACTCTGTGATTCGATTCTTGAGCACTACCAATGATGTGGACCATAAACTGGGTACGTCTCCCATTCCGGGTGGTCAGCTCAAGATTTATCGTGACATAGGGACGCACGGCCGTTTGTCCTATACGGGTGAATCTGCATTTAAATACATCCCCGTAAACGAGGACGTGGAGTTAAATTTGGGTGAAGCCGCCAACGTGAAGGTCGAGCCCGTGCTGATGGCAACGAGCAAGGAGAACTTCAAGTTCGACAAGGCACGTGATCCTGATGGATTTGATGACGTTTTGACCTACGGGGTCACCTTGACCAACACGCGCGACATTCCGGTGAAGGTTGAAGTCAAGCGAAACTTTGATACCCAATACTGGACACTTCAACATGAGGGGTTCTCCGGTGCGTATGAACGTGAAGATCTGGATACTGTGAAATTCACCCTCACACTCGGCCCTCGGTCTGAGACTCAATTCAACTATACTGTCAGGCTCCACAGAGGGACACGGCAAGAAGATTGGAAGGTTCACTGAGTGCTTTTAGAGTGAATCGTTGTCAGAAGATGATCCGGACTTGCCTTCGCTGGGATCAGGTTCTGACAAGAAGAGGTCAAAGTCCGGGCCGAATTGTCTGAGGTAATGTAGGGCAAAGGCACGTTTGAACGTCAGTATGGGTAAGAGGACCAATGTGCCTATGTAAGGGATCATCAACATCTGATATATGGCGTTTCGGGTGATGAGTCCTAGGAGCAAAAAGGCAGAGCCGACCGCTATTGTCACCACGGCTTTGAAGAGCAGGTACAGAAAGATGTTTAGTTTAGACGCGCCGACCGTGCCCCAGACAACTGACCAGGCTGCGGTACAGGTCAGTGTGTGTTTGTGCATGACCGGGATGACGAAGTCATTTGTAAGCATATCGCAAATCAACAGCCCCAGGATGATGAGTAGTACTGGCATGAGGAATGCTGATTGAAGCAGCACTTGGCGTAAGTCCGATACTTGAAATGTTGGACCGGCCGCCGAAATGATGAGCCCCATGAAGGCAATGCACAACAGGATGCCTATGATGGCCAGTATGAGCCTGAATCTGAATAGGCTCGCTGCCAAATGTTGATAATAGTGCCAGGGATGGGTCACTTCATCTGAGTTGTACAAGACACAATGGTAGAACATAAAACGTCCCCGGCTGCTGATCCAGATGGCCATGACGGTAAATGCGATGCTGAAGATGAGAAGAGCACCGAGTAACGCGGGGTGAGAAGCCAAAGTATTTTGGACTTCATTGCGGGTGTCACTGTATTCTTCGCTTAAGAAATTGGGCCCACCGCTTTCAACCAGTGTGGCCAGCCATGCGCAGAGGCCTATGGCAAGCCAGCGGCTCAGGTTAAAAGGTGCAAACAAAATGGCCTTGGTGTGGCCAAGTGAAGGGACAACGTGGTCTATGAGGCTGATTGGTCTAGTATAGTCATTCATGTCAGGCGATAGTTTTATCCAGGAATTACGCTTAATGCAAGGGTGAATCTTGCAGACATACGCCCAGATCTTTATAATGGCCCCCATGACAACGAGAAGAGCTGCTTTTATATACGACAGTGCGTTAGAACAGTATCCATATCCGGATGGGCATCCCTTTAATACGACGCGTGCGAAGAAGACCCGGGCTCTTGCTCAATCCATGGGTTGGCTGACCGGTCCAGGGGTTCAGGAGGTGCCGCCCGAACCTGTGGATCGTCTGACTTTAAAAAAGTTTCACACCGCACAATATGTGCGTGCCCTGAAAAACTCATCAGATGGCAAATGGGACAGCAATGCCCTGAATATGGGCATTGGTTCTGATGACTGTCCTGTGTTTGAGGGGCTGTACGAGCAGGCTGTGTTGGCGATTGGGGCTTCTTTGGTGGGGGCACGCATGATCCTTGATGGTGAAATGGAAGTGGCCTTTAATCCCTCTGGGGGATTTCATCATGCCTTTCCAGAAAAGGCTGCGGGATTTTGTTATTTAAATGATTCGGCCCTGGCTTGTATGACCTTTGCCGAAGCTGGCAAGAAGGTGTTATATCTGGATATTGATGTACACAATGGTGATGGGGTGGCCTACGCGTTCAGGGATCGCAAAGATGTGATGACCATTTCTTTGCATGAAAACCCCAAGATTTTGTTTCCTGGTACGGGCTTTGAACATGAGATTGGCGAAGGCGAGGGCAAGGGGTATTGTGTCAACGTGCCCCTGCCAGTGGGGACCTATGACATGGTGTATCTCAATGTCTTTGAGTCTACCGTGCTGCCACTCATCAGGGCATTTGCGCCGGATGTATTCGTGCTTGAATTTGGGGCCGATGCCCTGGCAGGTGACCCATTAGCTCACCTCCAGCTGACCAATAATTCTTATTGTGACGTGATCGATCATTTGCTTCGTTTTGACAAGCCCATTCTGATGACAGGGGGTGGTGGTTACCATGTGGGTAATACAGTGCGAGCCTGGGCCCTGGGTTGGAGTGTATTGGCCGGCTTAGATGATGGGATTGATCTGTCCATGGGCATGGGGGGGGTCATGATGGAGAGCACTGAATGGCATGGTGGATTGCGTGACAGAGCGCTTGTGATTCCAGAGAAGCAGCGAACGTCAGTGAGTTCGGCGATCAACAAGACCGTGGAGACGGTGAAGTCTCTGGTCTTTCCAGTTCACGGGCTTCCTGTTTAGAGCCCAAAGTTCATAGTCCCAAGCCATTGGGATTGGCAAAAGTGAATAAAAAAAGCCCCGTTTGAATTCAAACGGGGCTTTTTCTCGTCTTGAATTGAAGCCAGCGTTATGTAGCCACAGTCTCTTGCTTGGGTTTCAGAACGAAAGCCAAACCAGCTGCGAGGAGACAGGCGATACCTGCCACGATAAACGCCGTTTTAAACGTGCCCATAGAATCCCAAACTTTACCTGCCATGATGGGGCCGAGAATGCCACCGACACCATAGGATGTAAAGACGGCGCCATAATTGGCTCCGAGGTTCTTGGCACCAAAGTTTTCCAGAGTCAGCAATGGGAACAAGGCAAAGTTACCGCCAAAGTTGAAGCCAATCCAGCAGGCTGCAAAGGCAAGTTTGCTTTCTGATGAGCCCATGCTGAGCAGAACAAACATCATGGCGCCCTGCAGGATGCACAGGAGCATAATGGAATACTTGGCAGTCAGTTTTTGCGAGATAGTGCCCCAGACAACACGGCCCAGGCCATTAAATAGAGCCAGTAGGCCTAGGGCTGAACCGGCCGCTGCTGCTGAGAGGCCGCCTTCGAGTGTGCCAAAATTTTTGAGACACTTGATGACCATCAAGCCACAGCCTGCGCTGAACACAAAAGCCAGCCAGATCATCCAGAACTGAGATGTTTTGATGATTTCGCTTTGAGTGAGGTCTTTGACGGTTGTTTTTGCAGCGCCTGGTTTGGCTTCAGGTGGATTCCAGCCTGCTGGCTTCCAGCCTGCGGGTGGATTGCTCAAGAGGAAAGCACCAAGTACGACACAGACGCCGAACGCAATGCCAAACATCAGAAATGTTTGGTTAATGCCCTGTTCGACAATCATATGTCCCCAGGCCCCTGCCAGCTTTACAAAGATGAAGGCGCCGGCGCCAAATCCCGCCACAGCCAGACCCGTGATCAGGCCCTTGAGGTCAGGGAACCATTTAACACAAGCTGCAATGGGGCATACATAGCCCAGGCCAATACCGGCACCGCCCACAATGCCGATGAAGATCAGCATCATCATGAATGAGGTCCCTGTAAATCCGGCAATGATGTAGCCGGCCCCCAGGACAAGGCCGCCAGCAATGGCCACGATTTTGGGGCCATATTTGTCTTGCAGACGCCCGGCCATGATCATGGTGAGGGCAAAACTTGCCAGTCCGGCAGAAAAAACCCATGACGTTTGAGTGGCAGAGAAGGCAAAGACTTGCTTATCAAATGTGGATCTTTCAAACGTACCAGACAGCCAGGCATCGTCCATGGTGGCCAGGAAACTTTTGACAGCGTCCTTGGCAGTGCCTATGGCTTCTTTGTCTGTGTCAGCGTTGGCTGCTTTCAGGGCATCGTTCAGTGTTTTGTACTGCGCCTTGGCCTGATCGTATTGACCTTGGTTCGTGACACCCAAGAGTGCCGGGCTTGATGACATAGCGACCTTGGGTGCGTCATTTTGGAGTGCCACTGTAAATGCACCCCAAGCATAAATGGCGCCCAGGCAAAGTTGAATAAGTAAAGCCCCGACCACAACAAGCCATCGATTCATGACTTTTTGTTCTGCCATGTTATTATCCTTTCTGTAAAAAAAAGTCGGACGCCAATCAGGTGTGACGGGCGTCCGACTTGAAATTCTCGAAGTTGCCCTGGCAGATTAGAGGCCTCTGCCTTGGATCAGTTTGTCCACAACGCCGGGATCAGCCAGTGTGGATGTATCACCCAGATTGTCCGTACTCTTTTCAGCAATCTTGCGAAGGATACGACGCATGATTTTGCCAGAACGAGTCTTGGGCAATGAGGAGGAAAACTGAATGGCTTCAGGTGTGGCAATGGGGCCGATTTCAGAACGAACGTGTTTGATCAGTTCTTTCTTGAGGTCATCGCTCTCTTCAACACCCTCGACCAGTGTGACATAAGCATACAGGCCTTGGCCTTTAATCTCATGGGGCACTGGGCAAACTGCCGCTTCAGCGACTTTGTCATGACCGACCAAGGCACTTTCGACTTCAGCTGTACCAATGCGGTGACCTGATACGTTCACGACGTCGTCGATACGGCCCATGAGCCAGAAATCGCCGTCATCATCAACACGGCAACCATCACCTGCAAAGTAGATGTTGTCGTACATGGTGAAGTAGGTGTCAATGAAGCGATTATGATCGCCCCACATCGTACGCATCATGCCAGGCCATGGCTTCATGATACAGAGCTTGCCGCCTTCATTGGCACCAGCCTGGCTGGCATCGTCACGCAGGACGCGGGCATCCACCCCGAAGAATGGACGACTGGCACTACCCGGTTTGAGTGTCATGGCACCGGGCATCGGTGTGATCATGAAACCGCCAGTTTCTGTCTGCCACCAGGTGTCCACGATCGGGCAATTGCCGTGGCCGATTTTTTCATAGTACCACATCCAGGCTTCTGGATTGATGGGTTCACCCACACTACCGAGGATACGGAGTGAATCGAGTTTGTACTTGGCAGGCCATTCAGGACCTTTGGCCATGAGTGCTCGAATGGCTGTGGGGGCTGTATAGAAGACCGTGACTTTGAATTTGTCGCATACTTGCCAGAAACGGCCAGCATCGGGATACGTGGGCACGCCTTCGAACATCAAAGAAGTGGCACCATTGGCCAGAGGACCGTACACGATGTAACTGTGGCCTGTGACCCAACCGATGTCAGCTGTACACCAGTAGACATCATCTTCATGGATGTTGAAAACGATTTCATGGGTGAATGCGGTGTGCAGGAGGTAGCCGCCAGTGGTGTGAACCACGCCCTTGGGCTTGCCTGTAGAACCGGAGGTGTAGAGAATAAACAGGGGATCCTCCGCGTCCATGGGCTCAGCTTCGCATTCAGCGCTGACTGTGGCCATTTCGTTGGTGTACCAGACGTCGCGGTTGGCTTCCATGTGGCATTCGTCATCAGTCACCTTGACGACCACACAGGTTTCAACGGTGGGGCAAGTCTTGAGTGCTGTGTCCACAATACCCTTTAGTGGAATAGCCTTTGAGCCGCGACGTGAGGTGTTTGTTGTGATGAGCATCTTACAGTCAGAGTCGTTGACACGTCCTGAGATGGCGTCGGCGCTGAAACCGCCAAAGATGATTGAGTGGATGGCTCCGATACGTGTACAGGCCAGCATCACGATAGAGAGCTCAGGCACCATGCCCATATAGATAGCGACGCGATCGCCCTTTTTGATACCCTTTGCCTTCATGACGTTTGCAAACTTACAGACTTCAACGTGCAGTTCTTCGTAGGTGAATTCCTGGACATCTGAATCTGTATCGCCCTGCCAGATAATGGCTTTCTTTTTCGCAATGGGGGTGCCTAGGTGTCTGTCGAGGCAGTTGTATGACACATTCAATTTGCCGTCAGCAAACCACGTGTGTTCTATTTTGCGAGCTTTGGTATCCCAGGTGTATTCCAGACTCTTAGTCGGTTCTTTGAACCAAGTCAGACGCTTGGCTTGTTCCAGCCAAAATCCATCGGGGTCGTTGATCGATTTGTCCCACATTTCTTGATATTGGGCCATGCTGTTTACGTGAGCATTTGTCGCAATGGAGGCGGGCGGGGGAAACGTCCTGTCCTCATTCATTAGTGAATCAAACCTTTGATCTTCTGCCATCATTTCGCTCCTTTGTGTGAAGTGGAATTAGTTAACCTTGACATGTTACGTATTGTTAACCGGCCTAAACTAGGGTGCTAATTCAAGTTGTTCATCAGTGTGCTATTAGTTCAGGTAGAACCCTCTATATTTTAAAACCTATTTAAACCGGGGATTCTAGCGTTCAATGCGCAGACTGTCAAATATAAAACAGGTAATGCACCTGGAACAACAAAACGCACACAAATAACTTGCTTGACATACGCATAACCGAGAGCATAATGACGCCTTAATCAGCACATTGGATGCTGTGTTCAACGGCACTATCTGCACTAGAAAGGATAGCGTATGACAGGAAGATGGATTTTGTTAGCACTGACTATAGGTTCACTGGCTTCTGTGGGGATGGCGCAAACACCCGTCAAGGGCAATGTATGGTCGAATTTGGATGTTCAGCTTTATGGCTTTATTAAAGCTGATGCCGCTTACGATGATTCTAAAGTTACGCCAGGGAACTACGCTGCGTGGGTAGAGTCGGAGAATGGGTCGCCCAGTTCCAGTTTCGGTGCGACAAGAAATGATAATGAATTCAATATGACCATGAAGGAAACCCGTTTTGGGTTCAAGCTGAAGGTGCCTCAGGTTGGCAAGTATGCCTTTTCCGGTCAGATGGAGTGGGATCTGTTTGGTGAGAATGGTAGGGATAACGAAAGCAAAGCTGAGCTTCAAACACGTCATGCCTTTATTACAGTCAAAGACGTGGATACAGGTTGGTCTCTTCTTGCGGGTCAGACCTGGGATGTGGTTGCGCCTTTAAATCCCAGAACTTTGAATTATACAGTACTATGGTACGCAGGTAACTATGGTTACCGAAGGCCTCAGATTCGTTTGCATAAGTCTTATGATCTGGGTAATGGCCAAGCCTTCAGTGTGACAGGTGCAGTGGCTCGTACTATTGGTAGTGCCAATTTGCCGGTGAACCAAGATGACACAGGTGCTGACAAGGGATATCCCATGTTTCAGGGACGCGTAGCATGGACCTTTCCGTTGATCAATGGCCTGGATACCACAGTGGGTGCATCCGGTCACTTTGGCGAAGAAGAGTACGATACGACAGGGTCTCCGACTCAGGATGCGACGGTGAAGACCTGGTCCACTTGTTTGGACGTGACCATGCCTGTTTGCGAAACACTCTCTTTCAAAGGTGAACTTTATCGTGGCTCAAATCTTAGCGAGATGCTCGGTGGTATTGGACACGGTGTTGGCTATGCCACCGTTTCGTCTAAGGCCGGTCCAGAGGAGATACATAACTATGGGGGGTGGGTGGCTGCAGCGATTAATCCTGCAAACGCATGGAATTACAATGTCGGCTATGGATTCTCGAAAAATGATCAATCTGATCTGGATTCTGCGACATTTGCAGATACCAACGCCAAAACAAAAGCCTCCGTAATGCGTTTGGAAAATAGCTCAGTGTTTGCCAACGCCATTTGTGACATCAATAAACATGCATCTTATGGTATTGAAGTTTCTCGTTGGCTCACGAAGTACAGCAGTGCAAGTGATGCCGATGGCAAAGCATGGAGAGCCCAACTGTCTCTGATTCTGAAGAATTAAGGGACTGAATTAAAGATAGTGCATTGAAATAAAAGAGGGCATTGTTTGTACGGCAATGCCCTCTTTTTATGCGCATTAAAAAAGCGACTATCTTGTTTGATAGCCGCTTGAGAGTCCTTTTATGCAAAGATCTGAGATTAGTCCAAGCTCATAGTCATGAGGAACTCAGCATTGCTGTTGGTTTTGGATAGCCGGTTCTTGAGCAGTTCAACCGCTTCGACAGGGTTCAGTTCACTGAGTACACGTCTCAGGCGATAGATCAACTGCATTTCCTTTTCTTCCAAAAGCAGTTCTTCGCGGCGTGTGCCACTTCGGCTGATATCAATCGCAGGATAGGTGCGACGTTCTACGAGGCGTCTATCAAGATGGAGCTCCATGTTGCCAGTGGCCTTAAACTCTTCAAAAATCACTTCGTCCATCTTGGAACCCGTGTCGATCAATGCCGTGGCAAAGATACTCAGTGAGCCGCCTTTTTCAACATTACGGGCTGCGCCAAAGAACTTCTTGGGCATTTGCATTGCCCCGGCGTCCACACCACCTGTGAGGATACGGCCGGAGTGAGGCGTTTCGTTGTTGTAGGCACGAGCAAGACGCGTGATAGAGTCCAGTAAGATGACCACATCCTCACCGTATTCTACCATGCGTTTGGCTTTTTCGATGACCACCTCGGCGACCTGGCAGTGTCTGGAAGCGGGTTCGTCAAACGTCGAGCTGATCACCTCGACGTCATCACCTGTCTTACGGGCCATTTCAGTCACTTCTTCAGGACGTTCGTCAATCAGAAGAACGATCAGGCGAACTTCCGGGTGATTGGTGCTGATGGCATTGGCCATGCGTTGGAGTAGCATGGTCTTACCTGTCCTGGGGGGTGCCACAATGATACCACGCTGGCCCTTGCCCACAGGTGTCACCAAGTCAATGATACGCGTACTGAGATCATCGGGTGCGCCTTCGAGAATTAAACGCTCGTCTGGATGAAGGGGGCATAGGTCGCTGAACACCACCTTGTCCGCCAGCATGTCCGGGTTTTCGTAATTGATGGCTTCGACGCGGAGCAACGCAAAATATTTCTCAGAATCCTTGGGAGGCCTTATTTGGCCAGAGACACTATTACCCGTTCTCAGTCCAAACCGGCGAATTTGCGAGGGTGACACATAGATATCGTCGGGTGATGAAAGGTAGTTGTAGCATGAATTTCGCAAAAAGCCATAGCCGTCGGGAAGGACTTCCAATACACCTTCACCGTACAACAAGCCACTTTGTCGAATACGTTCCTTGAGAATCCGAAAGATAAGATCTTGTTTCTTAAGGGCTGTGTACTCCACCATCTTTTCATTTTTCGCGATATTGTGCAATTCTGAGACCGTCAATTTCTGAAGGTCGGTTAGGTACAAATTGCCTTTTTTGATGCGTTCGTATTTGGCGTGTGTTGATTCTTCGCTGCCAGAGGTGTCTTCTGGAGAGACAGTTTTTTGTGATCCCTTGCTGCTGTCGCGGGATGGCTCTGGTTTGGCTGGAGTCGTAGCCTCGGCGTTATCTTGCTTTTGGTCTTTTTTTTCTACAGCTACAGGCTGTTCGCTTACAACTTTTTTCTTCTTCTTGACTTTTTTCTTCTTAACTGTTTTTGTACTTTTTGAAGCAACTTTCGCCATGATGGCTCCTTCTCCATGTTATAATCGAGTACATGGTATCCCTGGTGTCAACCCGTTAGCGTGACATGTGTATGGGTCGTTGTGTTATTAAATACTTACGGGTTCTTGTATTCAGCAGGCTTCTGCTGTGTTTGCAGTGATCTTGTGTTTAGGATTGCTGGTTAATTTGTTTTCGCCCGCATTGTTGTTTGGTCCCAAATCTAGAACTCCATTCCTGACTGAGCTCAAGAGTTATTTCAGCTAGAGGGGTTAGGGTTACTAATCGGTATAATTGCAGAGAAATCTAGACTTGACTGTATTAGGTTATATTCGGTGCAGATATTTTATAGCTTTCCGTAACACCACAAATAAAGACTTATTTATTAATAATATTGGTGAAGATTTTTGTGACTTGTCTGACCAAAGAAGATAAGTCAGAATTGTTAATAAGGATATTATCGGCACGTAGGGCCTTTTTGTCCAGTGAAATTTGAAATATTTCTCTGTTAGCAAGGCTTTCAGGGGTGAAACCGCGTTTTATTGCCCTCTGATAGCGAATTTTTTCGGGGCACTCCACAAACACGAGGTGGTCACAAAACGCATCCCATTGCACCTCCATGAGCAGCGGCATATCCAAGACAATCGCGCGAATAGCAGGATCATCTTGGTGTTGGGCGAGTCTGGACCGGCACTTTTCAAAAACCCAGGGATGTAGTAGTTGATTCAGTCTTGCCAGCTTGTTTTGGTTTTTGAAGACGATATTTGCTAAGGCGGTTCGGTCGATAGAGCCGTTTGTCTCTAGGACATCCGTTCCGAATTCTGCAATGACGTCTTGTTGTATGTCTTGTTGTTCAAGTGCGTTATGAGCCAAGAGGTCAGCGCTAATGATGCCGCAGCCCAATTTTCCAAAGGCTGAAGCAACCGTGCTTTTTCCTGACGCCACGCCACCTAACAGCCCAATGATTGGTTTTTTTGAGTATTCATTCACTGTTAGAAGTGTAAGGCTGGAGATGAAGAAGTCAAATT
>Ga0307990_1002945_pt1 | contig 13281 bp, 9 predicted proteins | sample EllFjometagen129_FD_203168 | JGI IMG/M metagenome (GOLD analysis project Ga0307990, IMG submission 203168) | Marine microbial communities from Ellis Fjord, Antarctic Ocean - #129 | ecosystem: Environmental > Aquatic > Marine > Unclassified | place: Southern Ocean | collected 2014-10-08
AATCAGTATCCCTAAAGAAAAACTACCACGTAGTGGTTGCGCTTTTTGAATGAAGAAAAAATCGATTGCTTTCGGCATTTGATATAGGTAATCATTGGGCGTAAAAATCACTGCATTTAATGTTTCCACCAAAATTGATTTTATAGAAACTCTGATAAAGTGCCTGAATATCACTATTAAAACAACTACATTACTAATGCAAACAAGCAGTAAAAAATCGCTGACCCTTCGGGGACGGAGACCTACCTTACCAACACCATTGCTTGCACCGATGACCCGCTTCACAGCCCGCTTCGCCAGCGAGGCAAGCGAGGCGAGCCTGCCTGGCCGGCAAGGCTGGCAAGGCGGTAATCTGTTTTATTACTCATGGTTAATATTTTACTTTCCACTAAATTCGCAGTAGAACCAAAAATAACAGGCATCATCCTAACTTGGACAAGCCAAAACCAAACAAGGTGATCATGTAAAATTTATGGTGTATTCCTGTTTTGGTTTGTCCAAGTTAGTCGGCAAAATTTATAAATGCATATTTTGCAATCAAGAGCTTTATTATTTATCTTCCTTTCATATTAACAACAATGCATTTTAAATTTTGCTTGGGTATCTTATCTCTAATATTCTGCCAAAAAATGGCAGAATATTAGAGATAAGATACTAAAAACAAAAAAGCAGCTACGATTTCTCGCGGCTGCTTTTTTTATCATAGAAAAATTTTAATCTATTCTTTTACTGCATCAACCACAGCTTTGAAAGCTTCGGGATGATTCATGGCGAGGTCGGCCAAAACTTTGCGGTTCAACTCAATGTTGTTTTTGTGGAGCAAGCCCATAAAAACGGAATACGACAAGCCAAACTGCCTTACCCCGGCGTTAATTCTTTGAATCCACAGTCCCCTGAAGCTTCTTTTTTTATTGCGTCTGTCACGGTATGCATACTGTTGGCCTTTTTCGTATCCGTTTTTGGCCACCGTCCAAACATTTTTTCTGCGCCCGAATTGTCCTTTTACTCTCTTGAGTATTTTTTTTCTCCGGGCTCTTGATGCAACTGCATTTACTGATCTTGGCATTTTACTTTTTCTTTTTTTACGTTAGCGTCCCGCACCCCGGGAACTTTTCTGCTAAACGCAAGTTAACAATTTAATTAATTTTACTTAACGAGCATTGCTTTAACATTACCCACATCTGCTTTTTCAACTATAGAAAAATAACCGAGGTTACGTTTACGCTTTTTCGATTTTTTTGTCAGAATGTGACTTTTGTAAGCATGTCTCCTTTTGATTTTGCCTGTGCCTGTAAAGGTGAACCTTTTTTTAGCGCTGGCCTTCGTCTTCATCTTCGGCATTACTAAAAGTGTTTAAATTAATGAATGTATAATGAATTATAAAAACTATTTCTTTGGTGCGATGATCATGATCATCCTTTTGCCTTCAAGTTTAGGCAATCTTTCTACTTTTCCTACCTCTTCCAATTCCTGGGCAAACTTCAATAATATAATTTCGCCTTTATCTTTGTAAATAATTGATCGTCCTTTAAAAAACACGTCAACTTTTACTTTACACCCTTCTTCGAGAAATTTTTTTGCATGATTCAATTTAAAATTAAAATCATGCTCATCGGTATTGGGGCCTAATCGTATTTCTTTAACAGTAACCTTGGCCGACTTGGCTTTAATCTCCTTTTGTTTTTTCTTTTGATCGTATAGAAACTTTTTGTAGTCGATCACCCTGCAAACCGGAGGATTTGCCGAGGGTGATATTTCTACCAGATCAAGTTCAAGCTGCTGTGCGATTTCCAACGCTTCTTTAATGTTGAATATCCCTTGTTCAACGTTTTCGCCGACAACCCGCACGTGAGGCGCTCTGATTTCATTATTTGTTTTGTGTGGGTTTTCCTTTTGCCTTCTAATGGGCCTTCTACCGGAAAATCTGCTTTTAAATGGCGTAGCTATAATTCTGTCTCCTATATTTTGTTTGTAATAAAACCTGAATTTTTTTCCAGGCTTTGAAAATTATCCTTTCGAAATCAATTTTTCAATTTCACTGTTGATCAGTTCTGCGAAACTTACAACGCTAAATGAGCCTAAATCACCTTCGCCTTGTTTTCTCACTGATATGGTTTCATCGCCCTCTTCTTTCTCGCCAACAATGATCATATAAGGAATTCGCTTCATTTCTGCATCGCGAATTTTCTTGCCGGTTTTCTCACTGCGGTCATCAATTTCGGCGCGAATATCCAAATTTTTTAGCAAAGATAGAACTTTTTCAGCATAAGCATTATATTTTTCACTGATTGGCAGTATGATAGCCTGATCGGGTGCAAGCCAGAGCGGGAATTTCCCTGCACAGTGCTCAATTAGAACGGCAACAAACCTTTCCATCGATCCAAAAGGAGCGCGGTGAATCATTACCGGACGGTGCTTTTCGTTGTCGCTACCCACGTACTCGAGTTCAAAACGATCAGGAAGATTATAATCAACCTGGATGGTTCCAAGTTGCCAGCTTCTGCCCAGGGCATCCTTAACCATAAAATCCATTTTGGGTCCGTAAAATGCAGCCTCACCATATTCAATCGTAGTTTCTAAACCTGATTCTTCGGCAACTTCTAAAATAGCCCTTTCCGCCTTTTCCCAGTTTTCATCACTCCCGATATATTTTTCATTATTGTTGGGGTCGCGTAATGAAATTTGGGTTACAAAATTATCAAAATCAAGCGCCTTAAAAATCTTCATCACGATTTTTATCACTTCTTTAAACTCATCTTTTACCTGATCAGGGGTGCAAAAAATATGGGCATCATCTTGTGTAAAACCTCTAACCCTGGTCAATCCATGCAACTCTCCGCTTTGCTCATAACGGTAAACAGTTCCAAACTCAGCATAGCGAATAGGAAGTTCTTTGTATGAATGGGGTTTGTGTTTGTAAATTTCGCAGTGATGCGGGCAATTCATGGGTTTAAGGAAAAACTCCTCGCCTTCAACCGGTGTGGTGATAGGCCTGAATGATTCAGTGCCATACTTTTGATAATGGCCTGAAATTTTATACAATTCAACATTTCCAATATGAGGTGTGATTACCGGAACATATCCGGCTTCTTTTTGTACTTTCTTCAAAAAAGTTTCAAGGTGTTCTCTAAGCTCAGCGCCTTTGGGCAACCACAAGGGCAAACCGGCACCAACTTTTTGTGAAAAGGTAAATATTTCAAGATCTTTTCCCAAACGGCGGTGGTCGCGTTTTTTAGCTTCTTCGAGAAAATGCAGGTATTCTTCAAGTTCTGCATTTTTTGGGAAAGTAATTCCGTAAATCCTGGTAAGCTGCTTACGCTTCTCATCACCACGCCAATAAGCACCGGCAATGCTGGTAAGCTTTAATGCCTTGATAAAACCAGTGTGGGGAATATGAGGGCCACGACACAGGTCGGTAAAATTCCCTGATTCATAAAAGGTGATTTGCCCATCTTCAAGTTCATTAATCAATTCGAGTTTATACTCATCACCTTTTTTTGTAAAATATTCGAGCGCTTCGCTCTTGGAAACACTGCGGCGCTTGAAGGTTTGCTTTTGCTTGGCAAATTCCTTCATCTTTTGCTCTATCTTTGAAAGATCAGCATCGGTAATCACTTTTTCGCCGGTATCAACATCATAATAAAATCCTTTTTCGATATCGGGACCAATACCGAATTTAGCACCCGGGTACAAAGCTTCGATGGCTTCGGCCATTATATGTGCTGAGGAGTGCCAAAGGGTTGATTGTCCTTCCTTGTCCCTCCAGGTAAGTAATTGAACTTTGGCATCAGCAGTGATTGGACGTGTTGCATCCCAAACCTCACCATTTACTTTTGCAGAAAGCACCATTCTTGCAAGCCCCTCACTAATACTCTTTGCAATATCAAGGCCGGTTACCCCTGCCTCAAATTGCTTTACACTATTATCAGGTAATGTTATGTTGATCATATTGTTATTTCTCAAATTCAAAATTGGGCGCAAAGATAATATATTTGAAAACACATTTACGATATAGGAGTTTAAAAAATTGTAAAGGAGTAATTATTTCAGAAATCCTTCTTTAAAGTAAATCAAGTGTCGTGAAAAATACATACAAATTAAAATATACTATTCGCCCACTTCAAGTATTTTTACTTCTGTGCGGCGATTCAAAGCACGGCCTTTTACCGATTCATTTCCTGATAAAGGAATTGAAAAACCATAGCCACGAAATTCAAGTCTGTTTTTGTTAATGCCATGCATGATAAGATAGGTATAAACCGCCCGGGCTCTTTTTTCTGAAAGTGTAAGGTTAAATGATTCTGTTCCCACATTATCAGTGTGGCCACGAATTTCTATCCTGATAGCTTGATTACTTTTTAAAAATTCAATAAGCTTACCCAGTTCCACACGCGATTCATCCTTTAATTCATATTCTCCGCTATCAAAAAATACATTGCGCAATACAATACTTTCGCCTGCGGAAATTGGATTGAGTTCAATATTAATAAGGTAGGGTTCTACATCAGTTTTTATCCCCGTAAGGGAAAAATTTTCGGAATAAAACAAATAATTCACTTTTGAAACATTGAGTGCGTATTCGCGATCGGTTGGGATACATACAAGAAATTCGCCGGTATTTTCATCAGAAAACGATCTTACAACCTCAAGCTTTGACTTCAGATCGATCAGGCTAAAATAAGCCTCAACAGGCATTTTACTAATTGCATCAACAATTACTCCTTTCATGTAAGTTGAAGGTATTGGACGGATTTGATCATAAAGCTTGAATTCGAAAATATCATAGCCTCCAAACCCGCCAAGCTGATTGGCAGAGATAAAGGCTTTTTCGCCTGCAGCATCAACCACAATATTAATTTCATCGGCAAAAGTATTCAATGGAAAACCAAGATTGAGAGGCTTAGACCAATTACCTGAACTATCAAGGCGCGACATAAACAAATCAATGCCACCCATCCCCACATGCCTGTCGGAAGAAAAATAAAGTGTTTGCCCATCGGGATGGATAAATGGCGCCATCTCCGATCCTGATGTATTTATTGTATCTCCAAGGTTTTCAGGTTTCGACCATAGGCCATCATCCCCGAGATAACTTTTCCAAAGGTCGGATTTGCCTTTACCTCCGCCCCTGGCGCTGGCAAAATAAAGCGTTCTGCCATCTGAGGCCAGGGAAGGCTGCGATTCCCATGATCCCGAATTAATAACTGCACCAAGATTTACCGGCGTTCCTGCTTTGTTTCCCGAAAACTTTGAAGCATAAATATCACAACTACCGAATCCATCGTCCCACTGACAGCCCGCGAACAGTAAATACCTGCCGTCAGGACTGATGGTTAAAGCGCCTTCATCGCCCGAGGTATTTATTGGAGCTCCCAACTTTTTTGATGCTTGCCAATTTGATGTATCACTTGGTTTTATGGAGTAATAAAAATCATCACCACCGGGAATTCCATTTCCCATACTATTTCGTCCTGTAAAATAGAGCGTCAGGCCATCGGCCTTAACCGCGTTAATATATTCATCATTTGATGTATTAACATTTTTACCAACATTAACCGGGGAAAAAAGAACCGGGTTAGCAATCGCATCCATTGCAAAAACAGCACAGGCCTTATAAAAGCTTGCATCGTTAACCCTGCCCGCTTGTAAATTGTCACCATCTAAATATTTATCAAAATGGTTGATTGCTGTTGAATAATCCTGATTTTCAAAAAACAATAATCCTGAAAAGAAATAAACTTCCGGGTACTTTTTATCGTCAATTTTAATCACTTCCCGGTAAATCCGGATGGCTCGTGCTTTTTTGCCTAACGATTTATACACATCACCCAAAAGCATGTAAGCTTCAAGAAATTCTTCGTCAACGGCAATGGCTTTCATCAAATCCTTTTCTGCATCTTCCAAATACACCAGGTTATAATTATGTTGTCCCTGCCTGTATAATTTTATGGCTTTCGCCGAATTGGTAGAGAATTCCTGGGCATTAAGATTTACTGCAAAAAACGCGAATAGCGTGAGTATCAACAGGGTTTTAAATATGTTGAGAGGAGTGCCCATCAAACGATTAAATTAAATGCTTTGAAAACAATAACCCTTCTTTAACAAAATAATTGCAGGAATTCTGAGATTATGGAATGTGCATGAATTTATGCGACTGGAGTGAGATTTTCCATTTGGGATTCTTTTTAACATACTCAATAATAACAGGTGTATTATATTTTGCCCTGCTCCATTCGGGCTGTAGATAAAGCATACAACCATCATGCACTTGTTCAGCAAATTTTTCGGCCCAGGCAATGTCGCTATCATTAAAAATAATCACTTTAAGCTCGTGTGCTTTTTGGGTGATATCGCCAACCGGTGCCATATTTTTTTTTGGTGACAAACAAATCCAGTCCCATTCGCCGGTTAAAGGGTAAGCCCCCGAGGTTTCGAGATAGGTTTTTATATTGTGCTTTTTAAGTTCTTGGCAGAGGTAATCGAGGTTGTACATCGAGGGCTCGCCACCTGTTACAACCACAGCCTTTGATGGCTGAGCGGCGGCATGTTCCACAATTTGGTCAGTAAGTGTCAGCGGGTGCAATTCAGGATTCCACGATTCTTTCACATCGCACCACTGGCAACCCACATCGCAACCACCTACTCTTATAAACCATGCAGCTTCGCCGGTATTGAAACCTTCGCCCTGGATGGTATAAAATTCTTCCATAAGAGGAAGCATTTTCCCCTGGTTGAGCAATGCATCCTGCTCAGGGTTATTTGTTTTTGGTTTGATCAATGTTTTATCCTCACTTTTCTTACAATGGAATGCTCACCTGATGATATTTTAAGAAAATAAAGGCCATTAGGTAAGTCTTTTGTTTTGATTAAAATCCTCATTTTCTGCTTGTCTTTATGTTTAGCGTGGCTACCTTCAACAAGTTTTACCCACCTTTGGTTTCGCAATTCAAAAGAGAAGTCAGGCTCAGGTATTTGAAGAATATCAACTTTAAGCCGATTAGAGACTACCGGAGGCATACCCGACAGAACTATATCGCTTGAACAAAAATTACCCAGGCGGCTGGTAGCTTTCATTTTCAGCGAATCGGTGTTTACCGAAAAAAGGCTTGGAAATTCTGCGGACTCCTCGCATGAAATTAATACTTGTTTATCATCAACAAAACAAACTCCTTCGGTTTGCACAAAAACCATTTCGGGAAAATTTATTCTGAGAATATTTCCACTAAAAAAATCGGATCCGTCAAAATCCCAAAACAGCCACATAAACGACTCAAAATCGATATAGCCTAATAACACCAATTGATTGGCGGCAGGATTGAAAGTTGAAGCCGTTAATAATCCACCGGCTTCAAATGTTTGTTTAGGATTAACTATGTATGTTCCGGGGGATTTTGCCAGGGCATAAACTCTTGTTTTTTGGCTGGCCCAATTTTTTGTAAAGAGGTAAAGACTGTCGCCAAAAGAGGTAATGGCTTCGCAATCGAAATCATTTTTGTTCATCTTTTTTTCGAATGCCTTTTGATCGGCATAGCTGAACTCAATTTTTTTCCAGTCCGAAATTTCAGCATTCCCGTTTACCGGGATAAGAGCTTTGGCTACTTTATAAATTTTTAGATTCTTCCTTGTCCCCCTGTTATTCCCAACATCACCCACATAAAAATAAAAATCGTCCTGGGTAATGTCTTCCCAGTCTTCATTTTTTGCATTTAAAAGTCTTATGGTTTGAACAATTTGTCCGCTTGCTGTATCGATGCTGTAAATTTCAGGTTCTCCCCCACTGTCGTTATGAGTCCAGATTTTTCCCTGCCAAAAAACCAGTCCGGAAGTTTCGTTTACTTCGGAGGCCAATGGTGTTAAAAACACCCTGGGTTGTACTGCTATTTGATTTAATGGGGAGGTTTTAATCTCGGTCGTATCACCAGCACTATGGCATTTATTGTTGGGATTAGAAAATAAAACACCATTAAAAAAGAAAAGTAAGCCTGTTAGTATAGTCAATCGCATGATAATAATTATATTAAACCACGGGTATGTTTAAAGGCTGCCAGTGTATTGAGCAAAAGTGCAACACGGGTCATAGGTCCTACTCCGCCGGGGACAGGAGTAATGGCTGAAGCCTTTTTACTTACCTCATCAAATTTTACATCGCCAATAAGCCGGAATCCGCTTTTTGTTTTATCGGAAGGGATTTGGTGAATACCCACATCAATCACCACGGCACCTTTTTTAACCATATCGGCAGTTACAAATTCAGGCTTTCCGATGGCCGCAATCAGGATGTCAGCACTTGCGGCGATCTCTTTTAAATTTTCGGTTCGGCTATGGCACATAGTCACTGTTGCATTTCCGGGGTTTGCTTTTCTCGACAAAAGAATACTCATGGGTGTACCCACGATATTGCTCCTGCCAATCACCACGCAATGCTTTCCTGAAGTTTCGATCTTGTATCTTTTAAGCAGTTCCATAATTCCGTAGGGTGTTGCGGGTAAGTATGTAGGATAACCCAGCGCCATCTTACCTACATTTACAGGATGGAATCCATCAACATCTTTTTCAGGATTAACGTGTCCGATTACCCTGTCAACATCAATATGATCGGGCAAGGGGAGTTGAACGATGAGCCCGTGGATGTCCTTATCGCTATTGATAAAATCTACAGTATCCAACAAATCCTTTTCGGTTGCTTTTGCACTGAGGCGATAAACCGAGGAAATCATCCCGACAGATTTACAATCTTTTTCTTTATGCGAAACATAGGTATCGCTTGCCGGATCGTCTCCAACCAAAATTGCGGCAAGGTGAGGCGCTATATCTTTATTGTCGATAAACACGGCAACTTCCGCCTGAATCTCTTTTCTTATTTGTGCTGCTGTTTCTTTTCCGTTGATTAAAATCATGATGCTGGTTAATGGTTAATGGTTAATGGTTATTTGTTAATAGTTAATAGTTATTCGTTAATAGTTAATAGTTATTCGTTAATAGTTAATTGTTGAGCGTAGCTGCCTGCCCCGACCCTTCGGGGAAATCCCCGCATTTGCGGGATTAATGGTTATCCCGAAAAGTAGAAAATTAAAAATTTTCTACTTTTCGAGCCCGCCTTGCTCGCCTCGCTGCGAAGCGGGTCGCCAGCGTAGGCTTTTGTTTAGGCGAGGCAGGGATGCTCGAAAAAATATGAAATCACAGATTTCTGTTTTTTCGGCATTTGTTAATAGTTACCTTCTAATTTCTAATTTCCAACCTCTACCTTCTAATTTCTAATTTCTAACCTCTACCTTCTAATCTCTACCTTCCAACCTCTTCCTTCTACCTTCTACCTTCTACCTTCTAACCTCTACCTTCCAACCTCTACCTTCTATCCTCTTCCTTCTACCTTCTACCTTCTACCCTCTATCCTCTACCTTCTACCTTCTATCCTCTACAATCTACCCCGACATTCCCTTCATGCGCTGCATCATTTTCATCATATTCTTCCCGCCTCCTTTGCTCATCATACGCATCATTTTTCGTGTTTCCTCAAATTGTTTTATCAATCGGTTCACTTCCTGAATATCGTTGCCCGAACCATTGGCAATTCTCCTCCGCCGGGCACCGTTTAATACTTTCGGATCTTCTCGCTCAGTGGGGGTCATCGAATAGATTATGGCTTCGATACCTTTAAATGCATCATCGTCAATATCCATATTTTTTATGGCCTTACCCATGCCGGGGATCATGCCCATCAAATCTTTAACGTTACCCATTTTTTTTATTTGCTTAATCTGGGTAAGGAAATCGTTGAAGTTGAATTGATTTTTTGCAATTTTTCGTTGCAGCTTTTTGGCTTCTTCCTCATCAAAAGTATCCTGTGCCTTTTCTACCAGCGAAACAATATCGCCCATGCCAAGAATCCGGTCGGCCATCCTTTTTGGGTAGAAAACATCAAGCGCTTCAACTTTTTCGCCGATACCCACAAATTTTATAGGCTTGGTAACCACCGATCTCACAGTTAAAGCAGCGCCACCACGTGTATCGCCATCAAGTTTAGTAAGTACAACACCATCATAATTAAGCCTGTCGTGGAAGGCTTTGGCTGTATTTACCGCATCCTGGCCGGTCATCGCATCAACTACAAAAAGCGTTTCGTCAGGATTGATAGTTTTCTTAACATTGCTGATCTCATTCATCATCTGTTCATCGATGGCCAAACGGCCGGCGGTATCCACAATGACAACATTCAGGTTTTTACTCTTCGCGTATTCGATGGATTTTCGGGCAATACCCACGGGATCTTTGCTACCCTCTTCAGTATAAACTTCAACACCAATTTGCTCCCCCAAAACCTGCAACTGATTAATAGCGGCAGGACGATACACGTCGCCGGCAACCAATAAGGGTTGCTTACCTTTTTTAGTTTTCAGGTAATTGGCCAGCTTTGCCGAAAAAGTTGTTTTACCGGAACCCTGTAATCCGGCAATCAAAATTATTGCAGGACTCCCTTTGATGTTGATTTCCTCATGTTCACCTCCCATTAATTCGGTTAGGTTTTCATGCACTATTTTAATCATCAACTGTCCGGGCGAAACGGCGGTAAGCACATTTTGACCCAGCGCTTTCTCTTTTACATCATCCGTAAAATCCTTTGCAATTTTATAACTAACGTCAGCATCGAGCAGCGCCTTACGAACCTCCTTGAGTGTTTCAGCAACGTTAATTTCGGTAATGTGCCCGTGCCCCTTTAGTAATTTAAACGAGCGGTCGAGCTTTTCACTTAAACTTTCAAACATATTATGCTGATTTTTTGAGGGTGCAAAAGTAGAATTTTTTACAGATATCTTACACCATATTATATAGTACAAAATAGCTGTGTAAAAAAAGTTAAATATTTTTGAGGGAAAGTGGGGTGTGTTTTTGTGCCAGGGTGAGTTTTTATTTTACGATCCAGGTTCCCCAGTCGGAGGATTATAATATTTGCAGGATCAGATTCCCCCGAATCCGCCAAAGGTTCAGCCCGCCTTGCTCGCCTCGCTGTAGCTCCTACGAAGCGAGCCGGAAGATGCAGGAGCACCGGAATATCCATTTCTAAAAAACCCCAAACACGGTTTAATATTACGGTGCTCCGCACCTGCAATTTCCGCCGGGGGTGCGCCATTTTTGCATGGCTTTCCGGGGGCAACTTTTTCAGTTGAGGGCATTAAAGTCGTTAACGACTTTAATGCCCTCAACTGAAAGAAGCCCTCACCTGGAAACCCCCAAGCCCGGCTTTGCAAAAAAAGAAACTCGCTGTTTTTGGCAGATATTATAAAACCGATTACTGACTACCCGCCTTTGGCGGGAAAATAGCTAAATGCACGACCCCGGAATTCCAGGGTCGTGCATCCTCGAAAACTTCGTTTTCGGGATAGTCAAATAGTCTATAAATCCCTTAAACAACGCACAGAATAGCCATAACCCTTAGTGTAGTAGTATCTGAAGGCACTGTCACTGCCGTAGCCCAGGTTGCGAAGCCAGGCACTTGCCGTAGAGAGCTCGGTAGAACTCCAGAAGTCACCGTAGCCGCCCAAATTGTCGAACGTTCCATCGGTGTGGCGGGCGCCGCCCGGAAGACCTGTAAAACCACTGCTGTTGGTAGCCCCGGTATTTGGAGAATTCCAGTGCGTTGTCCCGGTCTCTTTCATTTTTCCGCCGGCAACACCTTCACCACCCAAATAGCTTGTTAAAGTTGTCCATTCCGCATCAGCAGGTAAGTGCCAATTGGCCGGGCAAGCATCAAGCGATGAAGGCCAGTTGTACAAAACACCATAAGTTTGGTAGTTTGTGGTGGCTTTGGCTTCAGTAACATCGCTTCCCTGGTAATTATAAACATAATAATAGGGGTCGGTATTATTGCCCTGAGATGAGGGGCTTACCTCCGGCAAATAGGCCAGGTTTTCGGCCATCCAGCATTGTTCATCTATTTGCACGGTTTCGTAGCTTTGGCCATCGCGGGCATCGGTAAAGGGCAATCCGCATTGCCAGGGGTTAAAAGTTACGTTTACTTCATCGGTAGTAGTGTCGCATGCCGTAGAGATTGCCCATTGCAGGGTGTATTCAACATAAGGCTGGCCTGTAAAGAGGGTTGTGGGATTGGTGGCATCATCTAATATTCCACCCTCACCAATTAATACAGTCCAAATTCCATCGCCCAAAGCCGGGGTATTGGCACCGAGGTTTACCGAAAGCTCACCGCCTAAAATTAGGGTATCATTTCCGGCATTGGCCAGTGTTGGCATAGCAAAGAAGGTAACATCCACCTGGTCGGCACTTTCGCCGCAGGAGTTGGAGATAGTCCAGGCCAGGGTGTAAGCTGTGCAAGGCTGGCCTGTAAAAGTAGTTTCGGGGAGTGTGGCATCGGCAAAGCTGCCTCCTTCGCCGCTTGTAACCGTCCATAAGCCTTCGCCCTGTTCGGGGGTGTTGGCGGCAAGGCTGGCTTCGGTGGTTTCATCGTAAAAAGCCTGGTCATCGCCAGCGGCTGCCTGCGTAGGTTGCGGGGTGCAAATACCACAGGCTTCAAACCAGTTGTTCAGGTAGTAGTAATTTATGCAGTTGGTGGTGCTGTTATGCACAGTTAGGCCATTGTAGGGGGTCATGGCATCAACCTCGGCCTGGGTGTAGCTTTTTACGCCAGTCATAAACGAGCCGCCGCCCTGGGAGAGGCTCACGTTGTAGTCTTGTTCTTCAACGGTTTGGAGTTCGTTGGCTGCATCATTGTCGTTATCAGCAACTGATATTGTTCCGCCACCAGCAGACAAGGACACCAAGTTTCCATTTTGATCAAGGGTTTGTAGTTCGTTAATTGCATCAGCATCCGAATCAGAAATATCAATGGATGTACCCGTTCCATCAGAAATGGATAAATCAACGAGGTTTCCATTTTTGGTATTACTGAGGTTTTGCAGTTCGTTGCCCGGGTTATAATCGGCATCATTCACAGCATCGGTAAAACTACCACCGCCCTGCGAAAGGCTTACGGTACTTCCAACTTTGCTGAGTTGCTGCAACTCGTTGGCGGGCAGGTTGTCGTTGTCGGCCACGCCAATGGTGCCGCCGCCCTGCGAGAGCGTTACCGAGTTCCCGGCCTGCGAGAGGGTTTGGAGTTCATTGCCGGGATCGCCATCAATTTCCTGGGTAAGGTAAGGCTGCAAATCAGAAATCTGATTTGCAGTAATGGTAATGCCGATGGATTTATCCCAGGCATTAAACTCAGGGTCGGTTTCTTCATAGATTTCAGTGGTGAGTGAATGCATAGAGTATGGCACACTCAAA
>Ga0307990_1002946_pt1 | contig 13281 bp, 11 predicted proteins | sample EllFjometagen129_FD_203168 | JGI IMG/M metagenome (GOLD analysis project Ga0307990, IMG submission 203168) | Marine microbial communities from Ellis Fjord, Antarctic Ocean - #129 | ecosystem: Environmental > Aquatic > Marine > Unclassified | place: Southern Ocean | collected 2014-10-08
ATTTACCTCTCCACCAAATTTACCGCCTATTGCAAGATTCAAAATTAAGAAGAAATTTTCATTGAATGGCCACCCCTTATGAGATGAATCAAATCCGTCTTTTCCTCTTTCATATTTTACAATTAACTTGTTATTAACATAATATGTTATTGAATCTTCTACCCAATCAATTGAATATGTTTGAAAATCATCACTAATCCCTTTTGAATAGTATTCTTTTGAATACTGTGTATCGTAACGATGGTTGTGTGATTCAGTATGAAGACATAAAAACAGATTATCTATATCTCTTCCCACATGCTCCATGATGTCGATTTCTCCACTATTAGGCCATCTACCGTATTTATTTTCTTCGCTCAACATCCAAATAGCTGGCCAGGTTCCTATTCCTTTAGGTACCTTTGCAACAACATCTATTCTTCCATATTTGAAGAAAAATTTATTTTTAGTATTTATTCTAGTACTTTCATAAATACTATTTTTAAGTGTGGCATTAATAACTAATCCATTATCAAAATATAGATTTTCATCTGAATCTACATAATGCTGAAGTTCATTATTTGCCCATTTTTTCCCAACTTCAATATTCCAAAGAGATAAATCTAAAGATTTTTCATTAGAAAAATCAAAATGTTTATATAATTTCATTTTTATCGTTCCTATCTTAAGACTTTTGTTGTTTCTCCACTTATTAAGTATGTGTCTACTGTGAATGTTTCACCAACATTTATTTTCGTTTTGTCTTGAATCATTTGCAAAATGTGATTTGCAGCTATAATTCCCATTTTATAAGTATCTTGTTTAATAGTTGTAAGTCGAGGAGTTATTATTTGGCCTAAATCTATTCCATCAAAACCAATTATTGAATAATCTTCTGGTACACTTTTACCAGCTTGTCTTATAGCTTGCATTGCACCAATAGCTAACATATCACTTGCGCAAAATATAGCAGTAGGTTGTTCTTTAAGTTCTAATAATTTATTCATTGCTTTGTATCCATCTTCTTTTGAGAAAGCTTCTCCTAAAACTATAAAATCTTCATTATATTCTAAATCAAATTTATTTAAAGCTTCTTTGAAATAAGCTTTTCTTTGTTTCCCAATATATGATTTCTGTCCACCATAGATATTTGCAATTGATTTATGTCCCAATGCTTTTAAATACTTAATGGCTTGAAATACTCCACTTTTATTGTTTGAAGTTACGTTTAATACTCCTGCATAACCATAATCAATTACAAGTGTAGGAATATCAGATTTATACAAATTACTCATCTCAGGTTTATCAAATTCTCCACATAAAACAAAGATTGCTTCAACTTGTTTTCGCTTAGAATGTTGTAAATATGATCCGTTTTGTTTCCCCATGTTTTTTGATAAAAACATAATGTCATATCCTGATGTTTCCACAATGCTTTTGAAACTCTCCAGTATTTTTGAGAATAAAGGATGTTCAAGTCCCACTCCTGTAAGTGCTTCAAAAATAATTCCAATTGTATAAGATTTCTGAGTTACTAAACTTCTTGCTGATAAATTGGGAATGTACCCCATTTCATCACAAAGATCTAATATTTTATGTTTTGTGTTTTCTGAAATATCTGAGTAATTGTTTAAAGCTTTTGATACAGTAGTAATACTATATCTTGATCTTAAAGCGACATCTTTAATCGTAACCATTTTAACACCCTCCTATTTCTAATGCAATTTTAGTCATTATCATTTATTTTATTTGGAATGTAACATAATTCAACAATTCTCCTAAAACTAAATCGTTTTCGATAATAGTATAGCACACACCACTAATAATTTTCAACAGAATTTACGAAAATAATAGAATTATTTTCGTAAATTCTAAAACATAAAAAAAAGGAACCCAATTGGATTCCTTAATTTATTGAATTGTTTAAATTATTCTTTTTCTATTGAAGCTCTAGAGAAGTCAACTGAACCAAGAACTGAACGTCCCCATCCAACTAAGTAATCTTTTGCTAACATAGTATCTGTATAGTGATATACAGGAATGATTGGCATATCATTCATGAAGATAGTTTGTGCTGCATATAAGTTAGTGAAGTGAACACCTTCATCAGTAGTTTCTTGAGCAGCAGCTAATTTTGCATCAAATTCAGCATTGTAGTAATTTGGATCGTTATATGAATTAGTAGAAGCAAAAATTGCTAATAATCCAGAAGGATCCATGAAGTCAGTAAGCCATCCACCACGTGCAATTGCGAAATCTCCAGCACTTCTTGTATCTTGGAATACTGCCCATTCTTGATTAGCAAGAGGAATAGTAAATCCTAAGTTTGTACTCCACATTTGTTGAACCATTTCAGCAACTAATTTATGTCCTTCAGAAGTGTTATATAATAATTCTTCTGAGTTAGTAATTTGTTGTTGTAACTCTGTAACTGTCATACCCATTTCAGCAGCAGCTTCAGCAAATAATGTAACAGCTTGTGCAAAATTTCCATCATCAGTAACTAGTCCATAAGTACCAGCTTCAGCGAAGAAGTCTAATCCGTTATCGTCTAAGAAACCAGGAGGAACAAATCCACCAGCAGGCACTTGTCCAGCACCTATTGCTTCAGTAATTGCTTCTCTATCAACTGAATATGATAAAGCATTTCTTAATTTTGCATTTGCCCAAATACCGTCAGTAGCGTAACCTTCATTAGTTCCGCTTTGATCACCGTCCATATTAAAGCTATAGTAATAAGTTCCTAGTAATGGGAATACATAGAACTCTTCAGATTCTGCGATTAAGATTGGTACGATTGCAGTTGGTACACTAGGAATAAAGTCTAATTCACCAGCATAGTAAGCAGCATAAGCAGTAGTTTCATTGTCAATGAATTTACCTTCAATAACATCAATTCCTACTTCTTCTTTGTTCCAATATTCATCATTTTTTTCTAATCTTAAACCTTCACCAATGTTATATTCAACAAGTGTGAACGGTCCGTTTGATACATAAAGCTCAGGATCTTTTGCCCAGATTCCGTCTGCTCCAGCTTCAACAGCATCTTGTTTTACAGGCATAAAGTGATAGAATGCCATAAGTGAAACAAAGTAAGATGTTGGATTAATTAATTTAACTTCGAAAGTTAAATCATCAACAGCTTTGATTCCTACTTGAGCTGCAGTAGCTCCGTCTTCAGCATATGCGAAGTCCATAGCTCCAACTACATTAGTATATTCCCATATCCAGCTATATTCTGATGCTGATGCTGGGTCCATACCGTGTAACCATGAGTATACGAAATCATCTGCAGTTAAAGGAGTACCATCGCTCCAGTTAGATTCTCTTAAATGGAATGTAACAGTTCTACCATCAGTAGATGTTTCCCATGTTTCAGCTATACCTGGGTAAACAATTCCATTAATTTCTCTAACTAATCCTTCAAACGTTTGGTTAATAACATCTCCACCATCACTAGCTCCATTTAACGTTGGATCTAGAGTTGCTGGGTCTGCCCCAATGTTCCAGTTAAAAACTATGCCTTCTGTATCTTTTTTACAAGCAGAAAGACCAAAAACTAGAACTAATGAAACTAAAACTAATAATAATTTTTTCATTTCAAAACCCTCTCTCTTTTTTTATTTATTGTTGACATATTTTACCACTTTTCAGCGGTTAATGCAAGGATAAGTGAGTGCTTGCTCGTTTGTAAGTGTTAACATAGGCCATATTTAGCCATTCGGAAAATTATAGAATATCCGAGTTAATTTCTTTCGTGTAATGACAAGCTACAAAATGTTCCTTACGCACCTCTACCAATTCAGGTGTTTTTGTAAAGCAATCGTCTTTACCTACTGATACTTCTTTGAAATCAAGTTCATCAATTAATGTAGCAGCAATTTCAGTTATGACTTCATTTTCTAAAACAATGATTTCCTTACTTTCAGGATTGAATATTGTTTTAATAGAAATTTTCCCTATTAAAGCATTACTGAATGATCCAGGATAATCTTCTTTTGCCATTGTAACTCCTGCATAACGACATCTTGATGCAAATCGACAACCTTCTTTAGGATTAATTGGACTTGGTACGTCTCCTTCAAGTACAATTCTATTTCCTTTATTAGGATTGTTTGGATCTGGTACAGGAATACTTGACAATAATGCCTTAGTATATGGGTGTAATGGTTTTTCATAAAGTTCATCACTTGTAGCAATTTCCATCATTTTCCCAATATACATAACACCAATACGATCGCTTATATATTTAACCATTGACAAATCATGTGCAATGAATAAATACGTTAAATCAAATTTCTTTTGAAAATCTTGAAGCATATTTACTACTTGAGCTTGAATAGATACATCTAAAGCACTTATAGGTTCATCACAGATTATTAAATCTGGATCAACTGCAAGAGCACGAGCGATACCAATACGTTGACGTTGTCCACCTGAGAACTCATGTGGATAACGACTTGCATGTTCTCTCTTAAGACCAACTGATTCAAGTAACTCATAAATCTTTTCTTGTGTTGCTGCTGCTGGATCTTCATGATCTTTAAATATATTGTGAGTATCAATCCCTTCAGCAATAATATCGGTAACAGTCATACGACTATTAAGTGAAGCATATGGATCTTGAAAAATCATTTGAATTTTACGACGGTACGGTAACATATCCTTTTCAGGTATCGTTGCTAAATCAACACCATCAAATAATATTTCTCCACCAGTTGGCTTGTATAATTTTACAATTGTACGTCCAGTAGTTGATTTTCCACAACCACTTTCTCCAACTAATCCAAATGTTTCTCCTCTGTAAATGTGTAAATTTATTCCATCAACAGCAGTTAAAATTCTTTTATCTCTTTTGAATAATCCTCTGCTCTTATCAAAATATTTCTTAAGATTTCTTACCTCCAACAAAGGTTTACGGATTTCATCCATTTATTTAGCCTCCTTTGTTTTTGTGTATCCTTTAACATCTGGTGCTTCAGCATCTTGTAACCAACAAGCTGAAGTATGTGTATCTGATATCACATATAAAGGAGCTTGTTTTTCTAAACAAATCTTCATAGCATGAGGACATCTCGGACTAAACGGACATCCTACAGGAGGATTCATTAAGTCTGGAGGACTACCCTCAATTGGAACCAATCTCTCTTTTCCTTTTTTAGTTGATTTAGGAATAGATTTGTAAAGACCAAGAGTATAAGGATGTTGATGACGATAGAAAATATCTTCAACAGTTCCTTTTTCCATTATTAATCCACCATACATAACTACAACATGAGTACTAACTTCAGCAATAACGCCAAGGTCATGTGTAATCAAGATGATTGACATTTTTGTTTGTTTTTGAATACTTTTTAATAACTCTAATATTTGAGCTTGAATAGTAACGTCTAATGCAGTTGTTGGTTCATCTGCAATCAACAATATTGGAGAGCATGAAATCGCTGTAGCAATCAAAGCACGCTGTCTCATTCCACCAGAGAACTGATGAGGATAATCGTGGATTTGTTGTTCAGGATCAGGTATACCAACCATTTTAAGAAGTTCTTTTGCTCTAACTAAAGCTTCATCTTTGGATAAATCTGTATGTCTTCTGATAACTTCTATCATTTGATTCTTAATAGTATATACAGGATTTAAACTTGTCATTGGATCTTGGAATATCATCGCAATATCATTACCACGATATTCACTCATTTCTTTATTATCTAATTTTGTTAAATCAACACCATCAAAAATAATTGAACCTTCTTTGATTCGCCCTGGTTCTTCAATTAGATTCATGATACTTAGTGAAGTAACACTTTTCCCAGATCCTGATTCTCCAACGATCCCAAGTACTTCACCTTCATGTAAATCAAAACTAACTCCCCTAACTGCTTGTACTTCACCTAGATGAGTAAAGAATGAAGTTTTTACATTCTTTACTTCTAATATTTTCTTCTTCATTTCCATCACCTAACCTTTTCTCAGTCTTGGATCTAATGCGTCTCTTAATCCATCACCAAGGAAATTAAATGCAAGCATAGTAATTGCGATTGCTGCTGCAGGGAAGAATAATTGATAAGGATATGTTGTTAATCCACTTAGTGCATCATTTGCTAAAGTTCCCCAAGATGCTTTTGGAGCTGAAATACCTAGCCCAATAAAACTTAGGAATGCTTCAGTAAATACGGCAGATGGGATCATCATTGTCATTGAAACAATAATTGGACCCATTGCATTAGGTACTAAGTGTCTAGTAATAATTTTTTTAGTTGGAACACCGATAGTTCTAGCTGCTAGAACAAATTCTTGTTCTTTTAACCCTAAAATTTGTCCACGTACAAGACGAGCCATTCCTACCCAATAAATACTACCTAAAGCAATAATAATAGTTCCAAGTCCTGCACCACCTTTGAAGATTACAAAATATTTTCCAAAGATTGTAACATCTATGACAACCTCTTTAAGTAATACCATTAATAAAATAACATATAATACAAGCGGGATAGAGTTTATGATGTCAACAATTCTCATCATGTAATTATCTACCTTCCCACCATTATATCCTGAAATACTTCCATAGAATATACCAATAAAGAAGTTTACTAAAGTTGCTACAAATGCAACAGTAAGTGAAATTCTTGCACCATACATAACACGCGTTAATAAGTCGCGTCCAAGTACATCAGTACCCCATTTATATGTTGAGTTAGATACTTTATCATAAGTATATTTATCTTCAACATTGTCATAAGTTACCGCTATGCTTACATCTTCATATCCTTCTGGTCTTTCTTCTAAATCCATCAACTTATATGAGAAATTAACATCAATCATATTTCCGCCAATAATAAACTCAGAAATATAATCATTTATTTCTAATTGATCAATTACTGCTTGTGCACCCGCTTTAAAATCAAGTGCAGTTAATACTGGAGCTGCTGAATCTGGATCATCCACAAAAATAATTGAAGTAAAAGTCATTTTTTCACTGTTAATGTCAAACTCTTCTCCATCAACTAATGCATTATTGAAAGGACTATCAGGGTGAACATAAGTTAATTCAACCTCTTCTTGCCCATCACCAAATTCATAATCTCTAAATGCAATTCCCCATTTTTCAGAATAAATAGATCCTGCAGGGACAGCTGCGTCACCGAGAGGATAACTAGTTGCACTTGGAGACTCAACAGTTAATTGATATTCCTTTGCAAAATAATAAATCTTATTTACTACATCTTTATAAACGTAATCAATACGTCCAAGTAATTCACCTTTTTCAGTTGTTTCTAATACACGATACTCTTTTGTAATGTATACGTAGAAATCATCATCAAGTTTATAAATTTCAAAACTTGGAGGTAAATTAGAATAATCTAATATTTGATCTGAATATTTATAAGGAGTAAAGAATGGTCCGAAAATTCCGAACAAAATAACTATAATAACTCCTACTAAACCAAACATTGATAGGCGATTCTTTTTAAGTCTTCTCCACACATCTTGCCAGTAAGTTAGGCTTCGGCGTGTTTGTTCACTATCTAATTTCTCTTCACGAGTAATAAACTCGAAATCTTTATTTGCCATTTTTCCTAACCTCCTAACTATCCAATTTTATTCTTGGATCAATAACTGAATAAGCGATATCTACTAACATTACCATGATTATATAGAAGGACGCATAGAAAACAGTCATACCGATAATTACAGTATAATCTCTGTTATTTACACTTTCTACAAAGTATCCACCCATACCAGGTAAAGCAAATATTCTTTCAACTACAAACGATCCTGTTAATATTGCTGCAACCATTGGTCCAATATACGTTACAACTGGAATTAAAGCATTTTTAAGCGCATGCTTGAAAATAACTTTATATTCACTAAGTCCATTTGCTCTTGCAGTTCTAACGTAATCTTGACGTAAAACCTCAAGCATACTAGATCTTGTTAAACGAGCAACAAAACTAAGTGAGTATCCCGATAATGCTAAAGTTGGTCCAATATAAGAGAGCGGACTATTTAATCCACTTGTTGGTACCCATCCTAATTGACTTGCGAAAACATAAATAAATAGTGTTGCGATAACAAAACTAGGTATTGTTACACCAAGTGTTGCTATAAACGTAACTGCATAGTCTATAGGACTATTTTGTTTCAGAGCTGAAATGATTCCCACCGGGACCCCTATTGAAATAATTAATAGGGTGGCCAGCAATCCTATCTTAGCACTTGTTGGAAACCCGCTCGCTATCAGTTCTGTTACATCATATCCTAAAATTCTATAAGATGGTCCTAGATCAAGAGTAACTAAACCTTTCATATATTCAAAGTATTGAATAATTAAAGGTTCATCAAGATTATACCTTTCTTCTAAAGATCTTAAGATTTCATCTGGAACCTGTCTTTCCCTTGTAAAAGGTCCACCAGGTATTGCTCTCATTAAAAAGAATGTAATGGTCGCAATAATGAAAATTGTAAACAAAGCTGATAAGAAACGTTTGATATAATAATTGCTCATAAAACCGCCTCTTTCACATAAGTATGATTACATTATACAATACTTTATAATAAAAGCAATACACTGTTGGTTGCAGAGTGGTCAAAATACACTTCTTTAAAGTTATTTGTAAAAGATTTCAAAGTAGTATAACAGGTGAATATAAAATCATAAAAGTTGTAAAAAACGGCTTAAAAATAAGTTATTTTATAATATATTGATAAAAGAGAATACTATTTTAAATACAAATTAAAATTCTCTTTTTTAGAAAAGAAAAAAAATGAAATAATTAAAAAATGTAAGCGTTTGTGCTGTTTATCACTGTAAAGAGCTATATTTACGTCGTACTTAATGATTGGTTTTCGCTTATAGATATATCTAGATAAATCTCAAAAAAAAATTTTGATTTGGTACAATTATCTTGTAATTTCTCGCGGAGGTTATTAATAAGAGGAAAAAAGAGTTTTTCTCAAAAAAGATATTTAAAATATCTGTTTCCCAAAATAAAAACAGAAGCAATTAAAGCCGCTTCTATATAGATTTTTTTTACCTAAAAACAGAAAAAAATCTGACATATATCTCAAAACTGTCGTTTTAAGCATATTGACCACTAAAACAAGAGCATTTCAAGACGAATTAGTTTAATGGTCAAATTAACAATACTTTTCTGATTTTTGCCAAATCATGGACAAAATTCACATCATAAACATTTGAATCATTACTTATATCTTTTACCTCAGATTCATTTAGTACTTTTAACACTTTATATGGTTTATTAGTAAATATAATAATCTTATTTTTTGACTCCATAAATGTCTTTAAGTTTAAAAGAACAGAATCAACTGCGACAAATCTAATACCATCTAGTTTTCCTTTTTTTAATTCCCACACGATCTTTGAGTTAATTGTAACTTGAGTACTAGTAGAAACCTTAATAATCAAAACACTATACTTTGTATCACAATAAGTAATAACTAAGTCAGAACTAGAATTTTCTTTTTTTGAACAATCATAACTTAATTTAAGTCTCTTCATTATTTCTCTTCTTGTCATTTTTACACCTCTATTGTATGATAATTTAGCTTTTAAATATCTATAATAATATCATATATCACAAAATACACAAAAAAGCATTTGGGTAATATTACCCGAATGCTTTTATTTATTGTTAAATAACCCTAATATTAACCCCAAAAAAATTCCTAATAGTGCTGCAAAAATTACCCTGTACTCGCTTGGTAATAAAAAGGTAATTGTATGGGCAGGAATCCAGAAAAAAGGAATCGTCTTTAAAATAATGAAGCCAGTAAATTGATTCCAGTTAATATCTTCTATTGTTTCACTTAATGTTACTTTTTTATTAGACACTCTTAAATTTAAGTAAGTGTCTGTAACTCTGTGAAATGCCATCATGGTAGGAGCAAATGTAAGATTCATTAAAATAGAAGTAAATAATGCAAATGCAAATATACTTCCTTCAAAAGGTAAAATCTTATTTGTTTGTAAGAATTCTACTCCAGTAGGATATATATTAAACATCAATACGATTATAACTCCAATAAATCCCCAAACCGTGGCTTTAGCTAATAAATAATTTGGCTTTTTCCATGATTTACTTTTTATTCTTAATCCAATAAAATCTCCAATTGTTGCTAAAAAGAAAAATTTAGTGAATCCAGCAACTATTGGAAAATCTGATGCAAAATCTAAAAAGAACCCTCTTGTAACCAAAAAGATTAAAAGAGCGGTGAATACAAATACAATAACTGAAGTTATTTTATCTTTATTCATTTCCTAACAAATTCCGTGTTTTTTACAAATATCCTGGATATACTTTTTATGACTTACAAAAATTACAATTGCTTCTTTAAGAAGTTGATACTCTCCTCTATGAAGGTAATATCCATCACTGTGAACAAAATCAACAAATCCAGTTTTCAATTCTTCATAAGAAACATCTTCAATATGAAGTAATGAAGATTTACCATCAGCCTTAAAATGATAATCCCAACAATATGTTTTTTCATTATCAGAATATTTTAATTCTAAATAGTCTGATTCATTATCAAAACCTTGGATAATTGTATACGTTACTTTCCCTCTATCTTTGTATCTTAATTCACCCATTACTCTTCTGCTCTCCATACTAACCATCTCCTATCGAATACTATAATTATACTATGAAATCAACCAATTTGAAACATTTTTGCACTAAATAGAGCAAATATGTTTTTTAGTCTTCAAGTTTATTTAAGAAGTTTTTTAGATCTTCTCCTTCAATAAAAATGTCACCTATTTCAGCATGAATAGTGTCACCCTTTGTACCATGAAAATCTCCTCCAGCTGTGATAATCATATTTCTCTTTTTTGCTAGATTACGATAAAATTCTTCATCTCCATCTTTATTTCTGAAATATACACCTTCGAATCCATCATAATTAAGACTATGCACATACTCTTTAACATTTTCTTTCAACAATGTTGGATGTGCAAGTACTACTACACAGTTGTTCCTTCTAAGTAAGTCTATTCCCTCTTGAACACTAATTTCACAACATGAGACATAAGCTTTTGAATAATCACCAATGATATCTCTGAATATTTCGTCAAGATTATATTCAGGATAGTTATTTACTATTGCCCTAGCAATATGAGGTCTAGCAATTATTCCAGTTGAATAAGAGGCTACTTCGTCATAAGTTATTTCAATATTATTTAATTTTTTCAAATTTTCAATAAATATAACAGCTCTTTTTCTTCTACCTTCTTTGATTTTTGCAAAATAATTCAGTATTTCTTCATTTAGATAAGATTCATCTCTAAAGTAGCCTAAAAGATGTACAGGTTTATTTAAATAATTAGTTGATAACTCAATCCCAGGAATATATCTGATTCCAATTTTCTTGGCAAACTTTAAGTTTTCTTCAACATTTAAACAAATATCATGGTCAGTAATAGACATTATGTCTACACCATTATTTTTAGCTCTTTGAATAATCTCTAAAGAGCTATATACTCCATCTGAGAAATTAGTATGCATATGTAAATCTGCTTTCATAGTAACACTCCTCACTAAATGAAATTATATCTTGAAAAGGTAATATAGTAAAGCATTCTGCAAAAAAAAGTGTTATAATTAAACGGAAGAAAAAGGAGGCATATATATATATGTTTGACTTCATAGAAAAAAATGCCCTTGAAATAAAAAGTGCTTTAGAGTCAGGTAAAATTACTTCACATAGTTTGGTCTTACAGTATTTGAAGAGAATTACAGAAATTGATCAAGGTGAAATAAAATATAACTCTGTATTGGAAATTAATCCAGATGCTTTAAATATCGCAAAAGTATTAGACAAGGAAAGAGCAAGTGGTAAAATCAGAGGAATTATGCATGGAATCCCTGTTTTACTAAAAGACAATATTAATACTTTTGACAAAATGCATACAACCGCAGGAAGCCTTGCCTTAAAAGACAACTTTGCTCCCTATGATGCTGCAATAGTTACACAGTTAAGAAAAAACGGAGCCATTATCCTTGGAAAAGCCAACTTAACTGAATTTGCAAATTTTATGTCTTTCAATATGAGAAATGGATATAGTTCACTTGGAAAAGAGGTTCTTTGTCCATACAACATCAGAACCGACCCGTCAGGATCAAGCGCTGGTAGCGCTGTAAGTGTAGCACTAAATTTAACACCTGTTTCAATTGGAACAGAAACTGGTGGGAGTATTATGTCCCCATCCATGAAAAATGGGGTTGTTGGACTAAAACCCACAATTGGATTAGTAAGTAGAACGGGAATAGTCCCAATATCGTCAACACTAGATACAGCAGGTCCAATTGGAAAAACTGTAACAGATGTAGCGGTTTTGCTTAGTGCAATTAGGAGTAATGATAGCGCAGACCCTATAACTCTAGAGAAAACAGATGAACACATAGATTATACAAGTTATTTGAATGTAGACTCTTTGAGCACTTCTACAATAGTAATTGACAGAACCAACTATAACAAACTAGAAGGATTTAGAAAACAAGCTTTTGATAATACAGTAAATATTATTAAAAATAGTGGTGCCAAAATTATTGAAGGACTTAATATTAAACAAACACAATATATCTTCTATCTTATGAAATATGAGTTTAAAAGAAACATAAATAAATATTTAGCAACTCTAGGAGAAAGCTCTAAAATGAAAACATTAGAAGACATTATTAACTTTAATCGTCTCAATGATAAAGAAGCTTTAAAATATGGACAAAAACTATTTGAAATGTGTCAATACAATGCAAGTGGTAAAATGAATGAACGTGAATACTATAAAGGCTTAGAGGAAAGAGATAATGCAATAAAACAAATAGATGGTATCTTCACATCTCACAAAGTAGATCTAATATACTTTGCAGATTACACAAGTATTGGGCCACATTGTGGTTATCCAACTATGACAATCCCAATCGGCTTAGACGAAGACAATATTCCTATTGGAGCATATTTACTAGCCCCTAAGTATAAAGAAGAAAACTTAATAAGTCTTGGTTATTCTCTTGAACAATTAACAAATAAAAGAACTAACCCGATAATCAAGTAGAGGAAAATAAATAGAAGAACATCTATTTATTTCGCCCCTCTCACACCACCGTACATACGGAACCGTATACGGCGGTTCAATTACACATTCCAAATTAAACACTATTAAGATAATAGGCATATGGATTTATTAATCCTTGCCTATTTTCTTTTGGGTTAGGCATTTCTAACACTTTTGGTGAAAGAATGAAGTTACACACATTAAGCGAAGCCCTTTTATAAGGACCA
>Ga0307990_1002947_pt1 | contig 13280 bp, 14 predicted proteins | sample EllFjometagen129_FD_203168 | JGI IMG/M metagenome (GOLD analysis project Ga0307990, IMG submission 203168) | Marine microbial communities from Ellis Fjord, Antarctic Ocean - #129 | ecosystem: Environmental > Aquatic > Marine > Unclassified | place: Southern Ocean | collected 2014-10-08
TGGCCTCAATCGAATTGTTTAGCAGGCAGTTCCAGCTTTCCCAGGATGAGACCGAGATTGTCAGGAAAGCATATTACCTCGAACAGGGAGCGACTATGTTTCATGTCATCAATGCGTTTACAGCGGCTGCCCGTGAGCCAGATCTCACCGCCATTGACGCATACAAGATGGAAAGAGTGGGAGGTCAGATTCTCGGCCTGGTAAAACAATAACAACATAAAAACACAATTAAAAAGCTCCATCATCATTTACCGGTGATGGGGCTTTTTTTGTGCCAATGAACAGGAGAGGACAATAAAAATGAACCCGTACTGGAATGTAATATCGATAAAGCATAAAAACAAACTGCAATTCCTTGCAAAAAAGCGCGGCATAACAGCTGACCAGGCTTTGCGCGACATTGTCAGTTATCTTAAGAACGAATGGGATACGGCGTCTTGTCCGTATTACCTCAAAGAACTCAAGGAGATAAAGGACATCGAGGACATGATTGACATGATAACCAAGTGATTAGCCGCTATTTTCCAACAATCAACTGGAAACCTTCTGGGAATCAATCCCAGGGGGTTTTTTAGTTTATGGAGGACAAAAAAAGTTGATGCATACAAACTGAAAAGGAGAACCCAATGAATGACAAGGTAAAACAAGTCCTGAATGTAATTCTGGACAAGTTCAAAAGCGGGGATATTCCGGAAGCGGTTGCAATTTCCATGTACCCCATTCCAGAGATCCCCAGCGCCAAATGGTCTCTGATGAATCGAACCCTGATGTTTATTTCCGGGACCATGGACGGGCGTGGCTATAAACAATGGCAACAGGTGGATAGATTCGTCAAGAAAGGAAGCAAGTCTTTTCATATATTGGTCCCCTTCATCAAAAAGCATAAAGATGACCAAGGCGACGATAAGCAGTTCCTTATAGGTTTTGGATGTCGGTCTGTTTTCCGAAAAGAAGATACCGATGGAAAAGACCTGGAATATGAAACCATTGAACTCCCGGACTTGCCGCTGATTGAAAGAGCCGAAGAATGGGGTATCAGCGTTCGTGCGATACCTGGGAATTATCGTTATAACGGCTATTACTCTATGGAAAGAAAAGAGATCGCTTTGGCAACGTCCGAGGAAAAGACTTTTTTCCACGAGTTAAGCCATGCAGGACATGAGAAAGTCAAAGGCAGCTTAACCGGAGGACAGGATGCCTTGCAGGAGATTGTAGCGGAGCTTTCTGCAGCAGCTCTCTGCAAACTCGTCGGCAAACAGGGAAAGGATACATCCGGTAATTCCTACAGATACATCAAAAAATATGCCGAGAAAATCAAAATGAGCCCATACAAGGCTTGTTTAAAGGTCATATCCGAAACGGAAAAGGTGCTGAATCTGATATTGAAAGGAGAGGATGAAATAGCTCATTAACCACTGATAACAAAATCCATAAGCCTTCCTGGATGTTCCGGGAAGGTTTTTTTATGCGTAAAGGAGGCAATTCATGAAAAGGGTTAAGAATTTTACAATTAACAAAGAATTCTTTGAGGACATGTGTGAAGCCCGCAGGTTTAATCCATGCCTGCAAATCAGCTTTCGAGACTGGCGGGGCAGGCACAATCATAAGATCAGCGCCGGGTACGATGATGAAATTCATGTTTATCGTGAAAACGGAGAAACTTTCATCCTGACTCAAAATCCGCGTCTCGGATATGTGGGGCTTGAGGTGTTTAATGGCGCTGAATCCCTCGGTGAGATATTCCTCCAGGGGGATAATGTAATCGAAACGCTTGGCAGGGAGGATCTATCGCCGTTTACCATCATTCGGAGGCTTAAAGATTACGTATATCCATAACAGAAACCAATCAACATCAAAGAATCAAAGGCTCTCCTGGGTAATCCGGGGGAGCCTTTCTATTTAAAGGAGGGCATAAAATGAATAATTCAAAGACGTTCTGGAAAGACCTTAAATCTGGTCATTTTGTATCCATGGTCAAGGAATCATCGCAGGGACAGATCCTTTCAAATTCGAAGGAGGTTTACAATGTGATGAAGCCCTTGTTTGCCGAAACAGACGATGTGGAATCTGTCTATTGCATTTTTCTGAATACCAAAAACAGAATACTTGCCATTGAAAAAATGTTTTCAGGCACCATTTCGTCATCTGCAATCTATCCTCGTGAGTTGATCAAGCGGGTCATAGCGCTCAAATCAGCTGCAATTGTTCTGACGCATAACCATCCCTCTGGATTTGTAGAACCATCCGCTGAAGACAAAGCGGTAACTATAAAAATTACAATGGCGCTGGAGAGCATCGATGTGACGCTGCATGATCATATCATTATCGGTGATGGTTTCCATAGCATGGCGGATTCCGGATGGCTAAAATCTATCAGGAGCCGATATAATAATCTTTTGCCATTGTAAGATCGCAAAAACCAATAACCTACAACCAAGCCGCTTATTTAAAATGATGAGCGGTTTTTATATTTTTGGAGGTAATGCCATGACAGATGAACAGATAGAACAGCTCATTTGGAACGAGCTTCGAACAAGGAAAATCACGCTATATGACATGATTGGCGGGGATTATATTGATCCTGATCCTGATGACAAAACAAAATCGAGCAATCAGCGTTACAGGTGCAACAGGTTCAAAGAAACTTTTAATGAGCACCGGATGAAAGAGCTTATATGTGTTGAAGAATACAATCCCTATAACGATATGCCGCCGCTAAAGCTTTCGCTTCAGGATTTGTTCAGGTTCTGGTGGAATAATTGTATCGTTAAAGAGCTTGTTGTCGAGGAAATCCTTGGGGATATATTTGAATATTTTGCCGATCAGATGAAACCCATGAAGGAATCTGATGAGATGGATTTGACGCTGGATTTCGAGCAGGTTTCGCTGCCTGTAAAAGACCGGAAACAAGCCGCCTGATTCGATACTGACAAACAATTGATAACAAAGCCGCTTGTCTTCATGATGAGCGGCTTTTTCTATTTTGGAGGTGAACATATGAGATTAGCAGCACAAGCCAAGATGGGATATTACCCTACGCCGCCATCGGTCATTTCATTGATTGCGAATATCCTGATTAGAAATGTCAAAGGCAACATTAAATTGCTGGACCCGTGCGCCGGTGAAGGCAGCGCACTGAAACAGATCGGTGAATCTTTAGGTGCAGAAACCTATGGCATTGAACTGGACACAGAACGGGGAGGGATTGCCAAAGAAAACCTCACGCAGTGCCTGATCACCGATTACATGGCCACTCGCATCAGCAACCATGCATTTTCCATGTTGTATCTGAATCCGCCTTATGACTGGGCTATTAGAAACGATGAGGTGTCTGCAAGCGAGCGTTACGAGCGGACGTTTTTACGAAACACCGTGAGGTATCTTATCCCAAACGGAGTTCTGGTCTATCTTATTCCACAGAGAAGGCTGGATAAGACTATCGCCAAGATCCTTGCATACAGGTTCAAAGATGTGAAGATTTTTCGGTTCCCGGAAGACGAATATAAGGCTTTCAAGCAGATTGTTCTGTTCGGTGTGCTGAAGAAACGGCCAGACAATGACGAGGATCTGGAACGGTATCTAACCGATGTTGGACACTGTAAAGCAATCGTTCCTTTCCTGGATAAGGCAGAATGTAAATATGCCGTTCCATCCTCACCTAACATCAAGAATTTCCTTTTCAGAACCACCAGGATTGACCCCAAAGAGCTTGAAATCGAAGTCCGGCAACATGGATTGAGGGATAAAATCAATCGCATGGTCAAGCCATTAACGCTGTCAGAGCAGATAAAACCGATCATGCCCCTGCGTCAGGGACATCTGGCACAGCTCCTTGCCTGCGGAATGATGAATGGTGTGGTTTTTAACAGGGATGGACGAAATCCCCTGGTGGTCAAAGGCATTACAAGAAAAATAGTCGAGACCAGGACTGAATACGAAGACGGAAAGGAAAAGATTATCGATACGGACAAGATCGTTATTTCTATCAACGCCATCAATGAGCATGGCGAATTTATAACCATTTCATAAAGGAGGTGATCGCATGACCTTACCGGTTATCAGATCAAGAGGCATAGAAGCGTATTGCCCTGATCTTGTGGTGGATGAAAACACGATGGCTTATTTGATGTCCGTGGCCGGATACCAGACCGCTGTCAAAGGTATCATCGCATGTGTTTTGGAATACCAGGGCGCGACCGTAGCCATTAATGGCAACTATGAGCATGTCAACAGAGCTTCAGAATCTTATTGCGTTCATTATCTGAAATTGCCGTCAGGGCTATATCAGGGAACAATTCTGACAAAGACAGCCTTGCCGAATTACGAAGAATCAAAGGATAATTTTCTGATTCTGGCGGAACATATTTCAATGGCAAAAGCCCTGTTTTTCGATCATCTGGAGCAAAAGACAGAGACACCGTTGCACAGTACCTGGTCAGACTGGCTGTGGAGGACGTTTTCAGATGAAGACTGGTTGACCCCTTTGGAAACTTTGATCGGCAGCTACAAGGGTTTCCTAGTGGACATTTACCAGGATGATTTAAAGGATGCCATAGCCACGGCAATCAGGAATAAATCACCTGAAATCATAAGATGTTTTGAGAAAGGAGGAACTCATGCAGATGAACAGTCTCAAAGATTTTCTGGATAATTACGGGCCTTATCTTGCTGAACGGATCGACATGGAGCTGGAGGTTATTCACGATCCATTGAGGGATCAGGATAAAGAGATGGACAGCTTCATGAACAAACTGAAAAAGAAGCCGTTCCCGGTGCAAAGAGAGGTTGTAAAAGGTGTTGTGAAATCCTTTCAAACTGGAAACAGAGCCGTTTATATCACCGCCGAAATGGGAAGCGGTAAAACCTTAATGGGCATAGCAACGGCGCTGCTATTGAAGGAAAAGCCAAGGGTATTGGTATTGTGTCCGCCTCATCTGGTCAGAAAATGGGTAAAGGAAATCAAGGATACCATACCATTGGTTAATGTGTTCAATCTGAACGGAAAGCATTGTTTATCCATGCTGGAGAGTTTGAAAACTTCGAGCCCTATCACAAGGGCTGAATTCTATATCATTGGAAGGGAGCGAGCCAAGACCACCTATCAATGGAGACCGGCTGTGATTCAGAATCAAAGGGGTATATTCTGCCCCGGATGCGGTGGCTTGCTTCTGGATCAGGACGGAACTCCTCTTCCGATATTTGACCGGAACAATCAGGGTAAAATCAAGAAAAAATATGCCTGTCAAAACTCGGTTGTTAAATGGAAATGGGACCCGGAGACCGGAAATCACAAACGCACTTATGTAAAATGCGGCGAACAGTTATGGCAAGCGGATGCAGATAATCCGAAATACAGGAAATACATGCCGGCGCTGTTCATAAAGAACAAGCTGAAAGATTTCTTTGACGTTCTGATTGCGGATGAAGTCCACCAATTTAGGAATCTTTCCGGGCAGGGATATGCGTTTGCCGTATTGTCCGGGGCCTGTAAATATACACTGGGATTAACCGGAACATTGATGGGCGGGTATGCGTCGGATCTGTTTTATCTGATTTATCGCACGCATCCCCAGGAAATGCTGGCTGACGATAATCCATGGAGCAATCCAACCAGTTTCATGAGCAAATACGGAGTCCTCGAACGAGTTACGATCATCCCGGAGGAAGACGGAATGACAGTCAAATCCAAGAAAAGGACGATTGTAAAAGCCAAGCCGGGCGTCAGTCCCTTATTGATGGGAAAGATGCTGTTATCGAATTCTGTATTCTTGAGGCTATCGGATATGTCAGAAAATCTTCCTGATTATGAGGAAGAGGTGGTCGAGTTAAAGATGAATCCGCAGCAGGCAGATGCTTATGAATCCTTTGAAAAGACCATGAAAGACGCCTTAAGACAATCCCTGGCTGTGGGTGATCATTCGCTTTTAGGTGCCTATCTGAATGCACTTTTGAGTTATCCGGACAGGATTTACCAGGGCGTGACGGTTTATCATCCCCGGACTGGTGAACTGATTGCTTTAGGTCCTCCGGTTCAAGGTGATATGCCAAAGGAGATTGAATTATTACGAATCATAGATGAAGAAATCTCCAAGGGCAGAAAGGTTCTTGTTTATATTCAGAATTCTAACACCACTGATATCAGCCCTCGTTTGGCTAAAATGATGGAAGACAAGGGATACCGGGTAAAGGTGTTAAGAGCTGGAAATACCGAAGGCAGAGAGGATAAAATCAACAGATGGGTCAGGAACGGTCTGGATGTTATGATTTGCAATCCGAAATTAGTTGAGACTGGTCTGGATCTTTTGTCCTTTCCTTCGATTGTGTTTTATCAGTGCGGTTACAGCATCTATACCTTGCGCCAGGCATCCCGGAGGTCATGGAGGATCACACAGAAAAATCAGGTGAAGGTCTTTTACCTGACATATTCAGACACCATGCAGACACGCGCCATGAAACTGATTGCCACAAAATTGGAGACCAGCCTGGCGCTGGAGGGTGAATTGACGGATAAAGGTTTATCGGCATTGTCAGAAAGTTCAGATTCAATGACTCGGCAACTGGCAAAGGCGTTGCTGGAACAAATTGACGATAGTGGCAGTTTGAAAGATATGTGGGCTGCATACCGGAGGAAAGAGATCCAGGTGGATTGTAATGTTTCTGGTTCAAAGCCCGTTGAGGTGAAAGCGGATGAATTGCCGACCAATGTTGAGAAAATGAGCGTTGAGGCTGAACAGATCGGGGATAAGGTTCTTAAGGTGTCGTTTACACAATATGTTGGCAGGCGCAAAAAGACAACCAGAATTGAGGTTAAGAAGGCTGAACTGGACAAAATGATGAAAGAAAAAGATGGGCCGGTGTCGGTTCAATTGAGGCTGTTTTGATGTTTGCCCTTAACAAATGAATTTGATATAAAAAACAAGGAGGTATGAAAAATGGATTTTGACGATGGTTTTGATGATGGCGATTTCATGGATGATTCTGACGGCGATTTCGAGGCAGAGGATTTCCTGGATGATGATAGTGGAATTGAGGAGGAGCATACTGGAGAGGATGTGTGCGATGATGAATTTACCGTGGAAGATGCTGTGATGTCCGGTGTCGCATTTGGTTGGGGCTATGAAGAAGGGTTTGAGGAGGGCAAGCGCAGAAAACTTGAGAAAAAGACGGATGATGAAAAAAAGCATCGCAATAACAATTCCAAAACCTGACTTGATCTTTTATGCTTTTGTCTTTATAAAGTATGAAAAAAGAATTAGGATCAGAAATCGCCATAAACAGAAACTGTTAAAAAGGAGGAGGGTATGGGAAAATTAGGAATCATTACTTTGTTAAAAGATGGAGAAACAGAAGAAATAATAGGAGAAATGAGCGAAGTTGCTAAAGGATGGCTAATGGCATTTCAAGAGGTAGAAGGTTCAAAGATGCTTACCTTTCAGAAAATGTCTGATAACACCATCCGCAGTTATTGGGTATCCGAAGATGCCGATTTGAAATATATGAGGGAAACGTTTGATGCACAGAAAAGTGGAGAATCTTTCGCTTCGTGGATTGTTCTTTGGACTGCACCTACAAAAGAATCATTTGTAACGGAAATAGCTCCAACATTTGATAGTCTTAATTTTGAGCCTGGCCGGATTTCCGGTGAGGTATAGTCAAAGGTTTTGTACGGCATTAGGCAGCGATCCGGTTTATTTCAATACCGTAATTTTTCATAGCGGTGAAGACGTATCCACCTTTTCTGAGCACATTTGCAAAGTTTCAAGGCCATTGTCTGGACGGTTTTAGCAAAGAAAAGAACGCCGTAAAATTCAAAGCTGGGAAGAAACTTAAAGACGCTGTCTAAAAAATGATTATGGGGCGGTTTATTTATTTGGCATTTGCACGCCAAATATGCCGCCCTATTTTTTTGTTATATCAGTTCCAACACGCCATCCAACCCTTTCTTCAACATCAATAATCACCTCTTTCCCCAACTTTTAATTTCCCCTTCATCCAAGCCAGTCCCGGCCACTGACAAAAGTCTCCAACTTTCTGCATAAGCATCCTTCTCTGCGTCAAATCACAAGACGGCCCTTAATAGAGAAACACATATCTTTGTCCAAAAACGCCTTCCACTCTTAAGATTAATGTAACCATGTAACGGTAACGGGCATGTTTTTTTTGCCTCAAAATAAATTTCAAGGAGGATTTAGATATGAATATTTCAAAAGATAAAACTTATTCAATTGGCGATGCCAGCAAAATCACAGGTGTCAGCCAGCGAAAATTACGAAGCTGGGAAGGAAAACACATCCCCAAGCCTGATCGTAGTGTATGCGGTGAAAGAGCTTATCGCAGATATACCCAGGCCCAGATTAACCTGATAACGCGAATCAAAGAATATCAGGATCAAGGGTTCACGCTTTCCGCTGCAGCAAAAAAAGCCACTGGTGAATCGGCAAGAAACTGACGACCATCATGAAACAGCATGTTGAGATTGAGATGAATAAACGAATTTAAAGCAAGGTCCGCTTCTTTTGGAGCGGGTAAAAACAGTGTGGGTTAGAGTAATGGTAGCGCCGTTGCTTGAAAAGAGTGCCTCTCCACTCCCCACCCACACACAAAAAAAATGTAGAGTGAGAGGATAATAAGAGAGGATATTATGAGTGGATACCCACCAGAATTAGTGAAACGTTTAAGAAAAGCACATGAGGAATATGCGCATATTCCAACGTATAAAAGAGTCGATATTATAGAGAAAGTTAAAGCTGATTACTGGAAAGAAAAAGATTCTAAATTAATTGATTTTCCAGAGTCCAAAAAACGTGCGACTTATAAACCGTCAGAAAACAAGCATAAACAGAAACCAATCAACGGACAGTTCTTGGCTTTACCGTATGAAAAATTTTTCAATAATGAGGAACTCATGAATAAAATAGCAAACAAAACCGGACTACTCTTAGTCCTTTTAAAAAATATTGTCGACTGGGATAAAAACGAGAAGCTGAATCTTTATCAAGAATATTTTGTAAAGAGAAATTTATTGGTTGCATCAATATCCAGGCATAGACTTGCAGAAATGTTCGGTAGGGAAGTCCGCAGAATAACAGAATGGGCAAAATCGCTGGAAAAAGATGGTATCATCAAAATTGAGCAAATTCCCTGTATGGATGACGACGATCATCGGAAAAAATATAATGTCTACATTCTTGGTGAAGTCAATGATGACGGGAGTTATAGCTTCTATTATGAAAAATAGGAACCGAAAATGGTATTGAACTTTACCAAATTCTGGTAAGTTTGATACCATAAACGGTTTTTAACTTACCAAAAATGGTATCGTACTTTACCGAAAATGGTATCGTACTTGCCAAAAGTAGTACCCCCGTACTAAAGAGTTTTCTAAAGAGATCATCAAAGAGATCATCAAAGAGATCTCTATGCTGAATTTCCTAACGGAATTTAAAATCTTGGCTTTCACAAGAATATTTGATTTCAAGGCTTAAATCAAAGTTCTTCTGTTAATGGTAAGATTTTAATTTATTCTGGGAATGCGGCTTCAACAGATGTTATGACCTCGCACTTGAATTTAAAGCAACCTGTGAATGTCGCTTTCACAAGTTCAATGTTTCGCAATCCCGGCTGTAACAGTTCCTTTGTTAATGGCGAGTTTTTAAGATTTAAGATTTGCTTGAAGAAGTCGATTTTATCCCCTCATCAGCAATGAAAATGCTCCCACCCAATACCTGAAAATGTCCATTCTGGCTGGCTCAGAGCGATTGTGGCGGGTTTTCTTTCCAAACCAAAGGAAAGGTATGGGTTTAATAAAACTTTGTGGCCGGCGCGCTGAAAGAGTGTTTTCCGGTTTCGGTAGTAAAACAGTATTATCATCTAAAGCACAACAGTAAAGCGTAAAAACAACACCCCCATCAAAACCACCCTGCTATTAATCCCATCCCTTTTCTGATTAGCATAGTAAAATAGTTTAAAAACCCCATAGTAGTAGAATCCCAACCCTCTTGATCCAATCCCGTAGATTAAATAGAAGTGGAAAAAAACGTGGATGAGTTTTTATTGGGGAAGGTCGGATAGGGGATTAAACTATTACTAATGATTTTTATATTGCTATAAAACCAGTAGCCGATGTCGTCGGATGAAAAGGACTTGATCCTGAAATCAATCAAGATTTCCTTAATTAAATAAAGTCTTATGCAATACAATTTGAAATATTTCGAACAATTCTTTTAAGGATAGCCGAATTCTCTCCCCGTCTACCCATTCACTTTTACCTCTGTGAACCAAATTGCTTCTTATACGATAATAATATTCAATAGAATAAATCGGCTTATTAGCATCTGCTTTTAGCCAACGTTTTTCAAGAAACCGAGAATCATATATTTTAGGAATTTTTTTAACGCGTTCAGATTGATCTAATACCTTTTTTAACGCGTTTTGGAATGAATCACTAACAGCTAATTCTTTTATTTTATCTTTTGGATTTAACAACGGCCCATATGCAAAAGAACAATACCTTTCAATAGCAACCCATAATAATAAATATGCCATTTCCAATTCGAAAAATCGGTCCCATTCCAAAGGAGGTCCATCGAATCTTATTTCAGCAAAATCTTTTATTTTTCCTTTTATTTTTTCCATTGCTTTAGTAAACATTGGATCTTCTTTCGCACTCCATTCAGGTAGACCAGTTTTTATTGAGCCCTTGCCAAGTTCATGACCGATGAGAACATTCATTTCGATGGGGTCTTCCGATTCCTCGTTTTTCAAATCAATGACATCCCATTCATACGGGCTTGTTTCCCCTATTGATATAAATTTAGAAATAGCTGCGTATGCATCTTTACATTCCTTCTCTCGGAACTTGAGACAACATCCATACACGGCCCCATCAGTGTTTTGTTCAATCAATGGCAAACCGTCTCTAATCCATAAAGAAGAATTATTTTTATCTAAAAATTTGGGTTCAGTCTCGACAAATTTGCTAATTTTATTAAATGCGAGTTCGTTTGGTTTAAAAAGGCCGTAGGCAAAATACGATAGATAGGGGTTTTCAGGCAATCTCAATTTTTTATCCTCAAGGTAGTTAAGTTGTGAAATGCAATAAGATGCTGAATATAAATCAATGAAAGAAAAACTCAACATTATCTTTTGTTAAATCGAGTCGTCGTCTGATTTTGACCCCTCGTGCCATAATGTCCCATCTTTGCTTTCATCACCAGAAAAAGTAACACCAGATCCTATTAAGAATCGCCCGTTACGTCTTTTCCATAACACAATATAATGATTCAGCATAGGATAAAAAACTTTTAATAATGCCCCCCAAAACAATTCAATTGCATGAAAAAACACAAATTAACATTTCTGACATTCTATTGACAGCAATGTGAATAAACTAACCTCTATATAGATGAGGGCGGTAACTTTTTTTATTCAACAAGGTTTTTTAATAACCGTCTGAAGACCAAATTGCGCTGAAGGCGAAATAGATGCCTTGTATCTCATGAGATACACTTTCGTTTTAATCATAATGAAAATGGAAATTTCTAAAAAGAGCACCCATGCTCAAAAATGGGGACGAGGCCTCACCTCTGGCCTCAAAAGCTGTGGATCAGCGGAATCCATCAGAAACAGAGGTGTAAAAAATGGCAGAAGCAGATTTTAATAATGAAACAAAAAAGGAGAAATATCTAAAACAGAAGGAAATGGCCCCGTGTTCCAGGGAACTTAATATTCACATAGTTGACATACATGGACTGGCCGAGATTCTTTTGACCAGCCCAAATACACTCCGTAAAAAATGGCATAGATTACCACATTTTTATGTGGGGACGGGTAATAATTTAAAATCAGCACGCTTTGATGTTGGTGATGTAATAGATTTTTTAAAAAAGGAGACTCAAAATGGCACAATACAAGCACAAACAATCTCGAAAAGGGTGGTTCGCTCGGTTTATGATGGACGGACAGATTTACAAAAAAGAGGGGTTTCAAACAAAGTCAGAAGCATTGGAATGGGAAGCAAACGAACGATACAAGATAAGGCACCCGGAAGAATTGGAGTCCAAAACGACCCCTTTAACCTTTGCACAGGTATCAAATAAATATTTGCAAACATACTCCGGTGATTTCCACCAGAAAAATACATACAGACAAAAGGCATTTGTTTATCGAACCTTTATAACCTTCCTTCAGGAAGATCCTGTGATTGAGGACCTCACACCCCCTGATATCACAAAATATCTGAAAGCCCGGAAAGATGCTAACAATTTGGCTGTGATAGATGAGAAAAAATTGACCGATGAACAAAAAGATTTCTTGAAAGAATTTTCTTTTCTTGTCAAGCGCCGAAGCTCGGATGGCAATAAGGTTGCAAACCGGGATCTTAAAGAGTTTAAAGCGCTGTTTACCTGGGCTAACTTGCAAACAATCATACAACACAATCCGGTCATAAATCTTAAATTATATCCAGAGGAAGAAAATCTTCGTTATATTCCGCCTGTTGAGGACATCGACAGGGTGATTCTCGTTGCAACAGATTTTGAATTAGATTTTATCCAGACGGTTTATCATACATTGGGCCGGTTATCTGAAATCCTACGTTTAGGTTGGAACGATACTAACTTTGAAAAGCGGACGGTAAAACTCCGAACCCGGAAACGCAAGGGTGGACAAATACAATCGGATCTCGTTCCAATGTCAGAGACATTATTTAGGTGCCTAAAAAGAAGATGGCATGATCGAGATAAACCCAGTGCTTATGTTTTTACAAAACCAGACGGAGGTATCTATACGAAGGACGATAAATTTATTAGAGAAATGATGGAAAAGTTATGCAAAAAGGCGGGTGTTAAAAAGTTCGGATTTCATGCCATTCGCCATCATGTTGCTATGATTTTGGAAGATTCTGGTAAAGCCACATTAAGAGAAATACAAAAAATGCTTCGGCATCAGCGTCCTACAACGACTGATAATTACCTTAAGGGTCTTTCTCCGGAAATGAAACGGGTAGCCAGTATTCTTGACCAACCTAAAGGATCTAAGTTTGAAGTTGTTAAAAGTGTAAAACCAGAATCTTGAACTTAATATTGTTAATAATTATTCTGTTTTTAAAAGCGCATTTTAACGATATTTATAACGATTGGGAAAGCCAAGTCAAAAAAAGCCGACTTTGGCAAGTTCCAAAATCGGCTAAGTATTTGAAATGGCGGAGAGAGAGGGATTCGAACCCTCGGAGGAAGTTTCCCCCCTCACTCGCTTAGCAGGCGAGCGCCTTCAGCCGACTC
>Ga0307990_1002948_pt1 | contig 13273 bp, 10 predicted proteins | sample EllFjometagen129_FD_203168 | JGI IMG/M metagenome (GOLD analysis project Ga0307990, IMG submission 203168) | Marine microbial communities from Ellis Fjord, Antarctic Ocean - #129 | ecosystem: Environmental > Aquatic > Marine > Unclassified | place: Southern Ocean | collected 2014-10-08
GGAGGGATGAGACGAGGTTTCCAAGATGTGGAACCCCCGACGCATACGGCCATGCACTACACACCAACACTCGTTTCTTGTCCATACGTTCTCCAACTCCAGATGTAAGAAGGCATTATACCCTGAAACTATGCTATCTTCTATCGATGATCGAAGACAAGGGCGTTAGAAACGTCGCCATCGGCAAAGCGATCCTCGCCGCGAGACCAAAACAAGCGCGGTGAAATGACCAAATTGGCTTCAAGCGCGCTGAGCACATCTATCGCGTGCTTGTACGGGAATGTGAAGCGTTATAAACTACTTATTATGATGTGGAAACAACTCCGGCAGGTAACGTAACGATGGCGGCTCCACGAGAGGTCATTGATTTAGTCGAGCGGTTCACGAGTAATCGCGCGCCTGTGGCTTTCAACAACTTAGATAATCGCATCATCCAAGAGAGCTAATGCAGCTAGTCGATCCAGGTGATTCGCTGAATACTGGTCGGAAAAGTCAAGGATGCAATCGAGGCAAGCCTTCCTGCAATGTGCATGGTGCTCATCATTGACGTAGAGAACGTCACGGGTTACTTTGATCCACTCTCTGCCAACATTAATGAGTTCTCGACAATGGCCCGCGCCCCCTGGAGCGGTATCATAAATTACGATACCGAGATTATTATCACGCACTGGAATGATGTTCGTCTTCAGTTCGCGCTGGTCTAGTTCAAGGAGACGGGCACCGGCCACTACCAGCGCGCGTCCAAGTGAGTACACGCCATCGCGTTCGTTTGACGTTGCACCAGGCCATTCAATGAGTGCCATATCAGTCAGTTCTCTGGCAGCAAGCACCCTGTTTCTCAAGACGGGTGCTGTCTTCTCGCCTTTTCTCCAGCAGAAACTTGCCGGGTTGCTGGAAGACACTGACGCGTGCTTCTCAAAATTATTTGGTAAGTGCATCCGACCTTGCCCGTACTCAACTTCACTCATGGCAAAGCCACATCGCGTGCAAATGGCGAAGCCACAACCGCGGCGACCAGCGTTTCGCACGAGAAGTTCCGCTTCTTCTCGGTAAGTGATACGCACCTTAGGAATGCCAGCGAAATCTTCCACTACTTCGCCCTCCCCATGTTCGGTGAAAGCGGTTGGGCAGACAGATTGCTCTCCGATTCGTTCGAGTCTTGTTCCTAATGGCATCTTCTCCCACCCTGCAGTTGTGTAGCCAAAGCGGGGAAATAGTAGCTGTTGTTTTCTCATTGGATTGCGGCCGCATCTTGGGCAAGGTTCATCCGGTGATTGACGAATGTAGACATGGCCCTCTGGGCATTGAAGTGCAAAGTACTGCAAACCGAGTGCTTTGTCCAGATTGTTGTCTGTCCAGTGCTTCCGCAAACCACGGGATGTAGCTACGTGCCCCCCAACCAGCACACGCGATTCCGGGACGTATTCTCTGAGAGAGAGAAGCGAACTCCGTTCCAGCTGATATCGCTCGTCCGGTGCGGATGAATCGCGGCGGCTCCCCTCAATTGCCTTTCGAACGGTCAGGCTTTGGAGGTTTATAGGGAATCCGTAACGCGGTAGAAAACGCCGATTTGCCAGCCACTTTATGACGGTAATCTCCCAAAGTGGTTCAATCATGCGACTAATCGAGTTGGCTTTAGCCATCTCGTGGCGTTTGTCAGTCACTGGCTGTGATGGAATCTGATTCCAGGCTTCCATTAGTTGCTTCACGTCCCGCGTCCATTCCTCGATGGCCTTGCGAAACACGTCCATGGCTGAGCCAACAAACTCGCGCCAGCTGTCAAGTTCTCCTATAGCGCTCAACACAGTATGTTCCGAAAGGGAGAACAAGCGACTCTGTAATACACCGTCCGTTGTGCGTAATAGGTTCAAGAACTCAAGGAACTGGTCAGCGATGTTGAGACCCTCCGGCGACCACAGTGGCTTTGGTTCCGATACGCGTGTCCAGCGTGATGGAAAGCTGTTGACGCCGCAGAACGCCCCCATTTTCCCGTAGGCATGCATTGCCCCGGTTTTCTCCCGCTGCTTTGAGCACATGAACTCAGACAAGAGTACAGAGTGGAGATGACGTCGGATAATGCGTTCACGGTCGAGAAAGACAGTTGGTTTCCTCAAGCCCCGCTTCAGGAAATCTCCAAACCGGCGAAATACTTCCTGGTCATATTTCGAGTTGCGAGCATATGTTACAACTACTGCAGAACCATCGGATCGGCGGCCTGCTCGCCCAGCGCGTTGGCGATGATTGGCTGGCCCAGGAGGCACGTTCCCTAATAAGACCCCATTTAGACCACCGATATCGATACCAAGTTCCATCGTTGTCGTGGAGGACAGGACATTCCGAATGCCGTTCTTGAAAAGCTCCTGCAAACGGCGGTTCTCTTGAGATGCAAGCTGTGCAGAGTGCTCTTCCGCCCACAACCCTTCTAAGAAAATCGGCGATTCCTTGAACTCTCGACGAGATCTGCCCCATCTCACGTCTTCATCGAGTTCTTCTGGGGCGATGGCCTGCAGTGTGCCGAGACAGCCCTCTATGGGCGCCCACCCTAGAGCAGAGTGGGCCCAAGTAGTCCTCGTAGCGTCACAGCGGAATAGTTGAGCCGGAGCACGTACGCTCAGTTTGTCCAGTAGTATTTGTATGGCTTTGTCTGCTTCCTCGGGCTCGGTCTGATGGTGGTCATCCTTCTGAAGCCATGCAAAACCGAGCGTAACGTTACGAGCCAATTGGAAAAGCTGATCGAAGACCGCACACAGGATTTCCTCGGACAGGCTCTCCAATTGTCTATTGTCGCATCCGGCTGTATGGAGCACATTGAATGCAAATCTCCGCCGAAGCTGTTTCTGCGTTTTGCCCACAAATGCCGTAGCGCCCCATCCACCGTGCGTACGAGTCAACCACCGCCCCGGCAACGGCGATTCACCAAGCCACGTTCGCCCGGGCGTCTCATGAGACCAAGCCACACAGCTATTTCTCCGGGCAGAGTCCAGGAGCAGAGCGACAAATTCAGGCCATACTTCTGCTATCTTCGGTCGGACGTCTGATGACAGCTTTTCCTCCAAAAGAGGAGGAATGCTAAGACTTTCGATCCCTGGATAAACGATCTCTATGAGTCCTACCGATTCTACGGATGCTATCTTCTCCCGCCGACGTCCAAGTTCACTGGCAATCAAGCCCTCGATATGATCCCTAATTTCTTTGCCGTTCCTTTCCCAATTGGATTGTCCGTAATTGTCGGCATTGTGACGTTCGGCTGTGTCACGGTCGAGAACCTCGATTAACTCACCTCTTTGGGCTACGAGTCTTGCGTAGTCGATGAAGGAAGTTCCAACCTTGGCGCGGTGTAACTTTACTTGTTTCTCTCGCAGTTCTGCTTCCAGATGTTGCTTTAATTGAGGGAGAAGCCTCGGACTTTCCATTTGTTTCTTCAGTCGATCTAGTTCACTGGCAAGGTATTCGGCTGTTCCCATCGGTGTAAGATCTTGGGTGCAACGAGCCATAGCGCCTCGGATAACCCGCATTTCATGCTGCTGGGTGAGGCGTGGACCAAGCCGAGCGGCCGATGCCCGCGAATCGCTGAAGGCGAGAAGACGACGACCTCCAGCGGGTTTCCAGTGGCGAGAGTTCCCAGGGTATGGCGGAAGATCATGAAGCACTGTCTCAGCAGTTACGGATAATGTAAAGGGGCGTCCACCGACTAAACTTTGACACGTGTGTTTCCATTCTGGTTGCTGTTCGTCATCGGCATCTGGCGTCCATGAAGAACCACAAGTCGGGCACTGCTGGTGTTTCGAATCGTCCGATTCGGGTGGCGCTTTCCAGAGGGATACGCCTGCAGCGCCATAACCGTGACGCTCGCCTGTCTCAGAATCAACCACGACTTCTTCCAAATTGCGGTCTTTGGGTCGGGTTAAGAGGTAGTATGTACGTTGGTTATCGGTTTCGGCATAGTATCCAGGTTCAAGCGTAAACAAATCCCGGTTCTCATGAGCTGCAAGAGCCCATTCGCCGCAGTTGTTGCAACGGTGGACCGGCAACAGGATATGCCCACAGTATTGGCAGAGATCTCCAATCGGCTGTAGACAACCGAGCGATGGAATCCGACGTTTATCAGGGCCGGAGCATTGTGGGTTCAGACAAACAGAGAGCCCTTCAGGAGCGCGAACCAGGAAATGCAGTCGATGGGGAACCAGGGGCAGGTCCGAAGCGCGCATACGTGAAGCCGCAGCAAGCCGTAATAAGGCAATGGTCGCATTGCGTTCACTTATGCCATTCTTGCCATTAAAGAGCCTACCTGCTAGGTCATCCAGACTGAGTACACTGCCTTTTTCCTTTGCCAGTAGGTTGGCTACTTGTCTTATGAGCGGCGCTTCTCGCATACTTGAGTAGAGAAAACGTGCTGGTGTACCGGGATACTTATGCCGCGCACTATCTAACGTGGTTTTGGAAACAAGAAGAGCGGCAACATTGCCTAACGTACTCACTGCCTTCTCGTCATCTTCAATCAGTTCGTCTTCTGTTGTCAGTGTGTCGAAATCAAGGTTGACGAATTTTGCGATCTCTGCCGTCGGTGTCAACTGCATTGGTGGGGACTCAGCGTCCCCAAGATCGTGGTCGGCAGAGAGGCCGCGAATAACAGTTGTCTTCGCCTTATCAGTGGAAAAGAGGGACGACGCAAAACTCCGCAACTCTTCATCATCTCCGCCCAAGGTTGCGGATGTGGCCATATGGAGGATTTCATGCGGGGACACTCCGCAACGCTCCCGGACACGTCGCAGGAGCATCATAATCTCAGCTGCCAAGGCACCAGTGTAGAGATGGGCTTCGTCGAGGATAATACATCGGAGGTTGGGCCCAAAGAAGCGAGAGTCTTGCGGTCGGCATAGCATATACTCCAGCATTGAGTAGTTCGTGATCACGATGTCTGGCACATCACCAGACGGTTCTTGCCTTATTGGAGTCCCCGCGTGTGTCTCCTTACCACGTGCTTCCTGACGTGTGCGCATCCTGCATGACTCCCAGAGAGGTTCCCCTTGCTTATTTGCCCGTCGGGTGTCTTCAGGGGTCTCACTCGTAAAATGGAATACACTAAGCCTCTGTTGACCCTGAAGCCATTTGTAGATTCGACTTACTTGGTCTGCCACAAGTGCATTCATAGGGTACAGAATAAGACATCTCATCCCTCCATCCTTCCGCCTACGAGGTGTGGTCCAGAGGTCTGCTAGCATAGGCAGAAGAAAGGCCTCTGTCTTGCCAAGACCCGTTCCGGCGGTCATAACGAAAGCTGGCTTTTCGCCTATTTTTGCAGCGGAGGCTTTCCGCAGTGCTTCGGACTGGTGGTTGTACAATAGCCGATCTTCTGGAAAGACGTCACGTGCATTCACATGACGGCAAAGGTCATCAGGGAACAAACCCTCATCACTCAACGACTTCAGCGAATCGCGACTGCGTTCGCCAGGAAACGCACCCTCTACCCACAGCTCACTGACCAATCCCCCCTCAGCGCCCGGCCCTTCCCAGACCTTTCGCATAGCATCCGAAAGCTTCTTGTCCCGAACGTAGTTCTGCGATGCAGCAAGATCTACAAGCCTCGTCCGAACGTGTTCGACCATTTTCAATGCGTCCACTTGCCCCATGCTCAGATCCTCCTATACCTCGCCCAGATCAAGCCAGTATAGACCCATTCTTACTGATAGATATTTCCTGCCCGAAATAGTCTGCCCCAGCTTCAATAGGTCAACTCGATCTTCTCCCAATGGACACCATTGCTTCTCATGCATCAACTTGAAACGCTTGTATGTGACCTCTTTCAATCTCTCCTGGCTGATACCCGTTGCACTTGATGTTCTCTTCTCTAACCCCTGAAGCCTGAAAAGCATTTCCTGTCGGTCCGCGCCTGATGGTAACCCCACTCCCCTGCGAGCAAACATGCGAAGAAAATTGCGAATCTCATCGCGGTTGAGACTCAAGAAATTCCCCATCCCCTTCCATAACAAGACAGGGGAGATATCCGATAGTTGCTGCAAGAGTTGAATCCAGCCGTCTATTTGATTTGGACCGCCTTTTCATTGCCCGATCACATTGATTGCATCCTTCGTATACCCTGGAGGAAAATCATTCCAGAGAAAATGGCGGACCACCGAGTCAATTTCCAGAATATGAGCATGTGGGTTAAGCCCATCGGGGAGTCCACTATCGTTGAGCCATGTCTTGATGAAGCGGCAAGGGGCTTGTGCAATTGCCTTCGCAAATGTGGGGGAGAAGCTTGAATGCAAAACCGGTACACGCAGCCACTTCATGATCGCGAAGTCATGCTCGGGTAAATCCATCCGCTCTTTGACATAGTCGCGGATACGCTTAAGACTCCACCATGCCCCGAGCCATGAACCTTGCCACGTTAGTGCAACGGCCATTGGATTCCCCTGGTCCCCGATTCTCCATATCAGCTCGCTTGAAGTTGGTTGGATACTGGTACTTGGCAATCTGCGAAGTTTAGCCTTTCCTTTCTTGTCAACGGACCATACATATAGGATATATCGGTCATCCTCTATTTGACGATTATCATCCGGGAGGAGGAACAATTGCGCATCCGATAAGCCAAGCATGGGAGGAAGGTAATCACGAACATAACCTGTGTCCAAACACGCAACACCCAAGCTGTGTCGCGCTCCTTGGCTCATAATCTGAAGTTCTCCCCCGTGCCCAGGGATATCTCGTAATCGTATCTTGCGGTATTTCAGTCGCCTCACCAAGCAGTCTTCTTCAAACACCGATGCGCTCTTGTCGTGCCCAGGTGTCCAAATCCTGAGGTAAGTCGTGCCCTCAGAACAATTCAACTGATCACCCTGTTTCAAAACCTCAAACGACACTTTTTCGGGATCATCGTCTTGCTGATGACGAAGCATGGCCGCGCCGAGCAAGCTGAGAGCAAGGTGAGGTTTCTGCGTGCACTTTCTGTCTCCCAATGAGAAACGAACCCAAACCCGCCGTTGCCGCGCTGCAAGCTCAGGGGTTATCGTGACATCTTTCAAAGTACACCATCCAGTATCGACTTGCCGGACATCATACGCCTTTTTATGAATCAGAAGTTTGACAGATTCCGCGCCTTCTGGCAGGCCTTCCAAGAAGAGCTTTGATCTATCATGCAGCGATATGGTCGTCCCTTCTGGTGTCGTTAGGTTAAGGGGGAATCTTGGAAGTTGGTAGCCTTCCGGCTTTACTGGCTGCCATAGAACAAAATCCCCATAGGCAATAGATACACTCTCGTTTATAGGTGTAGCTAAGCGCATCACCTTTCGCGCAATACCATTCCTCTCAAACGTCTCAACTGCGTTGTTGCCTCGCAGTTCGCACTTGCGATTACAAACGATTGCGTATTGCCGGTTTGGCTCTAGCTGTTCCAAACCTGCTTTGAGCATCCTCTCTCTTTTCATGTCGAACACCAGGATATCCTCCGATAGGCCTGAATCAGCAAAGTCCCACTCCAGTAAATACTCTCCAGAGCTAGACTTAACTACAAGTGTTCTGGGGTTAAGATTCGGTTGCTCGCTATTCGTGTCCGGTTCAGCATATATCTTGTCATCGCCCGCCCAAGACCCATCTCTCTGGCGAAGCCAGCGGCATAGTCTCCCTCCGTCGATACAGAAATCCAAGAAGTCCCCCACATCTACGCCAACAACTTCATCCTCGATGGCCTGACGATCCAATAGGAACTTGAATCGCGGTGCTGTATTTGGGCTCCACTCCAGTGCAATGCCGTGGATTGGACAGAGAACTTCTTCCAAAGCCTCTTCCTCGTACGTCTCAGTCCCCGATGCTTGCCGTTCCCCAGTTCCTAGCGTTGCGATTCTTGCTTTCGTCTCTTTCAGTAAATCGTTAACCCAATGGGCCTTGATCCATGGATTCTGCTTCAGTGTTGTGCGAACTTCTGTTTCCTCGATCAATCCTCGTCTGTATTGTATCAACGCTCTCCATAGTGATTGGAATGACTTCGAAGTGAGTTCAGAGAACTCGGTTTCACCGGTAAGGTATTGCACGGCATGCGGTTGTCCAAGATTGACTAGCCATTCAGCTAATCTATTCTTGGCACCACGATAGGTAAAGCCGAACTGAAGCTTGATAGTCATGAACCATTGCTGTGTCCCCTCAATATCCATTGCATGGCGAAGATTGAGTGTGCGAACAGCGTCCGTGATCATATCCTTTGTCATAGCGGATGGTTGACCATTCGAAAGAAACAACTTGTTCCCAAGCGCATGGCCCTTAGGCAAGAGACTTCGTATGGCCGGCCACACAGAATCTTCCCGACTGTTCTCTCGGCAGATCTCTGCGCCCGCACAAATAAGAAGAGACCCAAACATCTCCCGATAGGTGGCAGGTGAAGCGCCCCTATACTGCGCAGGCGTTATAGGATTGATCCAATTCCTTACGCTTTCAAGAGTCAGGTGATTGAACCAAGACAGTAACCACTCTATATCATTCTCCGGCAATCTTAGCTCGGCAATTGACCATGGACTATCGTATTGCACTGCATTTCTGTGCAACGGCCCGAAGACTTCATCGATCCTAGCTGAATGAGGCTCAAGATGTGTCCACATCCGCCTCTTCCCCCCTCTGTAAATTGTGACGTCCTATCATTAGAGCCTAATACGCATCAGCTACGCTCTTGTGAGCCGCGGTGGTTATACTTAAGAGCATCTACCTTACACGCGGACTACACGTGATGGCGCTTTGTTTACGTCCACGAAACATGTCAGCAAAGAGTGATATTCACTGCTCCTATTGTTCGTAATTCTTCTTGCGTCTCCGCCATTCCCTTATGTTGGCCTTGGCACTCACACACAACATACTACGTTCATGAAGACTCTCGGTCAAATTCACTCAATGTACCGTTAAACGCACACTTCACATGCTCCTGAGGAAGCGAATGTGCTGGGGTTAGATCTCTATTCTTATGGTTTCATCGTCTCATGAACGCAGTTCGCAACGGTGCTGATGGTGGAACACTCCAGCCCTACGAAATTAACCACATTTCTAAGCTTATGCTCGCCGACGCAAGCTGCCCAGTAGAAAACGACTACTCCGGAATCGTATCTTCCTTCAGCAGATCATCCAGTAGGAGCATCTCGATCCCTTCGTGGGCAACCTGCCTAAGCTGTTCATCGTTGGTGATGAATCCACTCGCTCCTGCATGCACAGCCGTCGCAATTTGCAGCGCATCGGGAGTTCGAATCGCGTACTTTGCCCTCAACTCGGCAGCCAAAACTGCCGTCGCAATGTCCACGTCTAAGATATGCAAATTGGGATACGTGGTCAGAAGCTCTTCGTAATCCCGGGATGCCGCTAAGTTTCCCTCACTCCTAGGCTTTACGAGGATCTCCAACAGCGTGATCACCGATGTTATCCCGAAGTTTCTGCCTTCCTCCCAGGCCTTGAAAATGGCGTACGTGAGCGGAGCGTATGTGGGATGGTCTTGTAGATGGTAGATGAATACCATCGTGTCAACCCCGATGCGCTCGTGCCGGGTAAGGAACTTCTCTACGGCTCTTGTTCCCAAGACTTCCTCTCTTCGCTTACGTATTTGGTAGCATCGATTCCCTGCCACACTTCCTTATGTAGTCCCCGCATATGCTCGGCATAGCTCCTCGGGCGCAGACGCATTACAGCCTTGTCCCCTTCGGTTGCAATAAGGAGCCGGTCGCCGGGTTGCAGCCCAAGCGTCTCTCTGACCTTCTTGGGGATAACTATCTGATACTTGCTGCTCACCTTCGCCATCTGCATGGTAACACACCTCCTTTTCTTACGTTCATATTTTCGCTTGGTATTATAGCGATCCGTAAAGCGAAAGGCAATCTTACCAAGCGCATCCTTCGATTCAAGCTGCAGTACCTAGGTTGCCTATGCCAGACTCTTGCTGTTGCTGTTTCCGGCTGCGAGGCGTCGCCAATTGCAGATGAATCCGAGTGCCTTGGAAGTGGCGAGGGATCAAATCTTCATTTCTGGTATTCCTTGTACACCTAGGTGGGCACGCGGGGCCGGACCTTCATTGTTGTCACCCATAAGGAGAACGACTCGACGCACGATGAGCGGCTCATAAGCAATGTGCCAATTTCCGTATTTCCCCGTTTTTTTGCCTCTTTAGCCCCACCTGTGTATAATCTGCGGTGAGCTACTTAGTAATTACACAGAGGGAGGTGGGGGATGTGAACTACTCTTTTAGGAACCTTGTTTTCGAAGGTGGTGGAGTCAAAGGTATCGCCTATGTTGGAGTGCTTAGAGAACTCCAACAACGAGGCATATTGGAGAACATCGTGCGTGTTGGGGGAACATCAGCAGGAGCGATCAACGCTGTCTTAATGGCGCTTGGGTACACGTTAGAGGAGACGCATGAGGTACTATCGACTCTCGATTTCCGCAAGTTCATGGATCCATCAGGCGTGTTCTTGAAAGATGCTTGGCGCTTGGTCTCGAAGTTTGGATGGTGCAAAGGTGATTTCTTTGGCTCTTGGATCGGAGACCTAATCTTCGAGAAGGCTCGCCAGAAGAACCCTACATTCAAAGAACTGAGAGCAGATAACTACCGCGATCTGTATCTCATCGGCACCAATCTCTCAACGAGATTTGCCGAGGTGTTCTCTGCAGAACATACCCCAGAGATGCATGTTGTAGACGCTGTACGTCGATCGATGTCCATCCCCATTTACTTCGCTGCAGTGAGGGACAAACGAAGAGATGTGTTTGTTGATGGTGGCGTCTTTGACAACTACCCGATCAAGCTCTTTGATCGAGTGAAATACGTCGACAAGGAAGTCGAGTTAAGCAAGCAAGTACGAGAGACTGAGTACTATCAGGAGATCAACAACAAGCTGACAGATCCGACAAACAGATACGTGTACAACAAACAGACGTTGGGCTTTCGCCTGGATAGCGGTCGGGAGATCGCTATGTTCTGGGAGGGGAAAGAGCCAGAGCATCATCGCATAAAGAACGTTGAGGACTATGCGTATGCGCTTGGCAAGGCGATAATGAACGTTCAAACCAACCAACATCTTCACGGCGACGACTGGCATCGAACGGTGTACATAGACACCATTGGCGTTGGCACCACTCAGTTTGATCTGAACGATGAGCTGAAGAAGAAGCTCGTGCGAGAGGGAGAAAAAGGCATCAAGAGATACTTCCAGTGGTACGACAAATCCGATCCCGAAGATCGGCCGAAGAACCATCCAGATTATGTGGATGAATAGAGAGATCGCTGGGGCTGCGTCTTGAAGATGAACACAGCAGTAACTGAGCAAGATGTGAACTGGTCGATCGGATGAATCGAGGGAGTCTCCGGTGTCAACCGCAAAGAACACACCAGGGAAGAGCTTCTTACCAGCCTGAGGGCGAGCCTCTGCGAAGCACTTGAATTCAATCGCCAAGATGCAATTAATGCAGTGGAGTCCGGCTACACCGAAGAACTCCTGCATGGGATGTAACCAGTGGAGACCTTTGGGGCCTACCATTGCATTTTGCAGGTGACGGGCCCCATGAAGTGGCGGGGTTCGACTTACTGCACTGGGCGCGCATGCTGTCGTCAAGCAAAATGTCTACTTGACGGGGGTGTGGCTCACGGGGTCCGCAGGCATCTACGCACGGCTCGGTCCTAAAATGCCGCCCCGTCATCTTCTTCATCCAGTGTGTCTGTTGGAGTGATGCGCATCCGTACGGGGCGTCGCTCTGAACAGTAGACGAGAACAACTGGATGAGCTCTCATCACTCTCCAAGGAGGCTAAAGTAATGGACCCCGACACTCGTGTCGGCATTGATGTTGGTTGTGAAGCCCATCGCGTAGGTATTAGCAAGCCGGACGGCTCAATCCTGGATGAGCTCGATATCTCTCTCACAGGTGCCGGATTCCAGGACTCCCTCCGCTGGATTGATCACCACAAACAGGAGATCTGCCAGTGGCAGTAGCTATGTATGGATTCAATGGGCATGCACGTCCCAAGCCAGATTTTTTTGGCCGCAAGCAACTTTGTCCTGTACTATGGCAACGCGCGTGATGACATGCGCATGAACACCGGAGAAAAGGAGGCGCAGTGAGCAAGAGAATGTTGTTGATCGGACTACTCGTCGTTAGTGTAGCGCTGCTAAGCGGATGCGAAATACTGGACAATATTACTGGCGGGATCACCGGCGGTGGAACAGGGGGGACAGAGACCGTAGTCAGCGGAAGCATGGCGTTCAACTTCAGAGCGACCGTTTCTCTCCCACCTAATTTTGCGCACCCGGTCAGAACCAGCGAGAGATTTGTCGGTGTGGACTTCTCGTCTGGGGGCGGCAACTACACCTCGGTCGCCAGAAAATTCATCGCCACCTCTTGGAACGGTGGCGACTTCTCGAACACCTACTTCGAGGCGCGACTAAATGCTGCCAAGGACATGATCGAGTATTTCTACGCGCGCCAGACACAGGCAAACGTCTGGTTTGCTTGGACGCACGTGTACGAGATCCGCGGATACAACGTGCCCTTCTCACATGCCGAGGGCAGCTCACGCATCTTCAGCGTGACAGGGGCGAATGCGCACGTCAATGTCGACTTGCTGATATACAAGGGGTGGTCGCTGCCCGGCGAAAGCGCCTCGAATCCGAGCGAATGGATAAACTCTGACGCTGCCATCATCCCAAACATCGATAACGTCATTACCATTCAGCTGGATTATTAGAACGGCAACGCTTCGGATATCGCTTGGGGATTCTAGGGGTTCCTTGGGGAATGGATCTCTAATCCATTCTCCTAATGCATGTCGGCTGACCTGCCCCCACCAGCACGCATGTGGGGGCAGGTCTTGCAATCCAATATTAAGATCTCGGCACTTGTATGATGTGAGAAAGAACACTCTTCTTCCTCGTGGCTATACGACTAATGCACCTCTTTCGGCAGATTGGCAATAACGTGGCAGACAAGCTGCCCCGCTACATCTATCCGTTCGAGATGAACCGATTTTTTTGGCCCCAAGCAACTTTATTCTGTACTCTGGCAACGCGCATGATGACATCCGTACGAGCACCGGAGAAAAGGAGGCACAGTGAGCAAGAGAATGTTGTTGATCGGACTACTCGTTGTTGGTGTAGCGTTGCTAAGCGGCTGCGAAATACTTGATGCAATTACTGGAGGAGGGGTGCCTCGCGGCAGCACATCCAATGCACCCACAGCAGTAATGACAGCGACGGTGGCGCTCGATGATGCTCTAGTGAACGCGGGACTCAATCCTGACCTACGACCTCCTATACG
>Ga0307990_1002949_pt1 | contig 13266 bp, 7 predicted proteins | sample EllFjometagen129_FD_203168 | JGI IMG/M metagenome (GOLD analysis project Ga0307990, IMG submission 203168) | Marine microbial communities from Ellis Fjord, Antarctic Ocean - #129 | ecosystem: Environmental > Aquatic > Marine > Unclassified | place: Southern Ocean | collected 2014-10-08
ACTTGATTGTTGCTGTTCTCTTATCCTCAATAGCAATAACTTCCCCATTCACATGTGCATAGAGTTCATGTGGCTCTTTATTATAGTGGATAGTCATCGTACCATTGGTAGTGTTGATATCTGTAACAAAACCTGTGGCCGGTGTCCTTACATAATTTATTATCTGTTTTGTAACACGCTTTGCAATAATCTCGTGCCCATAGGCAAGGTCACCAACTCTTTTGGTTATGTATCCTCTTATCTGCCCGGGTTTAAGCCCTAATTTAGCAGCAACATTGATAACCAATGGCTTGAAAGCATGATCCAGCTTCTCTCTAATCAAGATAATTCCAGACAGATAATTAACTTGTTCTACAATACCCGAAGTAGGTGAATCATAGTAGTAAAGTGCTTTTGAAATCCCCATCATTGAAGGCTCAACATGCTTGAATAGACGCTGATTATACTTAATCTCCTGACCATCCTCACAGAGAATACCTGCTTTCATCTTCTCAGGAGTAAACTCTGCACCCATAACTTTATTAATTGGTGCTAACATCAATTTAGGTGGCTCATGTTTATTGAGACCTACAAGTGTTTTCGGTTCCACAGTGTCACCGATTGTTACTTCAATATCACCATCATAAGGTAGGGATTTCTCAATCTCAATTTCACGTTGTTCAAAGTTCTGTGTATAATGTGAGATAAAATGCTCATTTTGAGTTGGTAGTTTAAAATCTGTTTTATATAGGTTCATTGCCTTATTGTATAACTCATAAGGCACGAAATTATCAGCATAACTATTCACAACAATTGGTAGGTCCGTATTGAATGTAAAGGTAGTCTCTGATTCCTTTAGAAATACTCCCTTCTCTAACTCAATCGTGACTTCAGAATCTTTAGTAATATCTATGAAGTTATAATTCTCACTATAGATCTCAGTTTTCTTACCATCTATTGTGATCGTCATCAATAAGTATGGCTTTCTTTTCTTCTTAAACTTAGGCCTCAGACTCAATCCCAGGCGTTCTGTGCACACAGTATTAAGTAGTTCATCTGCAGCCTTTTCTCTGATATTACTTAACTTACCCAAATGAGGTGAGATGAAGTGTTTATCTCTCCAAATCTCAGTCATTCCAAGAGGTTTAAACCCGTGTACAATCACATGTAAAGCCTGTAACTTTGAAGGAGCATGCGAAATTACCCCACCAGCCCCGATAACAACATCCAGACCTGCAAGATTAAACTTCATTCCGCTTATAACTTTCTCAGTATAGACATGTTCATAGAACGGATCACGAGCAGCATTCTTCACTTGAGCAAATTGATTCCACTTTACTTCATAGAAATGCATCTCCATATGTTGCTTAAACGAGATATTTATAGCCTCTATCGCGCAAGCTTGCTCAATCATGACAAATACATCATCCTTTGGTACAAACTGCGGATAAAGCATCTTATTGCTGATATAGTTAGCAATATAGCTTTCAGAAATGTTCTTAGGCAACCATCTCTTGATTCCTTGAACTCCGACTTCAGAGAGCACATTTGATATACTATAGCTCATCCCGGAGTTAGCTCGAACTGTCCTGTGGCTCACCCCACTCAAATATGAGAAGATATCTGTAGTAGCTCCACCGATATCAACTGTCATGAGATTAAGATTCTTCTCACCACTGAGTATCTCCATTGCAACCAAAACTGCTCGTGGAGTTGGAACAATCGTATCATCAACAATCTTCTTAATCTCAGAATAACCCGGGGCTTGTTCCATCACATTTTCCATAAAGAGTTCATGCACTTTATCCTGAGCAGGTTTTAGGTTCTCTGTTTCAATGTTCGGCTTTATGTTATCTACAATATGAAGGTCAAACTTATCTTTGAATATTCCCGTAATTGCTTCTCTTATGCTTTTATTGCCGGCATATACAAGCGGGATTTTAGCTTTACCAAACTTAGGTTTTGGATGAGCGAGACTTAAAATCTCTGACAGTCGTATTATACCTGTAATAGCACCCCCATCATATCCCCCGGAGAAGAGGATTATATCAGGATGAACACCTTGAATAATCTCCATCTGCTCAAGTACTGAGCGTTTATCATCAATAGCAATGGTCTCAAGGATAACTCCACCTGCACCAAGGGCTGTCTTTTCTGCCTTAGCTGCTGACTCTACTTTAGTGAGTCCAACAACAAGGATTTGGAGTCCACCTCCGGCACTACTGGTAGTCAGGTATTTAATCTCATCTAAAAACTCTAATTTATCTTCATTCTTTAATAGCTTTTCACCGGTCTCTGTTTCCAATCCCTTTATTGCTTTGAGAATTCCAAATTTTACATCTTCAAAAGGCTTTTCAACTGTTGTGGGAGAGTTTGCCAAACCGACAAGTTTTGCATGATTGTCATCTATATCGACCAATATTGCTTTTGTAGTAGTACTACCAACATCGGTTATAATAATTCGTTCCATTATATCCTCCTAAGAGCTACCATTACTGGTTATTTAATTTATATCTTTCACAGGGATTGAAGTGTCAAGAGAATATCCTCTTAATGATATTAAGATATCAAGAATTAAGTAGTGCGTTGATGGTCCATTATTTGCATTAATGTAAAATATCACTATTATTTCCTTGTAATAATTAACTCAACACTGATGTTTGGTTGAGAATGAAATTTAAGAGATAAATAAAAATTGTGGAGGCGAAATGAATTACGATGTAATAATCATTGGCGCAGGACCAGCAGGACTATCAGCTGCGGTATATGCAGCTCGTGGAGAAATGAAAACAGTTGTCTTCGATATGGGCATCGAAGGTGGTCAAATGAACCTTACAGATGAAATTGAAAATTATCCCGGATTTGAAAATGTAGTAACAGGCTACGAAATGGGAATGAAAATGAAAGCTCAAGCTGAGAAGTTTGGGACTGAGTTTAAGTATGAAGAGATTAAAGCTGTTTCTCTTGATGGGTATTGTAAAGTTGTTGAAACCGATACTGCTACTTATAGAGCAAGAGCTCTTATTATTGCAACCGGTGCTTCTCCTCGCAGACTTAATATCCCGGGTGAAGAGAGACTTACAGGTCGTGGTGTATCATATTGTGCTGTTTGTGATGGTGCTCTTTATCGTGGCAAGACTGTTGCTGTAATCGGGGGTGGTGATTCTGCTGTCGAAGAGGCTATCTTCATGACCAAATTTGCCAAGAAAGTATATCTAATTCACAGACGCGATGAGCTGAGAGCTGAGAAAGTTATTCAGAACCGTGCTTTTGCTAATGATAAGATTGAATTTATTTGGAATACTGTTCCGAATGAGATTGAAGGTGACCCCGTTGTTCAAAACATTAAGCTTTTCAATAGAGTAGAAGATAAGCACTCTAACCTTGCTGTTGATGGCGTGTTCATCTATGTTGGTATACTTCCAAACAATAAGCTTTTTGAATCCAGAATTGAACTCGATGACGCCGGGTTTGTTATTACTAATGAACTGATGCAGACTAAGCTCCCCGGTGTATATGTTGCCGGTGACTTAAGACAGAAACCTCTTAGACAGGTTATCACTGCTGCCTCTGATGGTGCTATAGCCGGTTGGTCTGCAGAAAAATGGATTGACGAGAATGATGAGCATTTTGCCAACGGTAAATGCGATATTAAGAAATAAAGAGTAATTAGAATTTGTTGAGCCATACTTTCGAGTGTGGCTCTTTTTTATTGTCCTTTTGCTGACAACTTTCTTTCACCCCAACTGCTTCTTAACAACAAACGGGACTTACTCGGGACTCACTCGGGACTTTGCCCGATATATTCCTGCATAATTCCCAAATCTTTCCCATGTCATTCCCGTGTATTGTAATAGGATATACTGTGCAGGTATGGACAACCCCAATACTTTAACCACCACCTTGCGTATGGTTGTAAACCTCCGCAATGGTGAGCAAAGCACAACATCTCCAACCATTGCGGAGGTCTCGTTTCACTCAACCATACGCAAGGTTTATAGGATAAAAGCAAAACCCCGTCCGAAGACGGGGTTTCATTTAAGTTAGTGCTATGATTTAAGGATTAACCTTATTTCATGAGCATCATTTTCTTAGTTTGGTTGAAGTTGCGTGAGTTCATCTTATAGAAATAAACACCACTTGCAACTGTCTTGCCATTATTGTCGTCACCACTCCAAACAACTGAATGTGTACCAGCTGTATTTTCTTCATTTACAAGTGTCTTAACCTTCTGGCCACGAACATTGTAGATGTCGATTGATACAGGACCACTCTGTTTAACAGAATAGCTGATAGTTGTAACAGGGTTGAATGGGTTGGGATAGTTACTATTAAGAGCAGTAACTACAGGAACAATAACATCACCTTCGCTTGCATTAGGGCTATCAACTGCGAAGTTATCCACAAAGAAGATAAACGCATCAGATGATACACACTGAATAGCAATGTAGATATCTTGGTTAGCATACATATCAAGTGAGAATGAATATTCAGTCCACTCGACTGGAGCTTCAAGATAGTTAGGTCCATTAATGACATTGAAGTCTTCCATTGAGTTTCCAGTTGTAGAAACTGCAACATTGAATCTTTCAAGGCCATAGTCAGCTACATATGAGCGAGCCTGGAACATAACATCACCAGCGTTATAGATATGAATCTGAGGTGTGATTAACCAGTCATCATTATCTGTTATAGGAGCAGCTGGAACAGCAGCAAAACAGGCAGCCATTTTGTCACCTTCATATGCTACTAACCCATCAACAGCAGGAGTTGTTGTCGTAGGATTGAATACGATATAAGATCCGGTGTAACTAGCATTCTCGAAAGTGTAATTTGTGAGACTATATGTACCTAAACCATCATTATCAATCTGAGTCCAAGGTGCGAAGTCAAGTACGAAGTCTGTATAACTTTCGAAGCCATCTTCGAATATTATAGCTGAACCACTCATCGCGAAGTTAACTGTAGTTACAGAAGTACCGCCGACAGCAACATTAGTCTCTTCCTGAGTAACATAACCAGGAGCAGAACATGTAACAGTATAAATACCTTCAAGAACCGGTAACATATAGTAACCAGCATCATCTGTCATAACGGTTTGCCCGTCTATAACAACAGTAGCACCTACAATAGGAGCACTTGTCTCTGCAACCACAACTGTACCATCGATATAACCGAGCATATTTTTAATGATCTCGTTTGAGAATGAAGCAGGAGCTTCAACATCATTTGTATAAATAGCTCTTACAGCCCATTTGTAGAAGCCAGGAGCAACTGCAGGCCAACCAGCGTCTGCATACATTAAGTCAGTGATGAAAGCACCAACCATTGTCCATGCATTAGGATTAGCTTCTTCACCTGTTTCAAGACGATAAACATTGTATCCTGTTAAAGGACGATCATCTCTTGTTGCAGGAGCTTTAGTAATACCAGACTGTGCAAGCTGATATGTAACATTCTTAGTAAGAATTTCTCTTGGATTTACAGGAACTTTGTGATCAGCGATTGTTCTTGTTGAAGACCAACCAACATAACCCTGGATGTTCCAGTTATAGTCAAGAGTTGAAGCGAGTACATGTAACTCACCCCATGTGGTATCTGTGCTCATCATAATCATGTCACCACCGGCAACATGTGGACCAGCATCAGTTCCGGCAGGATAAGCAGCGTCGCCATGAGTAACCTCATAACCAATCCATAATGCTGTAGAACCATCTACAGTAACAGACTGTGCAAGCTGATATTCATTCCATTCGCCGATTACCGGAGCAGCAACTGCTTCAGAATATATCTCAGTAAGACCATCATCACCAGACCATACTTTCATTATGTAAGTACCAGCAGCGTTTGGCCAGTATTTGATACGGCTTAAGAACATACCATTATAGTCTTGAACTTCAGCAGCTTCAAATTTAACTGCAACTTTGAAAGAACCGCCACCAGTTAAACCAATACCATCAGCGTTTTCACCACTATCTTTATGGATCCATTCAGAAGTTCCACCAGCACCTGGAGCACTCCAAGTAATGTCAACTTCTGTCTGTGGTCCGTTAAGAGCAGCAATAACAGTATTAGCAGGGATCATAACTTCTGTAACAGTGATTGTACCAAGGTCAAGGTCTACAGTCATAACATCAGCTGTGAAGCTTGTACTTGCGTAGCCATCAGCTGAAGCAGTTCCTTCATACATTTGACTTGAAAAAACAGAAACTGTGAAGAAACCGTTTGCATCTGTGTCAACCATGTAATCTTCATAACCGATTAATTCAATAGAGCCCATAACGCCTGCAGCAGTATCTGATGCAAGGATCTGGCCAGTAACATTAACCATTGGTAGCATGGTCATTGTGAGGTCTTGTGTTGTTGCCATATCGACAGTTACAACAACATTATCAACCTGTGAATCTGCATAACCGTGATTTGATGCAACAAGTGAGTATGTGCCTGCAGGAAGGAATGGGAAGCTATATGTTCCGTCAACTGCTGTCATTGCTGAGAAGTTTTCACCAACAATATTAAGTTCAGCACCTGCAATTGGGTTTGTACCATCTGTTACAATACCTGAAATTGAGCCTAAATCTGCTGTAGCAAAGAAAAGCTGAACATTAGCTTTCACAGTCATTGCAGTAGCTGCTGGAGGTGCTGTTGGATCAGCAGCAGTTGTATCACTCTGATAATATGCAGCTTCACCTGAAGGACAAGCTGTGCTCAACCATACATCTGATGATGAGTAATAACCTGTATCCATAGGTCTTTCAACCGAGATAAGAAGGTTACTTCCACCATAAGCATAAGGTGTATCAAGAGTGAACAAATAGTCTGCATCACCGGCTACGAAATCAACTGTACCCTGGTAAACCTGAGTAAGATTAGTTGAAGATTCGAAAGCTGTTACAGTTGTATTAGCAGTCTCTCCAATCCAAATATTGATTGGAAGAGCAGCAGGGATATCTGTAGATACGATATTTGCGTGGAAGCTTACAGCTGTAAGTAAACCACCTGCTGTAATATCAGTTGCAGGATAGATCATCTGAGCTAAGCTACTCTGATAATATAAGTTATAAGGAGCATGATAGTCAAGGTCTGTACCTGTACCGATTGTTACAACAGTAGTTCCAGAACTCTGAACGCTAACAGCCATCATAGCAGTCATGTTATTAGCCATATTTGCATCAGCTGCAAAGTCAACCATGCCATAAATATTAATATCTTCAACAACTGAAGGAGTCCAAGAGAGGTTGAAATCAACCATAGCACCTGAATCAATTGTAGTACCTGTTGCAGTGGCAAGCTCAGTACCGTCTTCAGCCATAAGTTTTACATCATAAGCTGTCTGCTGTAAGTTACCTGGGTTTCTTACAGTTACAGTATAGATAGATGCAATACCATCTGTTGGTGTTGGGCTACCGGCAAGCATATATGCATGTAAATCATTATCAACAGCATATGCGTTTGGTCCCATTACATCATCAACTAAAGTGTAATATCCATAAGCATCGATAGCTCTGAAACGAATATATGAATCGTCTGTCTGTGGATAAGTTTCAAGATCATAAGTTTCCTGTGTGAAGGCTTCTGCATTCATGAGATGAGCAAGCTCTACCCAAGTTGCTCCACCATCAGTAGAAAGTTCAACATAAAGCTCATTCTGATCTGGAGACCACAAAGCTTGTTTGTACCAGAAAGAGAATGAATCAGCTGCATCAGCAGTTAAATCAAGTCTAGGTGTCATTAAGATACCTTCACTTGGTGTTCCAGTTCCTGCATAGCCTGCAGCAACTACACCAGCGTAGGCTTCAGCATTTGCTGTCCACTCATGTCCTGTAACTATTGTATTAGTCCAGTCTGTTGGGGGGAATGTCCCCTCAAATCCTTCTGTGAGAGGTACCGCATACATTGCTGATACCATAATTGTTAGCATCAATGTAAACATTGCTAATTTCTTGGTCATATTTCCTCCTTATGTATTATAAAAATAAAGACCACTCTATTCCAAGTAACTTGGATTTCATTACAATTAAAAAACAATGCTATCTGTCAAATAAATTTTACTTGCCATAACATAATCTGATAGGCTTACTATGGAATAGTATGTCTTATTTTGACTTAGCATCTGCTACTTCTTTCGATTTTCTTCTATGCTCTGTTTTAGTTGAGGCTTCACATGCTCCTCATAACAGGACGGACAGATACTATGACTGAACATCGTATCAGTGTGTTCTGTTATATAAACCTCAACATCTTCCCAGTAGTCACTGTCATTTCTGATTTTCTTGCAATAAGAACAGATTGGAAGTAAGTTCTCCAACCGTTTTACAGTTGCCAGTGCTGTCTGAAGTTCCTTTCTTTGACGTTCTAAGGTTAAGGCAGATTTAACTCTAAGAATTAACTCTGTCTGGCGATAAGGTTTAGTTATATAGTCCATAGCCCCTTTCTCAAAACTCTTCTGCAATGCATCAAGTTCATCAGCTCCAGAGACTCCGGTTATCATTATTACGGGGACATGATTCCAAGCCGGGTAATCCTTGATTCGTTCAAGGACTTCATAACCGTCCATATCAGGCATCAGGATATCAAGTAACACAAGGTCAGGGATTTCATGTTCTATGCCCGCAACAAGATCTTTACCACTTATAAATTGAGTAACATCAATAAAGTGATTGTCTTCAAAATTCCGTTTCAATATCTTCAGATTCAAACGGTCATCATCTGCAACATAGATTTTCATCGAGAGGAGATTCTCTCTATTCCCCATCCTTAACTTCCTCTTTCTTTTGAGTTAAAGCATAATCAAAAAGAGCATCCAAACTTGGGTGTTCTTCTAGTATTTTTACAGCTTCGTTGTACTGTTTATCTAACTCTAAGTTTCTTATATAAGCCTCTGTAGGGCTCAATTTCTTGGCAATAATATCACTTTCCAATGAGATTTCAATGAATGCTCTCGCACTATCAACATCTGTTTCGGTGTACTCAATCTCGAGTTCAGTTGCTTTCTTTAAGAAGTCTTGGAATATTTCATCATTAATCTTGAAATCTTTCGTTACATCGTCACCATTATTCAAAGTATAATCCACAGCGTAATTAAAGAAAGTATTCTTTCTTCTTAATTCAATTTCAAACTTGGTTACCTTATTTCTTTCAAGCTCTATGTCGGGTTTTATACCACCACCCCCATGAACTTCTCTGCCTTGGACAAGAGTTTTATAAACTTCATTATCGATCTCTTCTTCAGCTTCTTTCTTTTCCTCTTCACTAACCTCTTTCCCACGAAGAATCTTATCATTTATCTTCTTATGAATACATCTTCCTGAAGGGATATAGTAATGAGAAACAGTAATCTTGATACCTTTACCCATTGAAAGTGGGAATAACTGCTGAACAGAGCCTTTACCAAAGGTAGGCTTACCGAGCACAAGTGCTTTATCATAGTCCTGCATAGTCCCGGCAAAAATCTCTGCAGCACTTGCTGATGCTTCGTTTACAAGCACAACGACAGGATAGCCTTCTCTTTCTCTATTGTATCTTGTTTTATACTCATTCGTTGTACCACTAGCTCTACCTTTTGTGAATACTACCAGTTTGTCTTTACCGACAAACTCATTCACCATATTCACAGCCTCAGAAAGTAATCCACCCGGGTTATACCGAAGGTCTATTACTAAGCCACGGATACCCTCTTGTTCTAAGCCATCCAAAGATGCTCTAAATTCTTGGGTAGTATTGGCATTGAATTGATTTACTTTAATGTAACCAATTCCTGAGTCAGTCTTAAATGCATAAGGCACACTCTGTATTTTTATAATATCTCTAATAATCTCAAAATCTAAAGGCTCCTTAACTCCAGGACGAGAGATAGTGATAACTACTTTAGTACCTTTAGCTCCTCTCATCTTCTTAATGGCTTCGCTAGTACTAACAGCAACTACGGTCTCACCATCAACCTTAACAATCTTATCACCGGCCATGATACCCATCTTGTAAGCAGGAGTACCTTCCATTGGACTTACAACAGTGATATAGTCACCCTTCTTATCAATTCTGATACCAAGACCACCAAACTCACCTTTTGTTCCTGAAGTAAAGTCAGCAAACTCATCTTCACTGAAGAACGAGGTATGTGGGTCAAGTTCTTTCAGCATACCATCAATAGCACTATCCATAAGCTCTTCATTATCTAATTCTCCAACATAATTTGCTTTCAACTTTTCAATTACCTGATTAAACAGATGAAGATTACTATAGATGTCCTTATTTTTCTTACTCTGTGCATAGAGATAAGCTGTGCGGAAACTCGCAACACCCACGGAGACCCATATTAGTACCAGTAAAAATATTCTTAAACCTCTTTTCATTAAAGACCTCAACCTATGTATTTTATAACTTTTTCTTGTATTAACTCCGAAATTCTCTCAAGTGTTTCGGTGCCATCAATTTTAATTATTCTCTTAGGTTCACGCTCTGCAAGAGCAAGGAAACCATCCCTCACTCTTTGGTGAAACTCTATGTTTTCTTTTTCCATTCTATCGAGACTTCGCTCCGCTAACCTTTTCATACTCTCCTCCACAGTTATGTCAAGAAAGAAAGTTAGGTCAGGTTTTTGTGAGTAGGTTGAATAGTCTATTAGTCGGCTAATCCAATCATAATCAATCTTACGGGCAGCCCCTTGATAAGCTATTGTAGAGTCATAGTATCTGTCGCAGATTACATCTTTTCCACTCTCAAGGGCAGGTAAAATTCGCTGTCCGGTATGTTGACTTCTACTTGCCATATAAAGAAGTAGCTCAGTCTCAGGCAACATCTCATGGTATTCAGGGTCCAATAGAAGGTCTCTAATTTTTTCAGAGATTACAGGCCCACCAGGTTCTCTGGTCAGAAGCACCTCTCCTCGAGTCTTGCTCAGCCACTCTGCTAAAAGCTTAACTTGAGTGCTCTTTCCACTTCCTTCTATGCCTTCGAATGTTATGAATAATCCTCTCAAATTATCTCCCAATATTATAATATAGTGTCTTTTCTAAAATTGTCATTTAAATTCGGGTAATCTACCACAAAGTGAGCACCCCGACTCTCTTTTCTCACCAAGGCAGAACGAACAATCATTATAGCATTTATCGCTATGTTTCTGGTCTCAATTACCTCTTTGCGAACGGAGTTATGGATATAAAAGTTATTAATCTCAGTATAGATATTATCCAGTCTCAAGTTTGCATACTTCAGCAAGCGTCGAGACCGTCTTATTCCGGCATATCCCTGCATAATTCTCCCAATAATCTCTCTTGCGTTCGAGATTACGACCCATTCGGTCTCATTAAAACTTCCTAAATCTTTCCATTCAGGGATTTCTGGGAAAATAACATCATCCTTTAAGCGTGGATTATGTGCAGCTTTATACGCAATCACAGAAGCTTCGAGTAGAGAATTAGAGGCAAGTCGGTTTGCTCCATGTAAGCCTGTACAGGCAACCTCACCAGCTGCGAGTAGATTCCCAATATCTGTCTGACCATCGCATGTGGTTAAGACCCCACCACAGAAGTAGTGAGCTGCCGGAGCAACAGGGATTGGCTCTTTCGTGAAATCTATTCCGTATTTACGGCATTTTCTATCTATGTAAGGAAAATGCTCTTTCAGCATCTCATGGTCTAAATGGGTTGCGTCAAGATAGACAAATTTATCACTTCTTTTGGTCATCTCTGCATCAATCGCACGTGAGACGATGTCACGAGGAGCTAAACAGCCCTGTGGATGATAGTCATCCATAAACTCTTCACCGTCGGTATTCTTTATTACTGCACCCTCACCCCTTAGTGCTTCACTCACGAGGAAGGTATTTCCTTCAGGTGAATAAAAGGCTGTTGGATGGAATTGAACAAACTCCATATTGGCTAATCTTGCCCCGGCTAATCTTGCCATAGCAATCCCATCACCGGTAGCAATATCAGGATTTGTATTATGGGCATAAACTTGTGAACTACCACCGCTTGCAAGCATAGTCTTCTTCGCTCTAAACACATCAATCTGGTTAGTTTCACAATCCATTACATAGGCACCCCAACAGGATATTCTTGAGATAAACTCGTCAATCTGTGGGATATGATGCTGTGTAATAAGGTCAACTGCCATGTGGTTTTCAAAAATATCTATTTGAGGGTTCTCTCTGCATCTGGCAATCAGGGCTTCCATTATCAAATGCCCCGTAGAATCTGCTGCATAAACGATTCTGTGATGGGAGTGCCCACCCTCTCTGGTTAGACGGAGATTCTCCATACTCATCTGTCTGGAGTCTTTGTTTATGGTGAATTTCGTCCCTAGATCTAATAAGTATTGGATTACTTCAGGGCCATCTTCTATTATCTGACGGATCACCTTTTTCTTACCGAGTTTAGCCCCGGCAATATAGGTGTCATTTATATGTTCTTCAAAAGTATCGTGATTACTGAGAACTGCAGCAATTCCACCCTGAGCATAATCCGTGTTACAGGCATTTATCTCTTTCTTAGTAACAACTGCGACCTTGCCGAACTTCGCTGTCTCAAGCGCAAAGACAAGACCTGCAATCCCGCTCCCAATCACCAGTACATCATAATTTCTCATATTTATTACCAATAAATTCGGTTAGCTCTGATACTTCATAACTAAAGCATCTTCAACCGGATTCCTATAATACTTCAATCGTTTCGCAATAGTCTGAAAGCCAATATTTCTGTAAAGATTAATAGCAGGAATATTTGTCTCTCTTACTTCAAGATAGAAAACCACTACCTTTTCGGTTAGTTTCTTCTGCATCAAATGAGTTATCATCTTCTTCGCAATTCCTTGTTTTTGATATCTCTTTCCAACCCCAACATTGGTTATGGAATACTCATCTAAAACAGCCCAACCGCAGACATAGCCAATAATCTCTCCTGTGAGAAGCTCTTTAGCTACAAGTGAATCTCCCTGCTCAATCTCATAAGCAAAGAATTCAGCCGTCCATGGTTCCGGAAATAGCTCTTCCTCTATTTTGAGTATCTCTACGAGGTGCTCTTGCTTCATCTTAACAATTTCAAATTCCATCAGTTATCCTAATACAAAAAGTGTTGTAAAGTTACATCTAATCTTTCCCAGTAGAGCTAATTCATTGAGAGAGCATAATATAGCAATACATAAGCATTGACAGTAATACATCGTAAATCATTGTTGTATTGAGAGATACACAAAAAACTAAACGAGGTATTATATATGAATTATCCTAAACTTTCCCAATTCAGTCAAGTGAAAACTATGACATTCGCTCAATCTAATGCAAATAAT
>Ga0307990_1002950_pt1 | contig 13266 bp, 10 predicted proteins | sample EllFjometagen129_FD_203168 | JGI IMG/M metagenome (GOLD analysis project Ga0307990, IMG submission 203168) | Marine microbial communities from Ellis Fjord, Antarctic Ocean - #129 | ecosystem: Environmental > Aquatic > Marine > Unclassified | place: Southern Ocean | collected 2014-10-08
TGAGCACCCGTTTGAGCACGCCCTGGGTTTGTGAAATACAAAGTCCGTAATTGGTGATCGGTACACCGGCCGCTTCGCATTTTTCAATGCGTGATAAAATTTCCCGGCGGTTGTTCATGCAGCCTCCGCATTGCACGGCGAGATTGTATTCTTCGAGATTGTCCGGAAAATCGAGTCCGGCATAGACGTCGATTTCCAGATTGCAGCCGGTGTACTGTCGTAGCCAGCGAGGAATTTTTACGCGGCCAATATCGTCCTCCGCCGCGTGGTGAGTGCATGATTCTGTGATCAGCACTTTGTCGCCGTCCTTCAGTTTATCGATGGCAGCGGTTCCGGCCGCGAATTTCGACAGGTCGCCTTTGAGCCGCGCGAAGAGAATCGAAAAGGTCGTGCAGGGGATTCCTTTCGGTGTGTCGCCGACCATCTTGAGTACCACCTGCGAGTCGCAGATTACCAGATCCGGTGGACTTTTGAGCTGGTTGAGCATGTGGGTGTATTCGCGCTCCTTCACCACCAGCGTGGCGGCGTCGTTATCGAGCGCGTCGCGAATTGTCGAAACCTGCGGCAGAATCAGACGGCCCTTAGGTGCTTGCAGATCGATTGGAACAATCAGTACGGCGATTCCGCCGGGGCGCACTAGATCGCCAACCAGCGGGGGCGGTTGGATGAACTCATCGGGACAGATGTCAATCAGACGAGCTTTAAGCTGCGAGAGAATCGTTTCGTGACTGCTGAAATCGGTTGAGTTGCAAGGTAGATAAGACGGATCGGACGAATCGGACAGATCGGCTTTGTTCCCAATTTTGATGACGGGTGTATTGCCGGCTTTTTCACAAACTGCCTGCTCAAATTCACCGAACTGATTGCCTTCGCAGATCAATAGGATTACATCGGCGCGATCGAATACCCTTTTGGTTTTTTCGACACGCTTTTCGCCGAGAATTGTTTTGTCGTCGAGTCCGGCCGTGTCGATAAAGACCACCGGCCCGATGGGAAGTAATTCCATCGTTTTTTCGACCACATCGGTGGTGGTGCCAGGTTGCTCGGAAACAATCGAAACATCCTGACCTGTGATTAGGTTCAGAAAGCTCGACTTGCCGACATTGGTTCGGCCGAACAGAGCGATGTGCAGTCGGTTGCTTTTAGGTGTCGTTTGCATGATTCTATTTCGTGTTGCGTATTGCGTATTGCGTATTGCGTAAAATTTTCCCAATGCTTGGAAGCTGTTGCAGTACGTAATACGCAGTACGTAGGTTTTTTTATTCTCTATGTCCCATCGCCATTAAATTCTGAGGAGATAATGTTTTCGTTACCAGTTCCTCTCCCAGTTTTTGTTCTAAAAATCCTCGGACCGTCAGTTCGTGCTGTTCTTCATATTGTTTCACTAGTTCCGTGCAGCGGTCGTAGCCGAGCACGGGAACGAATGCCGTGATAATTTCGGGAGAAGCATACAGGCGCTCCAGACATTTTCCTTGATCTACATCAATACCCTCCGCATGTTTTGCGAGCATTTCAGAGGCGGAAATTAAGAGGTCAATCGACTCGAGCAGGGCATCGGCTAGCAGGGGCATAAACTCGCAGATCTGCAGCGAGCCGCGTGCTGCGCAGTCGCCGATGATGACGTTGTTGGCTTTCACTTTAATGCCGATCTGAATTACGCTCTCCAGAATGACCGGATTTATTTTGCCGGGCATGATGGAGGAGCCGGCCTGCACGGCGGGTAGTTTGATCTCGCCGAGCATCATCAAGCGGCGCAGGTCGTCGCTGACTTTAATCAAGTTGACTGACGCCGCATTCAGGATTCCCGAGACTTCGACGAAGCAGTCGGTGTTGGCGGTTGCTTCGACCATGTTTTCCGCGCGGCTTAAGCCCAGTCCGGTTACTTCGCGCAGTTTTTCGATGACGAGGAAAATGTAGCTGCGCGGTGCGGTGAGTCCTGTGCCGATGGCGGTGCCGCCGAGGTTAACAGTCCGCAGCCGTTCTTCGCATTTAAAGGTACGCCAGCGGTCGCGCGCAAACGCTTCAGCGAAGGAGGCGAACTGCGCACCCATAGTTAGCGGTACGGCGTCGACCATCTCGGTTTTTCCAAGGATTGGAACACACGAGGTGTGTTTTTCTTTTTGTTGGAAGACCCCTTGGAGTTTAGCCAGAGCTTCGCTCAGTTCACGAACGCCCATGATAGCGGCGACTTTTAACGCGGTGGGGTAGGTGTCGTTGGTGGATTGATGCAGGTTGACTTCTTCAATGGGGTGGGCACCGGCGGCGTTGCCGATGATTTCGTTGACCATCATGTTGGTTGATGTTCCAGCTCCTCCTTGAAGAGCAGAAAGAATGGATGGATGCTCAGCTTCCTCGCAGGCCTTGAGAATACTCTCGGCCTTTTGTTCATTAAAATAGCCGAGTTCCTTGTTGGCCAGCGCGCAGGCTTTTTTCACCTGAAAATAGGCGCTCAACAGGCGCGGGTTCACGCTTTTTCCAAGGTTTGGAAAATTCTCTAGTGCGCGTGCGGTATGGATTCCCCACGGGCAGTCCGTCGGCAGTTCCATTTCCCCTAAGCAGTCTTTCTCAATTTTAATTTCAGGTTTCAGGTTTCAGGTTTCCAATTTCAGGCTCTCTTACTCAGCATGGATTTGACGGAGATGCCGGGCAGGTTGCCTAGTTTTCCGGTGAGGATCCCGAGCTCGTCGGTGGTGGTGTCGACGATGAGGGTGATGGCCGAGCAGTCACGTTTTTCGTACGGTACGCCCATGCGGGCGACGACGATCTCGCCGAACTGTCCGAGCAGGTCGTTGACCGCCGAGGCGTTGTCCTCGCGGTTTTCAATTATGATCCCGACAAATCCCAGTCTTTTTTCCATTTTTATCCTTCTTCGCGGATAAAAAAAATCCGCCACAGTTTTCTGCGGCGGAAATACAAGGTAGTTCAAGCGTCTCGCTTAATCTGAAACGAGCGGGTCGCTCGTTACCCTCTAAATGTTCCATTCGCCTAAGCTCAGGGGAAATCCCCTTACCGCAGAAAAGTAAAAACTAAATATCGATGTTTTTAGATCGAATGTAAACTTTTTTCAACGGGGTTATGGCAACAACTTCGGGGTCGTTCGTTTGATGAGGGGGAGTGACGTAGTGGATTAAACTTCTACGTTACTACCGCCTCTGCGAGGGGAATCAATTGGAAGAATTCCCGGTGATTGAAAACTATTTCTCGCCGGAGATGACTTCCGCGATGTTGAGCGCGTGGTCTTTAATTCGGCGGTAGGCGCCGAGCATATCCGGCACCACTAGACTGAGCAGGGGCGATATTCTTCCGTCCTCCAGTCGTTCGAGGTGGCGACCGCGAAAATCTTTGACCATATGGGTCAGCTCGTCGCTACGCATAATGGCTTCGGCGAGGATGTCTGTGCGTTCGCAAAATGAAACGCTGACGAATTGAAGGTAATCCATTGTCCGATCGTGCAGTTCAAACATTTCCTGCCGTCCTTCCGGGCTGGGAAGCAACTTGTTGCTGTGCAGTTTGATTTGCATTTTTAGAATTCCAGCAATGTAGTCGCTGATCGATTCATATTCATCGGCTATGCGGATTTGTCCCCGGGACTCTATAATAATGTCACGGGTAACATTCCCGGCGAGCAGTCTGCCCAAAAATTCCGTCACTTCTTTCTGCACGTTATCAAGAATGTCCTCGCGGCGGAAAATCCGGCGGCGAGCCTCTTCGTCTATTTTGTCGGCAAAGAGAGATCCGCGCAGAAGGTTCATCATGGTATCAACACTTTCGGACATAAAAAGAAGCTCTTGGCGGGATTGTTCCATGCCAAGTGCCGGGGTATTGAGCATGCGCACATCAAGATAAGTGAGATGAGGCGTTTCGTCGGCGGCCGAGTCGGGCATGAGACGGGTCAGTCCCTTGGCCAGCTTTCGGGTGAAGGGTAAGAAGGCGGCGACGAGAATGATATTAAAGGTGGTATGTGCAACGGCAATCCCTTTGATGATGGAGGGATAGGTTGCCTCGCCATGGACAAGGACTGTGTGGTTTGGGTCGACCACCAAAAGGGTTTTGACGAGGGTGAGATACCACGGGAAGAGGACAACAAGAACGAAGCCGCCGATGACTTTGATCAAGATGTGAGCATAGGCGACGCGGCGGGCGGAACGGACGGTCCCGAGGGACGCGAGATAAGCGGTAATAGTGGTGCCGATGTTTTGACCGAGGACCAGTGCGACGGCGGTTTCGAAATCAATGACGCCGGTTGAGGCCAGCCCCATGGTGATTCCAGCGGTGGCGGATGAGGATTGCACAATTGCGGTGACCCCGGCACCGACGAGTGTGCATTTGAGAATACCCCAGTAGCCGACAGGTGAGAATTTGGAGAACCAGGCGATAAACTCAGGCATTTCACTGAGCGGCTTGAAGCCTTCTTTCATCAATTCCATTCCAAAGAAAACCATGCCAAGGCCCATGATGAGCAGGGCAATGCTGCGCACCTTATCGCCTTTACAGAACAAGAAGAAGATGGCGGAAAAGCCGAGCAGGGGCATCCCGTATTTTCCGATGTCGAGCACGAGAATCCAGCCGGTGATGGTGGTGCCGAGATCGGCCCCGAGAATGACGCCGATCGATTGGGCAAGGGTCATCAGTCCCGCATTGGCAAAGCCGACCAGCATGACGGTGGTGACCGAGCTTGATTGAATCAGGCAGGTGACTAGCATGCCGACTCCACAGGCCAAAAAGCGATTGTTGGTGACCGCGCTGATCATAGTCCGCAGGCGGCTGCCTGCCGCCGCCTGCATGCCCTCGGACATATTTTTCATACCGAGCAGGAAAAGTCCCAGTCCGCCGCCCACACGTAAAATAATATCCAAAGACAGTGATGAGTCCATTTAGTTTTCCCAGGTTACCTTCGATGTAAAATTAAACGGACATCCTAGCGGAGCGGTTCCGGCAGGGAAATCGTTTTTTGTCGTTTCCTTTGGTCGTTGCTTTGTATGCGCGAGGCCTTTCTCGATTCGTGGGGGTCCAGACATAGAAAAAAAAGCGTCCCGATTTCCCGGTTCTAGTTAGGGAAATCGGGGCGCTAATGGTGGCGCTCTTGTGCGGTGGCGCAGTTTCTATTTTTCGCCGGCAAGGACTTCCGCGATGTTGAGCGCGTGGTCTTTCATGCGGCGGTAGCTGTTGAGAATGTCGGTGTAGACCAGACTGCTGAGCGCTGAAACCTTGTTGTCGGCCAGTCGGGTCAAATGCAACTGACGATATTGTTTCATGGTCTGGGTGATTTCGCCGCTGGTCAAGATCAGATCGTTCGCTGCGAGGGCATCTTCTGACCGCACCGCGTCGTTTACCCGTTTGCCGTACTCTAGAACCCGGCGGTTGAGGTCAATAAATTCCTCGATTCCTTCGGGCGCCAGCTTGAGATCGTTATCGCGAAGTTTTCGGATGCCTTTGAGAACCCCGGCGGCGTAGTCGCTGACCGATTCATACTCGTCGGCCATACGCATCTGACGGCGCGCGGTCTCCATGACGGTATGCGGGACCTGCCCACTGATTAGTTCGCCCAGGAAGACCATGATTTCCTTTTGAACGTTGTCGAGAATTTCCTCTCGATGGAAAATTTTCGTTTCGAGTGCATTGTCTACTTTGTCGGAGTGGAGAACCGTCGAGAGGTTTTCGAGCATCAATTCAATGCTTTCGCCCATAAAGAGAATCTGCTTTTCGGACTGCACGACGCCGAGCGACGGGGTGTCGAGCATGCGCACGTCGAGGTAGGTGAGGTACCCGATCTCTTCCGTTGTTTTATCAGGCACCAGTTTGGTGACAAACTTAGCCAACAGCCCGATCAGCGGGATGAAAATAATGACGTTGATCACGTTGAATGTGGTATGGGTCAGCGCGATTCCGGCGGTGATAATCTGGCCGAATTGTTTTTCATCCATTGTGTCGATGCTGATATCCAGCGGATTGAAGCCGGTGCGGGCGGCAATGAGGCTGGAGAGCCACTTGATGGCGACGGGGAAGAGGGCGATAAACCATATCGTGCCGATGACGTTAAAGAAGAAGTGAGCATACGCCGCTCGTTTAGCGTTGGCGGTGGTTCCAATCGAAGCCAGCAGGGCCGTGATGGTGGTTCCAATGTTTTCACCCATTACCAGTGCGGTGGCGGTTCGAAACTCAATCACTCCCATAGCTGCCAGTCCGATGGTGATCCCCAGCGTAGCTGAGGAGGATTGCACAATCATGGTGAGGATGCAGCCGACGGCCGCGCATTTAATGATGCCGAGATAGGATGTGGCCTGAAAGGCGTGAAACCAGGCGTTAAACTCTTCATGTGTCCGCAAGGGTTTAAAGCCGTTCTTCATCAGCTCCAGTCCGTAGAAAACCATACCGATTCCCATGATCGTCATGCCGATGTAGCGCACGCGCTCATTTTTTGAAAAAAGAAAGAAAAGCCCTGCGATGCCGAGGATCGGCAGGCCCCACTTGCCGATGTTTAACACCAGAATCCAGCCCGTGATGGTGGTTCCAATATTGGCGCCAAGGATCACTCCGATCGCCTGCATCAGCGTCATAATACTGGAGTTGACGAATCCAACAACCATCACGGTGGTGACGGAGCTCGACTGAACCAGCAGGGTTACCAAAAGTCCCATAAGGACGCCAAGGAATCGGTTGTTGGTGGCGATGCTGATGATTTTGCGAAGTCGTTCACCTGCAACGGCCTGCAACCCTTCCGACATGTTTTTCATGCCTAAAAGGAATATCCCCAGTCCGCCCACGACATTCAGTGCGATTTCGACAAAGCTAACTTCCATAGATCGATCCCCATTTACCGATTGTTCGACTAAGTGGGCGGACTCTATCGGCAGAAGTCCCATTAGTCAATTTCTAGCAGGTCGCTAACAAAATTCTAACAAAGCCGCACTACATTGCGTACAGTTCTCAAGGTTCTTGTGTAGGTAGCGGGACGATGTTATATCGAAAAACATAAGGAGGGTTGAGTAAATGAAAGGTAAACAAGTTATATTGGCCGTTGCGGTCGTGTTGTGCGCCGTTCCGGTATTTGCGGAAGAGGCGGTAGGGGCTTCGATTTACGACAAGATTTGGGATTTGGTTGAGTTAATCGACAAGGATGACGCAACGGTTGTTCAGAGCTTGGCATTTACAGGCCGTCTGCAAGGCGATGCGGCAACCTTCAACTCGAACGACAAGGGGGATTTCGAGGATTTCGTGTGGCGCCGCTTCCGTGCGGGAGTGAAAGCAAGGGGTTTCAATGATTTCACGGTTCATGTGGAAGCCGACCTCAACCTGAACGAATTGGGGTCTGAGAATATCTATAAACGGTTGACCGATGCCTATATCGGTTGGTCGCCGAGCAAAGCATTTAAACTCAAAATCGGTAAGCAGTCTGCCGGGTTCACGCTCGACGGTGCGACATCATCGAAGAAGCTTTTGACTCTGGAGCGAAGCATCGTTGCCGGCAATCTCTGGTTCACCACGGAGTATTTCACGGGGGTCAGTGGCTTCGGTGCAGTGGATGGTTGGGACTACAATCTGGGGGCGTTTTCATCTAGTGGGGATGATGAATTTGGTGATTTCGATAGCGGCTGGTTCAGTCTGGCCTCGATCGGCCATGCGGTGACGGAGAATTCCGACCTGCGGTTCGATTACGTGCATAACGACCCCGGTTACTCTGGCGACGTCGGTACGAAAAAACTAACCGATATTGTTTCGGTCGTTACCCAGTCACAGTGGGATCAACTGGGTCTCTGGACGGATCTTTCCTATGCCTGTGGAGATGATTCTCAAGGTCAAAGTGATCTGATCGGCTTGCAGGTGATGCCGTTTTGGGACTTCAACGAGCGCTGGCAGGGGGTTTTCCGCTACTCAAGGATTCACAGCACCGATGGACCCGGGGCGGTTATGGGCCGCTATCCTAAAAAAAATCTCTCGAGCAGTAAATACGAAGAGGTTCACGATTTCTTTTTAGGCGTAAATTGCTTCCTTTATGGCCACAAACTGAAATGGCAGACTGGGGTTGAATACAATCTGGCTCAGACCGATTCTTCAGGAGACGACTATAATGGCTGGGGCATCACCTCCGGGTTTCGCCTCAGTTGGTAATCCGGTTCTCACCCTTCTTCGGAATCATGATTAAAGGTCAGCCGCCGGAATTTCCGACGATCTGCCGGTTTTTGTTCAACATCAACTAAACAGGGGCTGTTTTCACAAGACGACTGACGACATGATGATGAGATTGGATTAGAAAAAATAATGTAAGCCACTTCGTTATTTGAACTGCTCGTAACCTCGTTATTTTTCTTCGTAAAATTATCTATCGCTACGCTTTCGGCTTCGAAAACTATCCGTCGCTATCGCTCGGGGTTGTTCATCATCTTGCAAAACTTCTTTAGTCGCGGCTGTTCCGCGCTTGGTATTTCGTAGTTTATGTATTTTTCAAGGGTTGGAAAAGCAACGCCTGCCGCAATGCAGTTGCTCCCATGCTTGGAACCCATTGCGTTGGGGTGCATGTTTTTTCATTCTGGTTTTCCAAACCTTGGACAATGGGGCTATATTGCGCGGCATGAAAACCATTGAAGAACAGATTCAGGAGCTCAAAGAGCGTCGCGGTGCTGTGATTTTGGCGCATAATTATCAGTTTGATGAGGTGCAGGCCATCGCGGACTTTACCGGCGATTCGCTGGAGCTAAGTCGTAAGGCCGCCAATCTTTCCGAGGAGGTTGTGGTGTTCTGCGGTGTCCATTTTATGGCCGAAACCGCGGCAATTCTTTCGCCTGAAAAAACGATTTTGATTCCCGACCCGAACGCGGGCTGTCCGATGGCCGATATGGTCACCGCCGAACAGTTGTGCGCGCTGAAGGCGGCGCATCCCGGCGCGAAGGTGGTCTGCTATGTCAACAGCTCGGCTGAGGTGAAGGCGGAGAGCGATATCTGCTGCACCTCATCTAATGCCGTGAAGGTGTGCGAATCGCTCGGCGATGTAGAAATCATTTTTGTTCCGGATCGCAATCTCGGTGCGTTTGTGGCGGAAAGGCTCGGCAGGGAGTTCGTTTTATACAACGGGTTTTGCCCGACGCATGAGCGCATCCGCGATGTGGACGTGAAGGCGATGAAGGAGAAATATCCAGAAGCTGTCATGATGGCGCATCCCGAGTGCAGCAAGCCGGTGCGTGATCTGGCCGACGAGTTGCTCTCAACCGGGCAGATGTGTCACTACGCGCAGGCATCGGAAAAAACAGAATTTATTGTCGCAACGGAGATTGGAATCAATTACCGCTTGCGAACAGAAAATCCGGGCAAAACGTTTTATCCGGTTAATCCGGACCGTGCGCTTTGTCCGAATATGAAAAAAATTACAGTGGAGAAGATTCTCTGGTCGCTTCACGATATGAAGTCGAGGGTGATTGTTCCGGCTGATATTGCGGAGCGGGCAGTGGGTTGCATCCAGCGTATGCTTGAACTTTAAGAATGGATCCTCCGTCGCTGAAGCTATGGAGGACAAGATATTTGAATAGCGGAGGGGTGGAATATCGGAAGAGAAAAACGGTAAAGATGAGTTGTTGACTCAGGAATAGAAGTCCTTCAACATTCCATCTTCCAACATTCCAGTATTTCAGTTCTCCAAAGGAGGTTCTCATGTGGGACTATACAGATAAGGTAAATGAATATTTTCGCAATCCTCATAATGCGGGGAAGGTTGAAAACCCGGATGGCGAGGGTCAAGTTGGATCGTTGGCGTGTGGCGATGCGCTTAAGCTGATGTTTAAGCTTGATGACGAAGGTCGTATTTCAGAGGCGAAATTTCAGACCTTCGGTTGCGCCAGTGCCATTGCGTCGTCTTCGGCGCTGACCGATATGATCATCGGAAAAACGATCGAAGAGGCCGAACAGCTCACCAATAAGGATATTGTCGACTATCTAGGCGGACTTCCAAAACAGAAGGTGCATTGTTCGGTGATGGGGCGCGAGGCGCTTGAAGCCGCAATCTACAATTACCGCACGGGTAAAAAATGGGACAAGCAAGTCGAGGGTGAAGTAATTTGCCACTGTTTCGGCGTGACCGATAAAGAAATTGAGCAGGTTGTCCGCGAAAACGATGTAACGACGGTTGAAGAGCTGACCAATGCCTGCAAGGCCGGCGGGGGTTGCGGCAATTGTATTCCGGATCTGGAATCCATGATTCAGCGTTTCTCTGCCGAAGGGGTCGCCGAAGAGACGGGCGCAGCCCGTCCCATGACCAACCTTCAGAAAATCCATTTGATTGAGGAGGTGATCGACCGTGAAATCCGCCCGGCACTTCGTCAGGATGGCGGCGACCTCGAACTGGTCGATGTAGACGGCGATACCGTGAAGGTCCGCTTCCGCGGTGCTTGTTCCGGTTGTGTGGTTTCGGCGATTACGCTTAAAGATGTGGTGGAAGCTCGCCTGAAAGACAACGTATCTCCGGATGTCGTCGTTGAGGAGGTCAAATAATGAAAATGGTTTATCTCGACAACAATGCGACGACTCAGATTGCAGATGAAGTGCGCGAAGCGATTATTCCGTTTCTAACCGACTTGTGGGGAAACCCTTCCAGCATGCACACGTTCGGCGGACAGATTAAAAAATATGTGGAAACCGCCCGTGAACAGGTCGCCGCGCTGATCGGTGCTGCTGACCCTCGGGAGATTACCTTTACCAGTTGCGGTTCCGAAAGCAATAACCTCGCCATCCGTGGCGGGGCGGAGGCGATGGATAAACCGCCCCATGTGATCACTTCCAAAGTGGAGCACGCTGCAGTGTCCGGCCCATGCCATTACCTTGAAGACCGTGGCTTCCGCCTGACCAAATTGGATGTTGACGGAAAAGGGCGGCTTGATGTCGAAACCTTGCGGCGTGAAGTAAAAGCCGGAAAAAGCCTGACTTCGATCATGTGGGCTAATAATGAAACCGGCATGATCTTTCCGGTTGGCCTGATTGGTGAAATGGTCCACGAGTTCGGTGGAATTTTTCATACCGATGGTGTGCAGGCGGTCGGTAAAATTCCGATGAAGATCAGTGAGCTACCGATCGATATGTTGTCGCTTTCCGGCCATAAGTTGCATGCGCCCAAAGGGGTTGGTGCGCTCTACATCCGTCGCGGTACCAAAGTGAAGCCGCTTGTTCTTGGCGGACACCAGGAGCGTGGACGTCGTGCAGGAACGGAAAATGTGCCGTACATCGTCGGGCTCGGCGTCGCTTGTGATCTGGCTGCAAAGCACATGGATGAGGAAAACTCGCGCGTCAAAGCCATGCGCGATCGGCTCGAAACCGGGATTCTCGAAACCTGTCCCGGCGCGCGCCTCAACGGCGATACCGAAGGACGCCTGTCCAACACCACCAACATCAGTTTTGACTATATCGAAGGTGAAGCCATTTTGTTGATGCTCGACGATCGTGGCATTTGCGCTTCGACCGGTTCGGCCTGTGCTTCCGGTTCGCTCGAACCCTCGCACGTTCTGCGTGCGATGCAGGTGGGTGGGATGTCCGTTCACGGCTCGATCCGTTTCAGCTTCAGTACCTATAACACCGATGCGGACGTGGATGCGGTATTGACCGAACTACCTAAAATTGTGCAACGTCTTCGCGAACTTTCACCGTTTGTTTAACATTGCAGTTGACCATCTCAGTTGACCAAGTCTAGGTTCTTGTTCATGAAAACCATGCTGATATCTGATTTTAAAGCACATTGTACTGCTGAAATTACTGAGGCTTGTCGAACGGGTGAATCTATCGTTGTGACTCGCCGGGGAAAACCGGTTGCGAAGGTTGAGCCGATTATTGAAAAAAAGCCGATTCGTGTTCTAGGTGCCATGCAAGGTTCCATGAAAATTCATGGGGATATTGTTCATTCAAACTTTACCGATGATTGGGAGTTTTCTGAATGACTTACCTGTTGGATACGCATGTTTGGATTTGGTCGCAGGATTGTCCTGACAAGCTGGGCACACAAACTCGTAAAATTTTAGAGAATTCACAAAGTAAGTTGCTTGTGTCGACTGTTTCGACATTGGAAATGGCACAGTTAGTTTCGGTTGGGCGCCTTGAACTAAAGGGGAGTTTGAAGCATTGGGTTAACAAGTCGTTGGAGTTCCTGCTCGCTGATACGGTTGAGATTTCTCATGACATCGCACGGAGAGCTTATGAGTTGAAGGAGCCGTTCCATAAAGATCCGGCAGATCGTTTGATTATTTCCACGGCCTTGTGCAGTAAAGGTTGCCTGATAACTGCAGATGAAAAGATTCTGAAGTATTCGCACGTAGAAACGCAGGATGCTCGCGAGTAATGGCTCCAAAACCTTCCCTTCTTGACCCGTGCGGATTGAAAGGGATACATTTTGTGCCTTTAATTAATTCGCGTTCATTCGCGGAACCGATTTTTGAACGAGATAAAGGAGAAACAATGAGCAACGCATTAATCAAAATTGAAATCCCCAACACCACCTCGCGCAGCGGGAAAGTCCGCGAAATTTTTGACGCCGGTGACAAGCTGCTGTTTGTAGCCAGCGATCGCATTTCTGCCTTTGACTGTGTGATGCCTAATGGGATTCCGGACAAAGGCGTTGTGCTGAATATGATTTCCAAATTCTGGTTTGAGCGCACCGGCGATATCGTGAAAAACCACATGCTCTCTGTGGATGTGGCCGATTTTCCCGCTCCGTTTAATGAATATGAGGAGCAACTCAAAGGGCGCTCCATGCTGGTGAAAAAGACCGAGGTTTTACCGATCGAGTGCATCGTGCGCGGCTATCTCATCGGCTCCGGTTGGAAAGAATATCAGAAAACCGAAACTATCGGAGGCATGCCGCTTCGTTCCGGTTATCAAATGGCCGATAAACTCGACGAGCCAATTTTTACCCCGTCCACCAAAGCGGAGCAGGGGCTTCATGACGAAAACATCTCCTTCGATCAGATGAAAAAGATCGTCGGTGAAGAGAAGGCGCAGAAACTTAAAGAGATCAGCTTGCGCCTCTATAAAGAAGCCGCCGACTACGCGCTGACCAAAGGGATCATCATTGCCGACACGAAGTTTGAGTTCGGTGAGCTCGACGGCGAAATTATTCTTATCGACGAAGCGCTCACACCGGACAGTTCTCGTTTCTGGCCCGCCGACACCTATCAGGTCGGCTGCTCGCCGTTCTCCTACGACAAACAATTTGTGCGCGACTATCTCGAAACACTCGACTGGGACAAAACCCCGCCGGCTCCGGCGCTCCCCGAAGAGATTATCGTAAAATCCAGC
>Ga0307990_1002952_pt1 | contig 13262 bp, 12 predicted proteins | sample EllFjometagen129_FD_203168 | JGI IMG/M metagenome (GOLD analysis project Ga0307990, IMG submission 203168) | Marine microbial communities from Ellis Fjord, Antarctic Ocean - #129 | ecosystem: Environmental > Aquatic > Marine > Unclassified | place: Southern Ocean | collected 2014-10-08
TACGAAAGAATGGCTTCGATGGCTATGGTCAGTTCATCGAGGGGGGGGTCCGCTGAGAGATCCTTTATGGGCAATACAGGTAGTTCAAGATTAACGATAAAGATATCCAGAATATGGGGAAGCAGGAAAAATCTACCTAATTCGAAATTGTGTTTTGGCTGCAGATCGGATGGGAGCTTAACTTGATTTCCTTCTTTGTCCTTCAGAGAGATCTCAAAATCAAACATCTCGTTTGAAATATCCTCTTGAAGGAGAGCGTCCTTAATTGGCACTAACTGGTAAACCACTTCCATGACCTGCGCAGCGTGATCCCGAAAGTAAACCTTCTTGGCTATTCCCACGGGAATTATGGCTGGAGGCAGTACCTGGCCAACAAACATCTTCAAGTAGGGACGTTTGAAGTTTAAACCTGCGCCCATTGCTCCAGCAGTATCATTAAAACCGATCGGTAGAATCGGCGCTCCTGATCGATAACTTAGCCATGATATACCAGGCAAAGCTCGCTGTTTGCCTACTTCCCAAACTCCCCCTTCAGGAAATATACCCACCATTCCTTCCTGTTCCAGAACATCTAATGCTGTTTGTAATGCTGCCCGATTGTAGGATCCCCGTTTAACAGGAATAGATCCGTAAATGGTATTGATGACCTCTGTGATCCGCTCTGCAGGCATGTCTGCGGCGCTGAGCATTTCGATCTGGCAGGGAGCGTAGGCGTTTAGCAGCAAAACTTCCATGGCTCCTGTATGATTACCAACAACCAGAACTGGGCCATGTGTTGGAAAATTCTCCAACCCTTTTACTTCGATCCGGAATAAAAGATTTAATAATGCTCTAAATATCCCCTTGCTTATGCTGCGAATCAGCCTTCTCCGGGGATATTTTAGTGTCAATTTACCTGTTTTCATATATTGTATTGATTCCTCACCTGAACCTTGAACTCGATCCTAATCCAGAGGTATTCAAGTTTTGTTCAGTGATCGTTCGAAAGTTCTGCTCCCGCTTCATGGTCAATATGCCATGTTAAATCTCCTATCTCAGGATCGATCAACTGGGATGGATATAGCTCAGGGTTTAAAGGTCCTTCGAGAACTGATTTTAGAACCTTGGCTTTATCTTTCCCCCCGACCAGGAAGAATACATTGTGGGCAGCGTTAATAAGGTGATGGGTGAAAGTGATCCGGAATGCATCCAATTTTGGAACCCAATTGGCAGCGACCAGACGGTTTTGAACTGTTGGAATTCCTTTAACCAAATCTGTCCCAGGGAAGAGAGAAGCCGTGTGTCCGTCACTTCCCATGCCAAGCAAGATCAGGTCAAAACGGGGGATTATTTCCTTAAAAGAAGAGAGAATCTCTTCCTGGTATAGCCGGGCTGCCTCTTTAGGTTTCAGCTCTGCTTTGATACGATGGATATTTTCACCCTTGATCGATCTGGGTGTGAGCAGGACTTGTTTGGCCTGGTTGAAATTGCTATCCGGGTGATCGGGAGGTACACAACGTTCATCACCCCAGAAAAAATGGACATTGGTCCAATCCAAACTTTCAGCCTTTGCACCAGCCAGAATCTCATAAAGAGGTTTGGGTGTGTTTCCTCCAGAAAGGGCTATTGAGAATTGGCCGCGATGCTCGATCGCAGCCGATCCAATCGAGATGATTTGACAAGCAATAGAGCTGATCATCTCTTCTTGAGAATGATAGGTGTATATTTTTTTCATTTAGATTAAATAGAAGATAGTCAGTAATCACTATAAGTATACCTGATGGATGATTTTTTCCTGTTTGAACTGAAAATCTAGCCCCTTTTGCCTGTGATATACTTTCAAAAGATGAGTAACCTAATAGGGTTGATGGTGTTATGAGTAGTATTACTGGTACTGATCAAGAGTTGATACCTGAAAGTGAACTGATCTCCCTGGCGTGTGATGGGGATTCAGATGCTTTTGGAGATCTTTACGAAAGGTACATCGATCAGATTTATAACTATATATATTTTAGAACCAGTAATGTCAAAGATGCAGAGGATATTTGCTCGCGGGTTTTCATGAGAGCACTGCATCATATTGAAAGGTACGAGGATCGGGGATATCCGTTTTCGGCCTGGCTGTATCGAATAGCCCATAATTTGGTTGTTAATTGGTACAGGGATAGAGAACGGTCGGATGAAATATCTCTTGCAGATCATTATCCTCCACCAACAATGGATGGAGATATTGAAGACCGGATAGAGAAAGAAAACGAAACTGATTTGCTGATGTCCGTAATTCGAAGATTGCCAGATGATCGAAAAGAACTTTTGATCCTGAAGCATGTGGAAGGATTAACTAATACTGAGATCGGACAAATCATGGACCGGACCGAAGGAGCCGTAAAAGCCCTTTATCACCGGACCCTTGAATCGCTTAGAGATGATTATGAAATTTGAAAAGGGATCAAAACTGCGAATAGTGATGGATAGCGCTGGTGATCTGCCGCAAGAATGGATCAGCCAGTACGAGATTGACGTGATTCCACTCAATGTCCACATGGGAAATGAAGTTTTCCTGGAGGATGTTGATCTGACAGTCGATGAGTTTTATAGTTGGGTTAAGGAAACGGGCAAGGTGCCGAAAACTTCTCAGCCATCTCCCCAGCAGTATATAAATTTCTACCGGGAGATCGCCCAACCTGGAGATGTCGTTTTGTCGATCCATTTGACCAGTAAATTATCAGGCACCTATGAATCAGCAGTGCTGGCAGAACGGGAACTTCGAGCTGATCCTTTCAAAGTTATCCCATTCGATACATTGGCAGGAACAGGCATCCAGGGGTATATGTGTCGGGAAGCTCGGGAAATGGACCGCCGAGGTGCGCCAGTGGAACAAATCTTGAAGAGGATGGGCCAAATCCGAGACAACACCCAGGTGATCTTCACCGTCGATTCCCTGGATTTTGCCCAAAAAAGTGGTCGGGTCCAGATGATCGAATCAATTTTGGCATCACTCCTGAAGATCAAACCGATCATTACCTTAAAAGAAGGGACGCTGGCAGTTGCAGATAAAGTGCGAACACGAAAAGCATCGCTAGAATACATCCTTGAGGAAATGTCACGGAGGATGGGTGAAAAGTTGATCAATGTGGCTGTTATACATGCCAATGATCTGGCTACAGCGCTTGATATATCTGATAGAGTAGTAAAGTTAATGAATGTAAAAGATTTATTTGTAGAACAATTATCAATAGCGATAGCAACACATCTTGGGCCGGGTACGGTAGGGATTGTTGCCTATCCAGTAGAAGAAGGATTGAGTTGAGAATGGAGAAAGGTATGAAGATGACGAAAGATTTACTCAGGATCGAAAGCCGGCTGAAAGAAGTTTTAAAGCCAGTTACACCAAGAGCGGATTTTGTGACCGGGCTTCAAGATAAGCTGGACCAGGAAATGGTAAAAAGCATGAAATCCAAGAAGATGCAGACCGGATTATTGGTCGCTGGCGGGATAGTTAGTTTAGCGGTGATGGTTATTACCATCATTCGCTCATTGACTGCCTGGCCAGGCATCATTCAGGGCATTTCCAAGAATCTGCCAAAAATACGGAAACGACAGCAGGCAGTTTCGGTATAATATTCTGCAGTTCCAAGAAAATTAAATTATGGAAACGGCATCTATGTCTGATGTCGTTTCTTTTTAATTAATGAATATATATATTAGATAAAACCTGTGAGATAAGGGGAAAACAAGGCCTTTTCGTGCTACAATTTTTTTTATGAAGGAAGCTTATTTTCAACCAGACACCCTAAAATCCCTTTCCAAACAGTGGTTGGAAAAGTATGGAAGGCCTAAAAAAGAACTCCGCCAGCCATTCGAGATCCAGAGTGCATGTCTTCTGATCCTGGATATGCAGCGTTATTTCCTGGACGAAAACTCACACGCCTGGATTCCAGGCGCAAAAACTATTATTCCAGGTTTGAATAAAGCGAGCCGGTATTTCAGAAATGCTGATAGGCCTGTTATCGCTACTCAACACATCAACACTGCCAAAAATGCAAGGATGATGGGTTCATGGTGGTCAGAGTTGATCCTTGAGGATCACCCATTGGTTCAAATCGATCCTGATCTTGAAATTCAATCGCAGGAAATCCTGCAGAAATCCCAATATGATGCTTTTTTTGAATCAAAACTTGAAACCCGACTTTTGGAAGAGGGTGTTAAACAGGTTGTGATCGGTGGAGTTATGACCCATTTATGCTGTGAGACGACTGCCCGGGCTGCTTTTGTCCGTGGATACGATGTTTTTTTTCTGGTGGATGGTACTGCTACATATAATCAGGATTATCATCAAGCGACCCTGCTCAACCTGTCTCATGGTGTTGCGGTACTCACTGACATAAATAAGATAATCGAGGAATGAATTCCAATCAGATGGAATATTATCCTGTGGTAATAATCGGCGCAGGTCCAGCGGGTTTAGCCGCTGCCATGCAGCTCAAACGGCAGGGGATTGATCCTTTGGTGCTGGAACGAAACCGGATTGGCGGATTGTTATTGAATGCCAATTGGGTAGAAAACTATCCCGGTTTTGTTGATGGTATTTCAGGACCAGAATTAGTATCCCTGTTTAAAGATCAGGCAGATCGATTGGGAGTGGAGATAATTGAGGAGGAAGTGTTATCCGTTGGTTTTGAGTCCAAATTATTTCGCATAGTCACAAATAAGAGAAAGATCAAAGCGCAGCTCCTGGTCGCTGGCAGCGGTACAAAGCCGAAGGAAATTGCAAAAGATCTGATGTCTGAAGATGTAGGAAAATCTCTTTATTATGAAGTTTACCCACTGATCGAAGAGAAGAATAAAGATATTGTAATAATCGGAGCTGGAGACGCAGCTTTTGATTACGCGCTAAATCTTTCCGGTAATAATCGAGTGACGATCCTCAACAGGGGATCTGAGGTTAAGGCACTACCGCTTTTATTAGATAGGGTCCTGGAAAATAAAGCGATCCGTTACCTGATAGACATAGAAATATCAGCCATAACAAAAACAAAATCAGGAAAATTGAATGTTTTAATTGGTGGACCATCTCCAGACCTGATGATTGAATGTGATTTTTTACTGGCTGCGATTGGTAGAGTTCCTGAATACAGTTTTGCAGACCCAAGTATAATAAATGGATTGGAAAACTTTCTGAAAGATCAGAAATTATTTTTGATTGGTGATCTCCAGAATGGATCTTTCAGACAGACTACAATAGCAGTTGCGGATGGAATTCGGACTGCTATGAAAATTGCCCAAATTCTGGAGAAAGGATAAATAATGAAAATTGTCGCATCTGCTGGAAACCCGGAAGTAGCCATGGTTTATGTGGTGGAATTTCCCAAAGGATTGGTTGAATGTGTTGAAGCTGTTCAACCCCCCCGCACTCGAGATGAGAAATGGGTTTTAATGATTTCCACATTATTCGGCTGCCCTGTATCCTGCCAAATGTGTGATGCTGGTGGGCATTATAAAGGTAAACTAACTGAACTCGAAATGTTCACCCAGATTGAGTATCTTATTCACCAACGATATCCTGATGGATTTGTTCCTTCAGAACAGTTCAAGATCCAGTTTGCGAGAATGGGTGAACCGGCCCTAAACCCAGCTGTGATAGATTTGTTAGAAAACCTTCCAGGGAAGATCAATGCCCCCGGTTTGATGCCCTCAGTATCCACCATCGCTCCCCACGGTACTGACGAATTTTTCGATAAATTGATCAGCTTAAAGAATCAGGTGTATCCCACCGGCCGCTTCCAGTTCCAGTTCTCGATACACACTACAGATCCAGACTTGCGAGATAAGATCATTCCCGTTAAGAAATGGGGATTCGAGCGTATGGCAAAATTCGGAGAGGAATACCACAGACTTGGGGACAGAAAGATCACGTTGAATTTTGCTCTGGCTGAAAACAGCCCGATAGATCCTGAAGTGCTCTTGCGTTATTTTGATCCTGACCGTTTTTTGATCAAAGTAACTCCATTAAATCCCACATATCAAGCTGAATCGACTGGCCTGACCTCATATGTGGATCCTAATGATAAATTTGCGGTGTATCCGGAATTGGAGAATATCCGTGATGCAGGATACCAGGTGATCATCAGTATTGGTGAACAGGAAGAGAACCGGATAGGATCAAATTGCGGGCAGTACGTTCAGAAACACGTTCTGGAAAACGGTGGACTGACGGAAGGATATACCTACCAGGTGGTACAGCCAGCATCTAATCAAGAGTAAGAGTCGCGCTTTAAGGAGTGCCAGAATGAGAGATCTGTTGGGACAAATTGAGAGCTGGTTAATGAGTGGTCAATCAGTTGCCTTGGCAACAGTAATAAAAACCTGGGGATCATCGCCCCGGCCCGCGGGGGCTGGAATGGCAGTTACTAATGCAGGAGAAATTGCAGGTTCAGTTAGCGGCGGCTGTGTAGAAAGCGCAGTTATTGATACCGCAATGCGGGTATTGGAAACCAATCAGCCTGAGAGGCTCCATTTTGGAGTGGGGGACGATCAAGCCTGGGAGGTGGGTCTGTCTTGTGGGGGAGAAATTGATGTTTTCATTCGCCAGTTTGATCAGGCTAGCCTGGAGATTTGGAAGAATGCGATCTCAGAACTAAACTCGGTTAGCGTAGCACTTGTACTGGAAGGAAATGAATCATACCAGGGGGCAGATCTGATCATCGGAAATTCCGGAAGGATGAATAACGATTTATCCCAGGAGACAATCACCAAGCTAACTGACCTTGCTGGTAATGAAAAGGTGGTGGGTATACACAAGATCGAAACTCCTGAGATCAAAGAAATTTTCCTCCAGAAGATCCAACCATCTCCTGTTTTGATCCTGGTGGGCGGTGTCCATATTGCGATCCCCCTGGCATCTGTAGCATCGACAGTTGGTTTTGAGGTGATTGTTGTTGATCCACGAAAATTATTCAGTACAGAGGATAGGTTCCCGGATATTAAACTGCTGCTGGCTGAATGGCCAGATAGCGCTTTTCAAAAGATCACGATCACTGAATCTTCAGCGATCGTGATGTTAACTCATGATCCCAAGATTGATGATCCAGCCCTTAAGATTGCTCTCAACTCTCCGGCATTCTATGTGGGCGCATTGGGGAGCCGGAAGACTCATCAAAAAAGATTAGATCGGCTGCAGTCCGCGGGACTTTCGCTGTCCATGCTCGATAAAATTCACGCTCCTGTTGGGCTGGATCTTGGGGGGCGAACCCCACCTGAGATAGCGCTAGGGATAATGGCAGAGATCCTTCAGGTTTGGTATGGAAAAAAAAGTTAACGACGATTGAGGTGGTCCTGGCTTGATGTATTTGGGGGTAAGAGGATGCGAACATACGGTCTAAGCCAGGTTATAGAGATAGGGTAAATTAGAAATACCTTTTGCAGTTCTCCTTCTTGAAAACCAGATCACAAAATGAATCCAATCAGCAGGGTTGGGTCAATCCAATCCTCTGGTATCTGATAAAAATCTTATTTTCCATACCAGAGGATGGAATACTTTCCTACCAGCAAAACCGGTTTTTAGTTTAGGGTAGAATAACGCTAATCATCCAGGACCGTTTCCCTGTATTTCTTCAAAATTATGAAGATAACCGAACTACGACTGAGATACAAAATCATCCCATATCTGCTGCCTATTTTGTTCATCAATCAGCTTGTTTCTCCGCGCAAGGTATGGATGATTCTGCTTGTCGGTCTGGCAACAGTTTTTATTCTCAGTTATTCCTGGGCAGTCACCCTGAAAAATAATTTGAATCTGATTCGAGAAATCCGATTTGGCTGGTCCAAGGTGGGAGATCATCTCCAGGAGAGATTTAACCTTGATAATTCGGGGTGGGCACCTGCTACCTGGATCTACCTTGAGGATCATTCGGATCTGGCGGGATATAGTGGAAGCCGTGTGACACGTATTGGTGGAAATGCTCACCGCCAATGGTTTGAGAGAGGGTTTTGCGCGCGCAGAGGGTTGTTTACCATTGGCCCAACCAGTGTCCATACTGGAGATCCCCTGGGTATTTTTGAAGTAAAAATCGAATATCCGGCTACATCCAATATGATGGTTATGCCGCCTATTGTCAACTTACCTGATATCCAGATCGCACCTGGTGGCAAGATTGGTGAAGGAATCAACACCACTAAATCCTGGGACCATACTGTAACAGCTTCTGGTGTCCGAGAGTACAACCCTGGAGATAGTCTCCGATATATTCACTGGCCAACTTCAGCCCGCAGGAATGAATTATTTGTGCGAACATTTGACAGCACACCAACCAGTGATCAGTGGATCTTCCTGGATATGTTTGATGATATTCATGCTGGGGAAGGTGAAAACGCCTCTGAAGAGCACGGTGTCATCCTGGCAGCATCCCTGATGAACTGGGCTCTAGAAAACGGCCGCGCTGTGGGTTTTGGAGCAAACGGTAAGGAATTTTCATGGTATCAACCACGAATGGATGAAACTCAGAAATGGATCGTCCTTCGAGCCCTGGCTCTATTGGAAAAAGGGAATGATCCACTTTATCGGATGCTTGAAGCAGCCAGGCAATCACTTCGCTTCCGTTCAAGCGTTATTATCATCACTGCTGACTTAAGCGGCAACTGGCTAGATCCACTATTGCTCATGAGGAAAAAAGGAATTGTGCCTACCATCCTACTGCTAGACGCTCCGGCGTTTGGGGGACAGGGTGATGTAGAGGATATTCAAAAGAAACTTGATTCTGTGGGTTTAGGTAATTATCTGATTGGGCCAGAATATCTGGATAATATGGAAAAAGAATTGTCTCCGGCAACACAAAAACGCCGGGAAGAATTCAAGGAAGTCAGGAAAGTCCACTGGAGGCCGTTGGTATGAAGGCTTTGTGGGATATCCTGAAAAAGAAGTTCTCCCTGCGAGTATCGGTATATCTGATCTTAAGCTACCTCATCATGTATTTTGTATTGGTTGCCGTTGAACTGGTTGCCAGAGGTACTTCTATTGAAGTTTTGCGCAGGATGATCCTTTTAGGTGTGGCCACGGGGTGGCTGTTAGGACGGTCATCGCTGAAATTCTGGCAAGCGCTCTTGATCTCTGTTCTAGCAGGTATTCTATTGACACTTCTTCATATCGGTGGGATCGACACAGCGCTTTGGAATTTGGTCAAATCGGTCCTCAGGAACCTGTGGGATCTTATCTTCAATAAAATTGCACTCGACACGGGGGAATTGAATTTCTTCCTGGCGATCATACAAACAAGATCCCAAGAGATCTACTCTGGGCTTCTCCTCTGGGGGAGAGATTTAATAACAGGATTTATTGTATATAACCAGGTGAGCACATTATTGTCCTGGGGATATGTGCTCTGGCTGATTTCTACCTGGTTTACCTGGGTGACGTTCAGGAACGATCAGCCGATTTGGGGTTTGATTCCTGCGGGTACAATCCTTGCGGTCCTTATGACATATACGCTGGAAAAAAGGATTATGCTGGTTCTGCTCCTCGGAGCTGGACTTACTCTGATCGGCTTAGTCAATCATGAAGTTCATCAGCGAGGATGGAAAAAGCGAAATATTAAGGGGGCCGCAAATGTCAGGGAGCAAGTTGTTTTGGCCGTAGTTGGTTTCTCACTATATACAATGGTTTTTGCCGGTTTGATGCCTTCGATAAAGATCAAAGCTATCTCAGATCCTTTCGAGCGGCTGCTTTACGGGGATAGTGAAACAGGAGGAATTGGGTCTGACTCTTCAATTGAAGTTGGTGGGTTCAACTCGGACCTTTATTCAATTGAACGCTTCGCGGGAATGCCGCGTCAAAAATTGATTGGCACGGGACCAGAATTGGCCAAACGGGTAGTTATGATCGTCCAATTCCCGGCTACGACTTTTGCGCAAACGAATGTACCAAATGCAGCCAGATATTGGGGCTCTTACTCTTATGATCAATACACAGGGATTGGGTGGCAGGCCAGCTCGACCGTTGAGGTCGAATACAGTCCCGGCCAGGAGATAATTCCTGTCCAGTATAAGAATTTTAATATTGTCACTCAGAAGATCAGACTCAGCAATGCCGTGCGGGGTATATTGTATTCTGCAGGTTCTCCAATAACAGTGGACCAGGATGTTTTGGTTTCATGGCGAAGATTAATTGATGAACCGCAAAATGGAGATCAACTTATTTACCAAATTGATGATCTTTTCGCGGCGACAATCGATCATCTCCAGTATCAGGTACGGTCACAGGTTTCTAATGCAACGGATGGGGAACTGCGATTAGCAAATGGAGAAATACCGGAATGGATCAAGAATCGGTATCTGGATCTCCCGGAAACTGTTCCTGATAGGGTCCTGCAGTTAGCGCAGGAAATTGTTGTCAACCAACCGACTAATTATGACCAAGCCAAAGCGATAGAAACGTTTTTAAGGACATATCCATACACGCTTGATTTGCCGGCCCCACCCGCAGATCGGGATGTGGCAGATTATTTTCTGTTTGACTTGCAAACAGGTTATTGTGACTATTATGCAACCTCCATGGTAGTTTTATCACGGGCGGTAGGGCTGCCCGCCAGGTTAGTGGTCGGATTTGTAGGCGGCCAATATGAGGAAGAGAATGACAGATATCTGGTATCTGAAGCAAATGCTCATACCTGGGTAGAAATCTATTTTGGTGAATTTGGTTGGATTCCATTCGAACCGACTGCCGCGATAAACCTGATCGGTGATGACCAACTCACACTTCCTCTTCCTCCAGAATTGGAACAGCTCCCCCAAGCAGTGGAAACTGTTGAAAAAGGAGATTTTCCGTGGCTGGAACTAGGGCTAGTAATGTCTTTGGTATCGCTGATTGGGGTCTGGTTTTGGAACCGGGCTGACCTGGCCCGCCTGGGATATCTAGATGCTTCCAGCCTGACGCTGGTTGTTTATCAAAGACTTTTCAAATACAGTCGCTGGATGGGTTTAGGACATCAACGATCAGATACTTTGTATGAATTCAGTTCTAAGGTAAAGAAGGTGTTCATAGAATTGACCCCTGGTCCCAGGAGAGCAAAACAATTCCAGGATGTGTATCATGAAATCGACCAATTAACCAGGTTTGCCGTGCTTGCGAATTACAGCGATCTACCAATTAACGAAGAACAAAAAAATAGGATCATGTTGATCTGGAAGAATCTGCGGATCCAGTTGAGAAAAGCGACTTTATTCTTGGCCTGGAAAACATTCAGGCGCAGGATGTACAAGTTTGAGCGAAAATCGGATCAGATGGATGATATATTAGGAAATGGAGCTGCTGATGGAAAACGTTAAGGAACTGACAACTACTTTAGTTCAGAACATTGAAAAAGTGATCATAGGCAAACGGCGGGCTGTACAGCTGGTTGTCTTGGGTCTGATGTGTGAAGGCCATGTCCTGATCGAAGATGTGCCGGGTGTTGGAAAGACCATGCTGGCCAGAAGTTTGGCTCGTTCTTTGAATTGCTCCTTCAGTAGGATCCAATGTACACCAGATATGCTGCCAAGCGATATTACTGGCGTCGAGATTTATGATCAATCATCTGGCGAATTCAGGTTCCTGCCCGGACCAATACTGAATCAGATCATTCTGGCAGATGAGATTAACCGAGCTACGCCAAAAACACAATCAGCTCTCTTGGAAGCGATGCAAGAAAGCCAGGTAACAGTAAGCGGAGAAACACACCATCTCCCGAGGCCTTTTATGGTGCTGGCCACCCAGAACCCGATCGAGTATGAGGGGACTTTCCCTCTTCCTGAAGCACAGTTAGATAGGTTTATGGTTAAAGTAAATATTGGTTATCCCGGCGTTACAGAGGAGATGGCAGTAATTGCAAATCAACAAATCACCCATCCCATCGATTCTATTGAGCCAGTGACAACTCCTAAAAAGATCATAGAAGCCCAAGAACGGATCAAAGAGGTATATATAGCCGATTCGATTAAAAAATATATAGTCGAGATCACACAAGAAACTCGTGCTGCAGAATCAGTTTATCTGGGAGCCAGCCCGAGAGGCAGTTTGGCTCTGGCCCGATCCAGTCAGGCCTGGGCGGCCATGTATGGTCGAAATTTTGTAATTCCGGATGATGTCAAATTGCTAGCAGAAGCAACGCTAGGCCACCGCATGATCCTCAGTTCTTCTGCCCGTTTGCAAGAACTGCGGACCGGTGATCTGATCCGGGAAATCCTACGCAGTGTATCAGTGCCAGGAGGGGATTTTAGAGATGAGTAGGGATCTTAGGGATTATACGAAGAAGACGAGAACCAGACTGGTTATTGGTTTTTTAGCTTTAATATTAATTGTTGGAGATGGTTTGATTTTTCTGTTTTATGGAAAAGAAGCCGGTATATTTGGCCTGGTTTGTATGCTTGGCGCACTAATACCGGTAGCGTTGGTCATAATAATCTTGTTACTAGCGGACAGGGTAGTGAAGAAAAATCAGTAGGTCCATACTTTTGTATTGGAAAGGTTAATTAAATAAAGATGGGGCTGTTCCAAATTAGATGGCACAGCCCCATTCTTCTTTAGTTATTAACCTACATTCTTAGACAAGAATATTCAATTCCTCCCTGATAATTATTCTATTTTATATCCTGATTTTGGACATGTACGAGATCCCAAGTAACGTGAGTTGTATCAAGAGGATAACTGCCAATTTCCGGATGGGGGTTAGAAAATTTTTCACAACCCCCAATGTGATCATCTATAACAGGTGCTTCCAGGATTTCCTGAAGTGTAATCGGCGGAGAACCATAAAGTCCATGGGCCAGATAGCTGGAATAATTATAAACAGGGATAATCATATCGTAGGTAACTATACACTCGTCATTCTCTTCACTTTCCGAGTGCTGGTATTGAAGGATTTCCGCATAACTGTTGTATACCAGGTCTGAGATGCTGAATGTCATCCCATCATAGAATCCGCCGAAGGTGATATCAAATCCATACCCGAGGTCGTAGGAACCTGGAGAGGGGCCGCCCAAATTATCTAAATCCTCGGTGGGCTGGTTAGCGGAATCCCCCAGGCCCTCTAAGGCTTCTGCCATCGCCGTTAGTTCTTCTGAAGTTAAGCTTTGGGGATCCTTCATTGCTTCAGCAAACTCATCGATTAATTCTTGATCTACTTGATTTTCAGAATTCTTTGAATTATCATAATTTTCTTGTTCTGAAGTTACTTCCATCTGTTCAGACGGGAACCCATAATAAACGATGAGGTCGTTTTTATGACAACGATCTGAGCTGTCGGTTGTCCTGC
>Ga0307990_1002955_pt1 | contig 13257 bp, 10 predicted proteins | sample EllFjometagen129_FD_203168 | JGI IMG/M metagenome (GOLD analysis project Ga0307990, IMG submission 203168) | Marine microbial communities from Ellis Fjord, Antarctic Ocean - #129 | ecosystem: Environmental > Aquatic > Marine > Unclassified | place: Southern Ocean | collected 2014-10-08
CTCAGGCATTCTCTTACGAGCCGCATATGTCAGTTTAACAATACTCTTTGCGGGATATGTCTCGGTGTTCTTACCTTCAATCATGATTGTCTCAGCCGCAACAACATCCTCAAGCTGCAAGCCGCGGAAAGGAAGATTCATTGTATGACAGGCCATATCACCAAATGCACCTGTACCAAAATCCAGGAAACCACGCCACTTGAAGCTGTGATAGACACCCTCTACATAAGGACGAACCTTTGCTGTGCCCAGCCAGCAATCCCAGTTCAGCGTGTCAGGCACTTCGTTCTGGCCCTCCGGACGTCCAATAGCCTGAGGCCATACAGGACGGTTGGTCCAGACATGCACCTCTCTCACTTTACCGAGAATGCCCGACTGCAGCAGCTCAACATTACGGCGCAGCCCTTTAGCAGCACTACCCTGATTGCCCATCTGCGTGATTACGCCGCTTGCCTTGGCGACTTTTTCGAAATAACGTGCTTCCCAGATTGTACGTACCAATGGCTTCTGGACAAAAACATGGCATCCCTGCTTCATTGCTCTGATCGCAGCCGGAGCATGTGTATGATCAGGGGTGGAAACAGTCACAGCATCCAGATTATTGTTCTCATCAAGCATTTTGCGGTAATCGCTGTAACACTTGACCTCAACACCAGGAGTCGCTTTTTTTATTTTAGCAACAGCCTTATCAACAGCTTTACGGTTGGTATCGCAAAGTGCAACAATGTTCTCTCCATTTGCAAACATCGGGCCCCAGTCGCTCCCGCCTTTGCCACCAACACCAATCACACCGATATTAAGTTTATCGCCCGGTTTCTTCGCGCAAACTTTGGTAATAGCCGGATAGCTGAATGATCCGCCGCTAAATGTGTCACATCCACCCAGAGTCAATCCTGCGGTGGTCAATGCCGATCCTTTTAAAAAACTACGTCTGTTAAAGCTCATCTTATCTTTCCCCCTCCACAAATGAAAGTCTTGCACAATTAAGCACAGAACCATAAAAAAATTTCCAATACCCATTAGTACAGAGCAACAGAAAATATAAAAACATCTGTAAATAATATAAAAACAGGGCCCTTAACGCAATAATAAGATTTTTTTTTTTTCGGGCACTCTGACACGCCTGCTGGACACAACATAATTTATAGAGTAACATATTGTTGTTTTTAGATTTTTGTGAGTTGTGGAATGTAGTTGTCGGGCCGTAATACAGGAGGCGGCAATAGTCGACGGAGCACATACTTTTACACGTACTCGTACACGCGAATCTCCAAAACCTAGGGTGGAGATAGAGGGAAAAGAGATTTGAGTTTACGAGTACGTGTACGAGTACGAAAAAAACAACCCAAAAAATTGGGGCGTTCTGTCCTATCCCAGCCACTTCGACAAGCTCAGGACAGGCGAAGCCGGAACCAAAGCGAAAATCCTTTAAAAACATGGAGCTCATTATGACATCAGCTGATCATCACCCGAACACATTTTCCATTGAAGTTGTCCCGTCACCATGCGTCATCATAATATTCGGTGCAACCGGAGACCTTACCAGGCGCAAAATCATGCCTTCTCTCTGCCAGCTCTGTGCTAACGACCTGCTGCACGAGCACACCTCCATTGTAGCCTGCGGGCGCACAGCCCATACCTCCGAATCGTTCGGCGAATATATCCGCAAATACATCCGGAAATGCGTGCCTCACAAAACCAAAAAATCCTGTCTCCTTGAAAAAATCACTTATGTCAGAACAGATGCCAATGATCCGCAGACATTCAACGACCTTGCAGCGCATCTCAACGAAAAAAACAGAACCGAGACCGCCGCCCCCCTCAATCACCTCTTTTACTTTGCAGTCCCCCCCGCCTCAGCCGAAACACTCATCGCAGCTCTCTCAAATGCCGGCCTGCTCATAGAAAAAAACCCTGATGCGTGGCGACATCTGGCACTGGAAAAACCATTCGGATCTGACCTTCAAAGCGCACAGGATCTCGATCATTTCCTACACCAGCATATCGCCGAAGATAATATCTACCGCATCGACCACTACCTGGCCAAAGAAACAGTACAGAATATTCTGATAACACGCTTTGCCAACCGGATCTTCGAAACAATCTGGGATCACCACGCGATCAACCATATTCTTATATCCACTTCTGAAACTGTTGGTCTGGAAGGACGCAACGCATACTTCGATAAATCAGGTCTGCTCCGCGATATGTTCCAGAGCCACCTCATGGAAATCCTGATGCTGATCGCAATGGAGCCACCGGAGTCATTTGAAGCAGAGACCATCCATGCCGCAAAATTGGAACTTATCAAATCTATCCGACCCTTTTCAAATGAGAGCATTGCATCAGATATTATTCGAGCCCAATACATCGAAGGGAGCGATATGCCCGGCTATCTGCAGGAACCGGATATACCCGCCGAGTCCATGACCGAAACCTTTGTCTCTATGAAACTCTTTATCGACAACGACCGCTGGCAGGGAGTGCCAATTTATATGCAGGCCGGTAAAAGAATGCGGACTAACGACAGCGCCATCAAAATTGTATTCAAACCATCCACACGCTCAATTTTCAGCCAGCAGCTCGCAAAGTCGCTAACTCCTAACACTCTCACCCTGCGAATCCGCCCTGACGAAGGCATGGGACTTAACTTGCAGGCTAAACATAACGGGCCTAAACTGGCAATTGGAAATCTTACGTTCGACACCACCTACGAACAACATAGCAATAACCCCAACACGCCGGATGCCTACGCCCGCCTGCTTCTGGATGCCATGCTGCATGACCACACCCTCTTTGTTCGCAGCGAAACTATAATCGAATCCTGGCGGCTCTTCACCCCCATTATGACTGCCTGGCAGAATAACCCGGCAAGATACCCCCTCCTGACCTATCCCGCCGGTTCCGATGGTCCCCTCCCGGATGACGCTTAAATACTTCGCTCTTTTTCGTTGAATGTTGGACGATGGACGTTGAATGTTGGGCGTTGAATATTATCGCCCCACCAGTAACCATCTACTAATGCGGGCTTTGCCCGCAACCCAAACAATCCAAAGAGTTTAGAAGTAACTACTCAGTTGCCCCTTTTTTAAACTACGAATGAACGCGAATGAACGCAAATGTAAATCTCAATTCTGAAATTGCCCGCCAATCTCCGCGAAATGAAGCGTAGCGAAGTAGGGCCTTGCGTAACGAGGCAATGACCGTAGGGAATGGCACTCTTTTGCGATTCAATTTAGATGAACCGATGCTTAATGGTCTCATATGGCAGGCTAAAGCCTGTACTACATACGAAGACCTGTATGTAGTTTACACAGTTGCTTCAGTGTGCTGTAAACCACTGATCTGATAAAGTTCAACTAAATTGAATCACCCCCCCTCTGTTGTTGCTGCGCTTTTTTTCGAGTGATTCGATATAATCGAGTGATTCGACTAAACCGAACCACTCTGCTCTGTTACATTGCCGACAACTATCAGCCATCTCCCTCCTGTCCTCTCAGCAAAATATTTCGCAAGTCAACCTATCCATACTGAACGCGCAACAGAGATTCGCGAAGATTAGCGGGAAAAACTTTCGAAGCCATAAAAAATATAATTCCATATATACGCATTTTCAACTTTATATTAACCAGCCACTACTATATCCTATATTACATCTTTTCAAACGCCCTTGTAGCTCAGTTGGATAGAGCAACGGATTTCTAATCCGTAGGCCGCAGGTTCGAATCCTGCCAGGGGCGCCATTTTTTTACCCTTTAAAATCAACTATTACCCTATGTTTATAGGGGTTTCAGAAACTCACAAGATTTCACCCCCTGTTTTTGCTTTCCTTGCTTTCCTCTGCTTTCCGTACATGAAGTATAACCTTAAAGTAATACCCTTGGTTTGAAATGTAATACCCGCATCACATATCACTTAATTCCTTTTGGTTTTTTAGGCGGTCTATAACCATCTTTAAGCCTATCAGGGGCAATTGTATATACAGCAAAGTCCATTAATTCATAATAATCAAGGTTAAGATCGGATTCCCAGTTCATCCCCCATCCTTGTTGTTCGCCATAATGCAATACCTTTTGCATTATTGACTTTGTCGGCTTTTTAAATATAGCTGAACAATATGGCCCAAAAAACACATCAAGCGCATCATCAATTCTTATTTCAAATTCTTCTTTTGCACCTTCAGCTTCATACTCCAAGTCAACAATGTAATTTTCTGCCCTCCATCGGTTTTTTGCTTTAGCAAGATCTCCTCCCAATTTTATAATCTTGTTGATCTGTGCTTTTTTCGGTGGCTTCCCCTGTTCAGAGTCGTTATCCAATTCAAACTCTTCAATCAAATCTTGTGTCTCTAAATAGGTTGCATTTATCGGTATTGCGCCGCCTAGAGCATTGGCCTTAAGTCGCTGGCTGTTAGTTGACTTAGAGGTATTTTTTAAATCTTCACATAGTTGTGAAGCCTCTCCCCTTGTTTCGGGAATATCTGTTTCAAACTCAATCAATAGTTTAACTTGTGTTTTTGTGGGCGGTTTCGCATCTGTAATTTGTGATATCAATTCCGTAGCTTGTATCTTTGTAAATGGTTTCGATATATCAACCCCATCCCGGGCTAGACGCTTAAGTTGCTTTTCTGTAGCTGGCTGCGTTCTAATTAATTCCTCTATTAGATCGGATGCTTGTTGCATATTACACTTTTTGTTTACCGTGCCGCCTAGAGCCTCAATATATTTTAGTTGTTTTTCTGTTGCTGGTGCTTTAGGTTTCAAAAGATTTGACTCTTTCCTCGGTGGTTTTTTCTCGGGAAGTGCATTTTTAACTTTGTTGAAAAAAATCTTTACTGTGAGGAATGATTTTTTTGTCACAATGGCAGCTGTTGATAATACTTGCGAGGTTTTTTCAATTGCACTTTTGTGTTGAGGTGCATCTGGTATTTTTATAGGTTGATCGCAATAAGGGCAATCCCCGGTTTGCCCTAAAAACTCTGCTGGGACTTCTATACTTTTGCCGCAATTAGGACAAGTTATTTTGTAATCTGTACTCATAGTTACCTCCTGTTATGATCTGGATAATATCATAAAGGGGATTGTAAGATAAATATATTAACTTCTAATCTGATATGTTATGCGGACAACAAGACAACTTATGGAGTTGAGTCCCCAGCTACTGAAGCACCGGCAAAGTATCTTTGTACAGGACCCATTGCCCCCCCCTTAGTTGTTATCGTTTACGTTTGCGTTTGCAATTTCTGTAAAAGCAGGTCCGATATATGAGGTCCTCTCGTGTTAACCTCGTACAGGACCCATTACCCGGCCTCTTCGGGTCCTCTTGAGCTTTAAAATGAAGGGGCTTCATGTCTCGGGGCATGAAGTCTATAATCTGACCGCCTGACCACTTCGGGTCCTCCTGACCATATTTTTAAGGGTGCTTCATGTATCGGGAGTCGGTCCAATATAATTGCAAGGTAGTGTCCGTCTGCCAGCATCGCCAGATATGAACCGGGACCCGCTCAGAGTAAAGGCCTATTCAATCGGCTGTGTTTGGGGGTGTTCGTGTATAGCTCCGGGGCGAATAGCTTACAGCGGCTGTACGTGCGTATTTAAAGGACTTATAATCACTTTTTGAGATTATTATTTACCATAGGAGGCATTGGAATTTCTTCCCAATAAACAGGCAAATAAATAGTATCGTATTTGTAACTGCTAAAAGTAGGAAGTCGTACTTTTAAATCTTTTGAGTCTGACGGTATTTCATAAATGCCAGCTGCATTAACAGGAAAACCGGGTTTAACTTTTAAAAGGTGAATATCGATTTCATCCTTGTTTAAATAATAACGTGATTCGGTAATTAAATTATAAGTGCGATCTTTTGAATCCTTAATTTCAGGAATATTTGCGAATCCTTCAAGATTTGTATTATTCTTAATTGAAAAATAAATTTTAATAAACCGTCCGGGAGTCTTAACGCTTGTATCTGTATATTTGGTAGATATTAATGTTTTTGGCAACTCCGTAACTCTAATAATTTTCCAAGTACAATCTTCAGTAATAACAAGGGAATTAACTAATTTAAAAGTAATTGAGTCACATGAATTTATTTTACTTGATTTCACAATTAAGGATTTGAGTTCACGACTGTTATTTGTTTTTTTTGTTTTTGGATTAAAAGCTTCATACCATCCATAAATAGAAATAGAGGGTTTGAGATAGATAATATTTTCTTTAGGTGGATTTAAGATTGTGTCTATGTAGGAATTATCCAAATCAGAAAGAAATGACCGTTTAATTTTAATAGTTTTATTGTCTGCCTTTTTAAGTAAAACTATTCCAGAAGATTCTTTAATAAATACAGCTTGTACTTTATCGCCTTTCTTTGATGTCCAGCTGCGTTGTTCCGCTGCGTGAATGGACATGGCTAGAATAAGAACGGCACTTATAATTATATTGTGCATCATGTTATCTCTCCTGTTGTGATTTATGAATAGAGTTTAGCAGGAGGTATAGAGGTGTAGAGGTTGAAAAGATTCCTTTTATGTTATATTCTTCAATATAATCTCGTTGCTTTCTATATTGCCGGGATCGTAACCATTGCTTTACTCGGTGAAAGCCTGATCAGTGGTGCATTACAACTAAATTATTACATTTACCCTCGATTTGCTGTTAGTGTCGCATAATCAAACTCATGTTAACTATTTTAATATATATAAAATATTGTAAATAAAACACTTACAGATATTTAAGCCAATTATTAACATAATTATAGCCAAAAACAGACCATTTTTTAAGTATTACTAATACTAAGTATAGTATTTATTTTGCTGATAATGTGGCCGGGGTTGAGTGGTTAAACATGATCTTCCCCTTTTTAGAGTTTATAAGTTTACATCTTTTCTTTTTTATAGGTTTGCTAAGTTTCAATATTGCCGCCTTTTTAGGTTTGCAATTGTGCAATATTTGGTCATTTTGAGTGGCTCCGTATTTTTTTAAATGTTAGCAAATGTTAATACTTTCGTTATAACCTTTTTACGTTTGCAAATATTTATTTGAGGTATCGATAAGTTTAGCCAGGGGTGAATAATTTTCTGTAGTACCTGTTCGGTTTTCTCTGTGGCATCCTTGAAGTAATAATCTGAATTAACGCGGATCAATAAAAGTAAGAGCACAGGAACAAAAATGTATGTTTACCAATTTATGAATATGTTATATAGTTTAGCAAATTCGGATTGTGTTTAGTTTCTGAGTATAATGGGAGTTTGTAACTATGAAATTATCTAAGGCTGTTCAAAACATTGGAACAATAACAGAGGTGAAACGAATCGCAAGTGCGTATGTTATTGATTACAGGGGCTTGTCTGATGAAGAAATAAGGGCTGCTATTATAAAAACAGCTCCACAATATCACTTTGAAGATAATATTAGTGCTGCTCTAAATGAATTGTTTTTAAGTGACAACCGGGATCAAAGAATTTTATTTGATTTGATTCTAAAAAAAATTCTAATGCAGAAAGATGATTTCATGTGTCCCAAACGTGAAACAGCTGATGAAATTATTGCTTTTGAGCAAAGTATTATAAATAGATCGAATGAAGATCTTTTAAAGAAAACACCTGAAAGAAGTCAGGATTTAGAACTTTTCAAATTTGTGCTTGAAACTGCATGGGAACATAACCAATCAATCTCGCCTGATGAAAAAAACTTAATTGAGAAAATTCGGAATCGCTTAAAAATAACAAATACTGAATATCAATTAATTGAAGCAAAATTAGGAAAATTCCCAAAAGCTAATAATGAACTCCACACCCGGGATGATATCGAAGAAGTGCGGCGTGTCATGCAACAAAAGGGGCTTCTTTTTGCTGTTCGGGATGCAGATAATACCGATTATGATGTTTTGCCTGAAGAGGCAGCAAAAGCTATCAGAAAAATATTGGGTATCGAGATCAGGCAACACGGATATAAAGCTCTGCTTTCGATCAAATATGTCCGGTCTAAAAAATACTTAAAAGATATTTTATCAAAGTGCGGTATTTCGTGCGGGAGGGCTACCACAGTTGAAGCACTTCAGGGCATCGCCTTAGAACAGTTGAGCCCTTCTCAGTTTCTTGGAGGTTTATCCCCGCGTGATGGAATGGATATTGCGGATCTGCGTAATTGGTGTGGTGACATTGGGTTGAATGTGTCCGGTGTCAAAAAAGATGTCATTACAAGAATTATTGAATATTATGACGGTTTATTAACTCAGGAACCTGAATTAGGGGATGAACGCTCTATTTGGTTTGACCACTTTGATCAGTTTGCATCAAGGAATCTTGATTTTCTCAGGAAACAACAATTTATTGATAAAGATTTGGAGTGTGAACGCAAGTTTGAGGAAGCTACAAATTACCTTTTCGAGAAAAAACTATACCACAAACCATTGCAACTTATTGGGACGGCACACCCTGATGGAACATTGTCATATCAGGATAAGGTGATTTTGTGGGACAACAAATCCAAAGAAACCCCTGTCAATTTACAGCAACATATAAAACAGTTTGATACTTATGTCAAAGATTCTGAAAAAACAGTTGCATGCTTCTTGGTAATTGGTCCCGATTTTACACAAGATTCAAGTGTTTTGGCCATGCAATACCAAGTTCAAAATCAAGTGACAATTTCGCTAATCACAGCAAAAGAATTAAAAGATGTGGCTGATAGATGGTACGCTAGTACTTCTGAAAAAAATGATGATCCTTTCCCGCTTGGATATCTCATTCAGCCGGGGAGGTTTAACCCCGCTTTAGTGCCTGCTTTTTAGAATCTTCACATATTTAGTACATGCAGAGATGTTTTATCTCTGACTCATATATTCTATAAATGCGCTTTATTTGATTATGTCTCTCTTGGATTGCAAGCGTTATCCATGCAGAGATTAATATTAACATCACTGCTATTGCCAGAGCGGCATAATAGGCCGCTTTCCGCTTGCGCTGGCGGCATCGGTTGGTTTTCTATATAATCATCATGCTTTTAACCTCTCGCGCCCGCTGTGTCGGGCTTTGTTGATGAATATCTTTTAATTGAAAGTTTCAATCTATGTGTATCATATTTGATACGCTAATCATCTCAATAAAGGGTTTGTTTTCGTGGGTTTGTGTATCATATTTGATACCTATACCAGATATACAGAGATAGAGCAGAATTAAGAATGTTATAACCTGAATTATAAGCTTAACCATACTTGCGCGTTTAAAACTAATTCGACTTTTCATATACTGGTTGCCTTTACTGAAGTTGAAAGTGGAAGGTTTAGTTTTTGTGCCGCTCTCTGCATAACTCTTTGAACATAATCAGATAATTGTTTCTCGGTTTTTTCGCAAGGGCTGAAAAGAATAATCAATTCATCATGCAGGTAAACCATTGATGAAACACTTTTATCCTGAATGAGCTCAAAACCCGCGCTTGCTATAAGGTCTGCAATGGTTCCCTGTATCTTCCAGTTAAAGGTTTGCCCGGCGTGCGGTCGAATGCGCGTTGGAAAGTCGATTACACTACCGCCTAAAGTTTTTACAAATCGTTTTGTTTTGGCATCGGCTGCGAGTTTTTCTTTATACTCACTGAGTAACTGAACATAGCTCTTTAGTATCTGGTTTTTTCTGGCTTCATCAGGCCAATTATCAAAATTGTAAAATGTGTTTCTGCAATAAGCTAATTTATTGGTTTCGGTTTTAGCTGTGGATTTGTCCCAGCGTGTTACCTTCATAACCTCTGCATACAAATCTATTTTGCTGTCAAATTTGAGCAAGGCTTTAATTGCTGTCGGCTCAGCGGCTTTGTAATCGCAAGATATTAGAACGCTTCCAGCTGTTGCTCCGGTGGATAGTCTTTCTGTTTTTTCACTCTTCTTAATCCCTTGGATATTTGGCTTTGAAGTGTAAATGCGATTAGTGGCTTTAACCGTCCACTCTGGGAGGCATCTTTGACCGTCCAGAAAAACACCCTTTGCTTTTAAGGCTCTGGCAAACTGTACGTGTATGGTATCGCCTTCAAGTGTGTGATCCTTAAGCTGTTCAATTGGTATCCGGGTTAGCTTGGTGGCTTTGCTCTTGCTCTTGGTTCCTGGCTTCCCAATTTCAACCTTCAGCAAGCGGTTTGCTTGTAGCTCAATAATTGCCTTTTTCACTGTGCCGATTGCTAAACGTGCAATTTTGGCAATGTCCCTATAACCAATACATACTGGTTTGCAATATCCGAATTTTTCAGCCTCCATGAAACGCATGGATTGATACACAGAAAACGCGGGGCACGAAAGATCTGGATAATAATTTTTCACATATCTGGATATTTCAAATTCTTTAGATAAATCATATTTTACTTTAGCCATGAAGCGCCCCCTCTACTAAGGCGCACTCAAATTGCATGCTCAACTGTTCAAGGCATGCGGGGCAAGCGCACGATCTATCACCCGGCAAGATCTGCCTTGCTTCATTTTCGCGAATCACATCCCCGCAATATCTGCAAGTGAAAAGCTGGGAACTTCGTTTCCTTTGCCGGGGTGTCAATCGTTTGACTTTATGCTTTCTGCTAAATCGCATTTTCAGCGCCCCCCCTCCAGCTTCCAGAGATCCGCCGTTTTTATTCCTATTGATCTATTACGACCCGGCAGCCTAACAGGCAGGATACCGGCTCTCTGAGTTGCGGTCCGTGCTGTTCGTTTCGTAATCTGAAGCCGCTCGGCAAGGTCTTTCCATCTAATGATGGAGGGGGATTTAATGGTTGTTTTGGTTATTCCTTTTAATGCAGTGATTGCGGCCTCTCTCTGTTCTGCTGTAGCGGTCTGCCAAGTGCTGAATACCGTTTCTAATGTTGTGCTCTTCATGGTTTAGTTTCCTTTGTTTTGTTTGTGTTTCAAATAAAATTCTTGCATTAGGGCTATAATAGAGACAACAAAGAAACAAAGTCAACAGCAACAAAGACGGGGGACGGAAATCACATTTTTCAACACTTACAAAAAAAACGACACTCCTTATAAATAAAGGGTGTCGTCTAGTTTTGACCGGAATTATGTATTAAAAAAAGGGGACGGAGGGGGACGGTTTTCAGCAATCCAAATACCATTGCCCTCCATCTATCTGTTGCATAAATTTAGAATAGAACGCTCTATAATCATGTTTTGCTTTTTTCTTAAAGTTATCACCTATTCTTTTCTCTAGTTTGATTGCATTTTTTTTATCAAATGCTTTTGCTAAAATAAGGTTTCTTACTGCATTCCAAGCTCTGCCATATGCAACAAAATAATCTTGTTCTTTTCCCTTTTCAGTCCATTCAAAACGAGCTGGTTTACCCTCCCCCTTTGGAAATTCTCTCAAATATAAATTTCCATTTATTTGTCCTATCTTAATAATATTTGCTGTACAAACTTCATGTTCCCCCTTCCATAAAGCTCTTTCCTGAATTGTGTGCTCTTGCACTAAATAGGCAACCTGAAACATCTTTTCCGAATAATCATCCAAAAATATTCCAACATTGACTGAACCGGGATATAGACTAGAGATAAAACACCTTGGAATAGCGTTTCCTTCTTTTTCTTTTCTCATATGATAAGAAGCAAAAATATAGGTTTTAGTTCTTGTGACGAATTTAATAACGAATACAGTTAATGCAAACTTCTTTAGGATTTCATCGCATCATCGTCTATGTTTAAAACCGTTTTAAAAACATCTTCCATTATTCACCGCCTTTCACCGTTTCAAGTTTTTTCAACGCCTGCTTAATCAAAACCTTTGCTTGTTTAATGTCGCTTTTGTTAAGCACTGCTATCGCTTCCATAAGGCCTGCTCTGGCCTGCTGTACGGTCCTTGGTTCCTTGGTTGCCTGTGTCTGTACTTCCAGCATTGCAGGGGCGTGTTGTGTGCCGCTTATGCCCTTTGAAAGGCTGGCCACATATTCAGCGTTCAAGTGGTTATAATGCCGGGTCTGGCTAATAGAAGAGTGTCCCACTATTGAGCCAATTACTTCCATGGGTATCCCGGCTTTTGATGCTTCGGTAATATAGCGGTGTCTCAGCGAATGCGCTCCGTAAACTACCGTTTTACGCTTGCGGTTTGCCTGTTCTGTTTTTGTTTCCATGCCCGCGCGGTTAAAAGCCTTTGTGATTTTTTTGGTCAAGGCGCTCCGGTCTCTCTGGTATATCTCGGCAAGTTCTGGAAGAATTAAGGCGACCGGGTCTAACACTTTCCCACTTTGGCGGCGGTTCAATACCTCCAGGGCTTCGGGTAATATCGGAACATAGATTATTTTCCCTTGTCTCCGTTCTGTCTTTTTTGGGGCAAGGGTCAGAACATTAGATTTAAAATCAATGACTGACCATTTCATCATTACAACGTCAACCAATCTAAGCCCGGTCCCTGCCAACAAAACAAAAAGATCGTGATAATCCGTTTCATTTTCAACGGCGGCTAAAAGGCTTTCAAACTGTGAAGAGGTTAGGGGCTGTTTTCTTGCGGCTAAAGTATTGAGGTGCTGTGATGCTATCCTTTGCCATGGGTTTGACTTATGAGGGAGTAACACCTTCCATAATAGTTTTAAAAAGTTCTTATGCTGGTTGAATGTTGAAGCGGCAATTTTCGCTGCTTTAAGATTTTCGGCATAAACGGCGGCGGTTTGTTCTGTAACCTGATTAAGGATTTCAATATCTGAGTGATTATCTGTAATCCACTTATCAAAGCGAATCCAAATAGAGCCGTATCGGTCTAGGGTTGATTCTCCTGAATCCAGTCTGTGAGGGGATTTGATATATTTTATCCATGCCTTGTGAATTGTCACGGGCGGCGGCTCATTAAGGACGGTTAATCTATCCTCTGTTTCATGCAGCTTATTAACCACCTCTTTGTAAACCTTGGCTTTGTCTCCCAGTGCGTACGGCTCCATTATTTCAATACGGCGCTTTTCAGCTTCCCGCCTGTTTTTAGTCTTTGTGGATCTGACAATAACTTTGCCGTCTACCTGAGTTCTGACATACCAAGTGCCGCCGTTGGTCTTCTGGTATAAATGCCCGCTTCTAGTTTTCATCGTTGGGGGTGTCCTTTCTTACCGTTGTTATCTCTTATACGGCAAATTATACCCACTAGAATACATAAAGTACAACCTAAAAGTAATACTATTTCAAAAAAGCCCTTTATTTAATGACTGTTCAACGGATTTCTAATCCGTAGGCCGCAGGTTCGAGCCCTGCCAGGGGCGCCATTTTTTTACCCTTTAAAATCAACTATTACCCTATAAACAT
>Ga0307990_1002957_pt1 | contig 13253 bp, 13 predicted proteins | sample EllFjometagen129_FD_203168 | JGI IMG/M metagenome (GOLD analysis project Ga0307990, IMG submission 203168) | Marine microbial communities from Ellis Fjord, Antarctic Ocean - #129 | ecosystem: Environmental > Aquatic > Marine > Unclassified | place: Southern Ocean | collected 2014-10-08
TTCCAACACTCTATCAACTTCATTATCCTTTATTAATTTAGTCAAAACTCGCCTATCATCGCTATCTATTCCCAGTTGTTGGGAGATTTTATCTAAGTAAGAAAGGTTTAAAGTTGAGCTAATTGATAAATAGGTTTGTGGATAATTAGCCAAACTATTTTCTGCTACATAAAAACCTGTATCTTGTAGAAAACTAATAAACTCTTGGTTGTCGTAATTATATAAGTCCCTCAAAACATCGGACCTAGCATGTCCATCAAAGATTAAGTAATATATATCAGGATAATTTTGATTTTGTTCTTTTTTATGATCCTTTAAATAGATAGCCACATCCTCATTCTCTAGTTTTACATCTCGGAAAGAAAAAAAATAATAAGCAGTGTTAATAATGGAAAAAATTATTAATATAAAACTCAAACAAAATAAATATTTATGCCAGGTATCAAAGTTTTTTTTATAACTACAAACTAAACTATAAATAGCAGAAATAAGAAGTAAAAATAAAGCTAACGTTAAATAGTAATCTAAGCTGCCTAAGTAATTAAGTTTAAAAATTGATGAAGAAAATTCGTTAAATAAAGAAAATGAGAAAAATAATATTGAAAAAACTGCTGTTAAAAAAACTGCTTTGGATTGATTTTTTGTTTGGCGAAGCAAAATAAAAAAAACCACAGCGGTTAAGGCTAAAGAAATAATAGCAGGTATAATTATTTCTTTTAGATTAACTAATTCCTTATTGTAATTATACAAAGAGAGGACTGGGATTAAAGCAAAAAGAAAGGGATAAATTGAATAATACTTTTTCATAAAAAATAAGACTTTATTTAATTATTCTTTATCTCCATTAAATATATAAATCTTTTTGAATCTTTAATTTGAAGACTTTCCTTAATTATGAAGTAATTAGAAAATTCCTTTTCAAAAGACTCTTTCTTATATTCAAGGAAAATATCTTCCCGAGAGGATAATAATTTTTTAACTTTAGAATCTTCTTTGGGTATAAACTCAATCACTAAGTACTTTCCTAATTTAGAAAAATATTCAGCGATTTTCTTAAAGGGTAGGTTATTAGAAATAGCCAAATGATGAACTAAGGCTAGGGCAAAAATCATATCAGCTGGACCCCTTTTTTCTAAAGAATCTCTCTCAATGTGAGCCCAGCCTAAATTAGAACTAGGATTTTTTAAGTCTAAAAATAATGGTAGTAAATTTTTTTCCTTCTCTTTTGCAACTCTATAATAATTTTTCTCTAAAGCATTATAATCTATATCAAAAGCGTAAGTTAAAATGCCTTGGCTGCTAGCTAAACGAGCAAATTCTCCATTATTAGACCCTAAATCCCAAACTGTTTTAGGTGAAACTTTTTTTAAAAACTTATTTATAATCTCTTTTTTGAAGGTATAAGAATCTTTAGTATAGTTAGTGAAACTGTAATAGTCTGACCACTCTGATTTAAAGTTTTTTAATTTCATTTTAGAGATATTTTTTTCTAAATTATAAAGCAAAGCTAGAAACGAATTCTTACTTATATAATTTTTCTTATTATTTAAATTAATATTTTTTTGAGAATAACTACTTTGCATCTTGCTGTGAAGATGAATATGACTTAAAAGAAAAAAATTAAACTTTGTCTTTATTGGCAATGATTTACTAGCTAAATCTAACGGAATTCCGTCTATAAAGAGTCGGCTTAGTTGTAAAAATCTTACATCAAGTTTAGAACTAAGAGCTAAAGGTGCTAAAAAATGTTGACAAAACTGTCTATAGGCAATCCATGGAGAATTTTTTTTATATTTTTCAAAAGATAAGCTATCTATTAAAATTGCCTTACCCTTTAAAAATTGGAAGTTATAAGCACTAGCATCTTTTAAAGTCATGCCAAAACTAAAGGCAATTTTTTGAATTTTAAGTAAGCATAAAGCCGCTTCTTTTAACTGAGAAAAAGTCCACTCGTAAGGATAGCTTATAAAAGGAGCTTTCTCTGGTTTAATTACTTTAAAACAGCTTCTCTCTTTAGTCGTATCCACCATCTCTTCATGGGCTATAATTAATTTTTTTTCAACTAATCTATCATAAAGACCTGAAGATAATAAAAAGTTATAATTCTCTTTGTAAACATGATTTATCTGTCTATAGACCTCTCCTTTCTCCATAAAAACAAAACCCGCCTTATCGCGGAATGAACTTGAAACTGCTGAAACATTTTTATTTAGTGACTCCATTTTTATTTTTTCTAAAAATCTTTAAAATAAAGCTTTTAATTCTACGGAAATATAATTTAATAACAAAAAAGAAACCCAAAACACCACCAACTATCATTTGAAAAACAAAACTACCTGTGCCTGGGTCTATATAAGCGCTAACCCCTTGACTAAGGAAAACGAAAAATGCTACTGAAGAAAAAAAATATTTATACATAATTTGTATCTAAATAATTTATAAAATTCCCTTACATGGGTGGAGGATTGTTATAGTTCCCTTGACCAGTGGTTATAGCCACTAAACGCCACATAATAAAGTAGCTTATACCATAAGAAGAGAGAACTATTACTAAACCTATTACTGAATTAGTTAGTGTCTTCTTGGCCTTGCCAACTTGTTCTTGGTTGCCACCAGCTGTCATCCACTGATAACCAGCCATCACTATAAGAGCTACCATAATAATGCCCAAAAGTGTTAAAACAACATTTAAAACTTTCAGTATTTGTATTCTTATATCATCAGGTTCACCATCTTCACCAAAAACACTACCTATCTCACTTAAACCTGTTTGACTTTCAACTAAACTCTCATCAGCTATCACATAATTGGGGCTAAAGAAAATCACTGTTGGTAAAATAAGAAAAAAGGTTATGATAATCAAGGAAAGCAAATGTTTTTTAACTTTTTTCATTGTCTTTATGTTATAATAAATTAAACTAATATTTATTAATTAAATTATAGCAAAAAAGACATATCTTTATCAATAGCAACTTTTATGAACGATCAAGGTAAAATACTATACAACACTATTGTGCAAATAATGAGCAAGGTTGCCTCTACTGCTTTAGGACTTATTGCCATGGCTATGATGACTAGATATTTAGGCACTTCGGGCTTTGGAGAATATACTACTATAATTACTTACATATCTTTTTTTGCTATTGTAGCTGACTTGGGTCTAACCCTTATTACCGTACAAATGATTAGCGTTCCCGGGGTTTCCGAAAAGAAAATTTTGGATAATCTTTTAGCTTTAAGACTAGTTTCAGCTATCTTTTTTTTAAGCTTAGGGCCGCTTAGCGTATTATTTCTACCTTACGAAAATTCTATTAAAGTTGGCGTTTTAATACTCTCTTTGTCTTTTGTCTTTATTGCTTTAAATCAGATTTTAATTGGTTTATTTCAAAAGCGCTTACGAATGGACCGGTCAGCGATAGCTGAAATATTTGGTCGTCTTTCTTTGGTTTTAGGAATTTATTTAGCTATTAAAAATGGTTTGGGTTTAAACGGTTTGCTTTGGGCTACGGTTATAGCTAGTTTTTTAAATTTCGCCCTTCAATATATTTTAGCTCAAAAATTTATAAAAACTGGGCTTGAATTTGATCTTAAACTTTGGAAAAAAATAATAAAAAAAAGTTGGCCTCTAGCTTTAATTATAGTTTTTAATCTTATTTATTTAAAAACTGATACTCTAATACTCTCTATAGTTAAAACCCAAGAAGAAGTAGGTATTTATGGCGCAGCCTACAAGATAATAGAAGTTATCGTTACCATACCTTTTATGTTTTCAGGTTTAGTTTTACCTTTTTTAACTATTAGCTGGCTTAAAAAAGAACCCAAAAAATTTAAATCAATTTTACAAAAATCTTACGATTTTATGATTTTTCTAGCCCTTCCAATGGTTGTAGCTATACAAATTATTGCACCTGAGCTAATATTCCTAATAGCTGGTAAAGAGTTTATGCCTGCAGTTGAAATTTTGAAAATACTTATTTTAGCTGCTGGATTAATATTTATTGGAACAATTTTTTCTCATGCCATTATCGCCATAGACAAACAAAAAAAACTTATACCTCTTTACCTGTTTGTTAGTCTAAGCGCTTTAGCTGGTTATTTAATATTTATACCTAAATATTCCTATTTTGGAGCTGCTTGGATCACAATATACAGTGAAGCATTTATCGCTCTAGCCTCAATTATTTATGTATATAAAGCTACTAAATTTATACCTAAAAATTATTCATTACTCAAGTCAATTTTAGCTAGTCTATTAATGGCTGGTTTTCTGATCATATTCCCTAAAGAATTAGCCTTTTCCTGGTTAGGACTATTTATTGAAATTTCTGTAGCTACTCTAATATATTTTCTTTTCTTGTATCTACTTAAAGGTTTTTCCAAAAATGATTTAAAAATTTTAAAATAAAAAAATGACAATAAAAATAATAAGCCAAACTGAAGACTACTTAGTTATTGAAAAGCCAGCTAATCTCATGGTTCACCCTACAATGGGTAAAAAAGAATACTGTTTAACGGATTATTTATTAGAAAATTTTCCTCAAGTTAAAGATGTGGGAGAAGATAAAAATCGTCCTGGCATTGTTCATCGTTTAGATAAAACTGTCTCCGGTCTAATGGTTATTGCTTTAAATCAAAAATCTTACCTTGACCTTAAAAGTCAGTTTAAAAACAGAACCACAAACAAAGAATATTTAGCCTTAGTCCACGGAGAAGTCGCTGAAGAATATGGAGAAATAAATTTTCCCATTAAAAGATCTAATAAAGGCTTTAAAATGGCAGCGGTTCCTTTAAGTTTTAAAGAATCATCAGAAAAAATTAGACAAGCAATAACTATTTATAATGTAGAACAATTATTTAAAAACTATACTTTACTTAAGGTTAATATAAAAACAGGAAGAACTCATCAAATAAGGGTTCACTTCTTGTCTATAGGTCATCCCTTGGTTGGAGATAGTTTATATTTTAATAAAAAATCTGCTCTAAAAAATAAAAAACTAGCTTTTAATGATATAATGTTATTTGCTAAAAAATTAGAATTTAAAGATTTAGACAAACAAAAAAAATCCTTTAGTCTTGATACACCCGATATCTTTAAAAATTTTATATCTAAAATTTAACTTATTTTCAAGAGACTTGCCTTAGTATATTGACTATGAATAAAAAGGCATTTTTTATCAGTCTCACTGTAACAATTAGCTTAGTATTGGGTTGCTTTTCCCAGGCTTTAGCTAATAATAATCAACCTAGAGGTTGGCAGGGTTTAGTAATCTCACAAATTTTTCCTAATCCAGAGGGAAAAGATAAGGATAAGGAATGGATAAAATTATACAATAGCGCTAATACAGAAATTGATTTACAAGGTTGGATAATAAGCGATAATTACGGGCATATTTCCCCTTATTTTTTTGCTAATGAGCTTTGGCTAGAAGATGATGACTATATTATAATTGAGAGAAAAGAAACTAATATTATTTTAAATAATTTTTTAGAAACTTTGAGTTTATTTTCCGCGGAGGGCGAATTGGCCGATCAAGTAAGTTACGTGCAAGCTCCAAAAGACTCAGTTTATAGTTATCAAGATGGTACTTGGTTATGGAAGAAAAATATCATAAAAGAGCCCTCAACTTTAAACAAAAAAGAGGTGGAAATAAATGGAAATAATTTACCCTTACAAAACCCTAAAAATAATTGGGATAATCTTTTTAAATTTAAAAATGAAGAGATTGTTACCTTGTCTGGTATTGTTATAAGTTTACCCAATCAATTAGCTTCTCAATATTTTTTACTCTCTAAAGACAACAGCCAATCACAAATTGTTCAAGTATATAGTTATAAAAAAGAATTTCCTACCCTTGAGATCGGCGACAATCTTGAGGTTTACGGACGTTACAGCTCGTCATCCTCATATTTTAGACTTAAAACTGATAAAGTAGCGGATATAAAAAAATCAAACAATACAACAACTGATATTGCTCCCTTAAAGATATACGATAATTTAAAACCAGAAAATATTGGCAAGGTCTTTAGTTTTCAGGTTGAAATAATAAAAGTTAAAAAAAATTCTTTAAGTGTTTTAAGCACAGAAGAGAAAACAGAAAAACAAGAATTAGAGCTAGACACTCAACTGATGACAGATAACTTTTCCATTGGACAAATTTTAGAAGCAAACGGTATTTTGCTTATAAGTTCAGAAAATTATATATTAAAAATTATTCCTGAATATGGATATAATATTTACTCTAACAATACTTCCTCGGCTAGTACCACTCCCTTAAGTAGTCAGGCCACAAGAAGTAAAAATATAATAAGTAACAAATTAAAAATATTTTTTTTATTATTTATTTTAAGTTTTTTGTTGATATATCTTGGAAAAAGAAAAAAAATTTCTCTTTTTGACCTTTAATAAGGTTTTTGATATAATAAATTTGCTTTTAAAAATAATAAACATAAAAATATTTTTTTATTTATATAATAAAAATTATTTTAATAACATAAAAATATGAAGCAGAAAAAACTATACATCATAATTGGAGTTATAACAGTACTTTTTTTAGCCTCTCTAAGTTGGGCTTTAACAACTTCTTTTTCTCCAGACGAAGCTAAAGCTATTGAACCAGAGAAAGCTAAGAATATTGCTAAAGAATATGTCAATAATAACCTTATGACTGAAGGGACAACAGTAGATATTGATATAAATAGTGTAGTTAAAGAAAAAGATTTATATAAAATGGATATTGATCTTGGTAATGGTCAAATTGTAAAATCATATCTTAGTTTAGATGGAACAATTTTCTTTCCTCAAGGACTTATTATTGAAAAGCAAATAGCAAATAATCCTACAACTACTCCACAAATCCCTAAAGATATTGTTAAAGCGGACAAGCCAAAAATTGAATTATTTGTAATGAGTCATTGTCCTTATGGGACACAGATAGAAAAAGGTATATTACCTGTAGTAGAAGCCTTGGGAGATACAATTGACTTTGAATTAAAATTCGTTGATTACGCCATGCATGGTGAAAAAGAACTGCAAGAACAACTTAAACAATATTGTATTCAAGAAAATAGTCCTGAAAAATTAAATGACTATTTGAGTTGTTTCTTAGCTGAAGGAAATTCTGAAAAATGTATACAAGAAACCTCTATTGATAACAATCAATTAAATACTTGTGTTGAAGCTACTGACGAAGAATATAAGATTACTTATAACTTTGAAAATAATATCAATTATCAAGGAAGTCACCCAGAATTTGCTGTAGATAAAGCCGATAATGAAAAATATGGAGTTGGCGGATCACCTACCTTAATTATAAACGAAAGCCAAGTATCCGTTGGTAGAGATTCAGCTACTTTATTAGCAGCTATTTGCCAATCTTTTAACGAACAACCGGCAGAATGTGAAGCTGAGCTCTCTAGCGCTCCTCCTTCAGCTGGATTTGGTTACAATACAGGAACAGCTACTAACGCAGCTGCTTGTGAATAAATAAACAACAACTCAATAAAAAAACACCTAAATTTGTAAACTTAGGTGTTTTTTTATTTTTACTTTCCTTATTTTATTAAAGGTTTTCCTTAATTTCTGATTTTAATGATTCTTTATCTCTTAAGCCAATAAAGTTTGCAACCACTTCACCTTTTTTAAATAACTTCATATTTGGAATACTTTGTATTTGATACTTTATAGCTAATTCTTGATTATTAGCTTCCTCAGTATTTAGTTTGGCAATTTTCACTTCACCATCTAAATCTTTAGCTAATTCATCTAAAATAGGAATCATCATTTTACAAGGCATGCACCATGGTGCCCAAAAATCAACTAAGACAGGCACTTCAGAATTAATAACTTCGGTTTCAAAGTTATCTTTGTTTAAATTAATTGTTTTTGACATATAATTTTTATATTTTAATAACCTCAAAATAGGAGCTTATTAATAATATTTTTACTTTTAATGTATTATTTTTAATTTTTTGTTAATTCATTAAGCAATTTTTTTAATAATTCTTCATCTTTTTTACTAGAACCATTTAAACATTCTTGCAGATTATTTTGTAAAAATTTATTTAAAAGTGATGAAGAAGCTGATTTAATAGCCTTCAATTGTATTAAGGTTTTACTACAATCAAAATCTTTATCTGATAAAAGTTTTTTCATCCCTCTTAATTGACCAATGATATTGTTTATTCTATTATCTAAAGTTTTCTCAGCCATAATATAAAGGATAAAAACTGACACCCCTGGGAAGTGTCTATACTATAACTCAAAAAAAATTAGACGTCAAGTCCTTTTTTATAAGATTTATAAACTTAAAATTTAAACCTTTTTTGCTAAAATATATAAACTACCATGCCCCTTTTGACTAGAGATAATTTTTAAACCAGCTTTTTTGATTTCTTTTTTAAATCCGCGCTGACTAAAAGCATGGTAATATCTTAAACTTTTATTTTTACCCTGCCAATAAAAAAGTAGGTCCCTGCTATCTAAGCTATTAAAAAAATTAAAGTAAGATTTTATTATTTGCCACCTAAACTTTTTCCAAGCCCACATATTCCAGACTGTAATAAAAAACTCTCCCTCTTTTTGTAAAAATTTAGTCGCGCTAATTAAAGATTCGTGTCTTAATTTTTTAGAAGGTATGTGATGCAGCATGGCTATAGAAAAAATATAATTAAAGGGCTTATTCTTAATTTTATCTAAATTTATTGCATCTTGTACAATAAATTTTGAATTTTTTCTATCTTTATAATTCTCTTTAGCTATTTTTAAAAGCTCCTCGCTATTATCTATTCCCAAATAAGCCGTTTCTGTATTTAATTCTTCTAATAATCGTCCACTGCCGCAGCCTAAATCCAATACTCTAGCATTGTCTTCAACTTTATTTACCTGCTTAATTACCTCTGGCCATAATTTTTTATTGCGATCTACTGCAAACTCGGAAGCAATCTTATTATAATTATTTTTAACAATTTCTAAAATTTTTTTTACTTTATTTTTTCTCATAATTAAACATCAACTAAATATGATTTCTTTTTATCTTTTTCACTCATTTTTTTTCGACCACCCTTTCCCTTTAAGCAATTATCACATTTACCACAGCTCTTCGCATCTTTTTCACCAAAATACTCTAAAATATATTTCTGACGACAAGAATATTCATAAACATACGCTTCCATTTTATCTAATTTTTCATGTGCCTGTTCCAACTTAGCCTTGAGTAAAGAAAAATCAATATTTAAATTCTTATTTGGATCTATAATCTCTACCTCAGTACCTCTAAACGGTGGCTTATACTCCACTAAATCTTTTTCTAATAAATTTTTTATTAATCTAGTTAATGAGTCTTTTTTTATTTCTAATATTTGACTTACTTCCTCTGGATTATAATACCAACCCTCTTCTAGTTCTTTAAAAAATTTGTCTTCTAACTTATATAATATTTCTTGTTGCTTTTTAGCTCTTGGGCTTAAAGAGTTTTTTAACTCTCCCCAACTATTTTTTATTTTCACAAAAGCTCGACTTTGTTTGTCTTGACTTCTCCGAATATAGCCCTCTTTTTCTAAAATTTTCAGTCCCGTGCCTATTGCCATTTCAGGAATTTGTTCAGATAACCTTGTAGAAAGATCCCTATAGGTAAACATAACCTTATTATTAAAATCTGTTTCTTTTTGACTAAGATAGTCTAAAAGAACATCATAAATTTCAATCACTACATTAGGTGAGGGATTATCTCCTTTGATAAAAAATTCTCGTAAAAATCGATCCTTAGGTGAATAAAATAAAAGACAAAAACTTCTTTTTCCATCTCTACCAGCGCGTCCAGCTTCTTGATAATATGCTTCAATGGTTCCTGGTATATCGTGATGAATAACATAACGAACATCTTTTTTATCAATTCCAAGACCAAAAGCATTGGTAGCAACTACTACCTGTATTTTACTGTTTATAAACCCATCCTGTACCCAACTGCGACTATCATTATCCATTCCTGCATGATAACTAGCCGCCCCCACCCCCTCAGCTAATAATTTTTCTACTAACTCTTCTGCCTTAGCTCTAGTTCCCACATAAACAATCCCTGATCCATCAGAAAAGCTCTTAATAGCATCACATATTAAGTCTAATTTTTGAAAATCATGAGCTTCAACCGCAGCAAAATGTAAATTAGGACGAGAAAATCCACTTACCACTAAACCATAGTCTTGGTCTAAATTAAGTTGTTTAGCTATATCGGCCCTGACTTCAAGTGTAGCAGTAGCTGTTAGAGCTGCCACCACAGGATTACCTAAGGATTTAATAACCTCCTTAAGCCTTAAATAACTAGGGCGAAAATCATGTCCCCACTGACTTATACAATGTGCCTCGTCAATAGCAAATAAAGAAATTTTTAGATTTTTTAAAACTGCTAAAAAGGCTTGGTTATAAAATCTCTCTGGAGCCACATATATTAATTTATATTCTCCTCTCTTTATAGCTTCTAGTCTATTTTGTGACTCAATTGGTGACAAAGAAGAATTTATAAAAGTCGCCGGAATATTCTTTTTATTCAAAGCATCTACTTGGTCTTTCATTAAAGCTATTAAAGGAGAAACTACAATAGTAACCCCTTCTGAGGCTAAAGCTACAAATTGGTAAATTAAAGATTTTCCACCTCCTGTAGGTAATATAGCAACAGTGTTTTTACCTGCCAAAAGATACTCAACTGCCTCTAATTGACCAATTTTAAAATTTTCAAAACCAAAACGAGTAAGAAGTAACTCTTCTAAATTATTTTTATTCATTATTACTATTTTATCTTATTTTTAAATGCCTCTAACGTATTCTTAAATAGCATGGCTATGGTCATAGGACCTATTCCCCCAGGAACAGGTGTAATATATGAAGCAAGTTCTTTTACGCTATCTGAGTCCACATCACCAACAACTTTTCCATTAAATTTAGAAATTCCTACATCAATAACTACAGCTCCCTGTTTTATATAGGTCTTATCTAAAAACTTCGGCACCCCTAAAGCAGTTATAACAACATCCGATTGAGAAATTTGATCCTTTTTCAACTCTATTTCATCTTTTTGTATTAAAATTGACTTTCCTTTTCTATTTTTTACAAGCTTAACTAAACCGCTACCAAAAATTAATGAATTGTATATAATAGCCACTTGCTTATCTTCTAGTTTATAATTAATCTCTTGAAGAATTCTTAAAACTGAAGCAAATACTGGTGACAAGAAAACTCCACCACTATCTATTTTATCTAAACTCTCTTTATGAAAACCATCAACATCTTTTCTGTAATCAAGACTGTTTATAATCTTGTCCGCATCTAAATGTTTAGGTAAGGGAAGTTGTACCAATATTCCATCAATTAATTCATCTTGATTTAAAAAATCAATAACTTCTAAAAGCTCTTTTTCTTTAGTGCTTTCTGTTAAATGATAGAAGTGGGTATCTATACCGACCATCTTAGCTTGTTTTCTTTTTAAATCAACATACAACTTAGAATCTTCTCTCTCTCCTAGCAAAACAATAGCCAGGTTAGGTCTCTGGCCCTTAAGTTCATATATTTCCTGTACAATTTTATCTTTTATTGTCTCAGAAATTTTTTTACCATCGATAATTTTTACCATCTCAGTAATTTAAAGGAAATTTTTGACACAAATCAAATATTTCTTTTTTATTTTTTTCTTTTATTGTCTCACTTTGTATATTTTTTAAACTCGCATCTATTAATCTTACAATTTCTTTAATCTCATTTTTTCCCATACCTCTAGTAGTGATAGCGGGCGTACCAATTCTTAAACCAGAAGGATTAAAGGGTGGTCTAGGATCGTTTGGTATAGTAGACCTAGAAACTGAAATACCAACTGATTCTAAAATCTTCTCTGCCTCTTTTCCACTTAAATTAAGATTATTTAAATTTAAAATAAACATATGATTATCTGTACCCCCAGAAATAACTTGATATCCTAGGGCTATAAACTCCTCAGCCATTGTACTGGCATTTTCCATTACTTTTTCAATATAATCTGAAAAACTTTTTTCCATAGCCTCACTAAAAGAAACTGCTTTAGCGGCTGTCATATTGTCATGAGGCCCACCTTGCATACCTGGAAATACTGATTTATCAATTTGTTTAGCAAACTTTTCTTTAGATAGGATAATTGCCCCTCTAGGGCCTCTTAAAGTTTTATGAGTAGTACTTGAGACAACATCGCAAATTGGCACAGGATTTTCTATCTTTTTAGCTGCTATTAAACCAGCAATATGAGAAATATCAGCAAATAGAATAGCTTCTACTTCATCGGCTATATTTCTAAACTTTTGCCAATCTAAATTTCTAGAGTAAGCACTAAAACCCGCTACAATCATTTTTGGTTTTTCCTTTATCGCTTGCTCTCTTAACACCTCCATATCTATTCTACCATCATCTCCAACTCCATAATGAGTAAAGTTGTATAATTTTCCAGAAAAATTAACACTGTGACCATGGGTTAAATGTCCTCCGTGATCAAGCCTAAAAGCCAAAACCTTATCACCAGGCTCTAAAAAGGCATTATAGACGGCAAAATTAGCCGGTGACCCTGAAAGAGCTTGAACATTAACATGTTCGGCTTTAAAAAGTTTTTTAGCTCTCTCTATTGCTAAATTTTCTACTTCATCAATAATTTTATTACCACCATAATATCTTTTTCCGCTATAACCCTCACTATACTTATTAGCCAAAGGTGATGACAAGGCCTCTAATACCGCTGAGGATACATAATTTTCTGAAGCAATTAACTCTAATTCATTCTCTTGACGATTTGTCTCTCTGCTTATAATTTCGAATACTTCTTTGTCTAATTTTTTTAAATTTTCATAATTCATATAGCTATATATTAAATCAGTAAAGTTCTTTTGTCAAAATTTTAATTTATTAAACATTTCACTATAAATATTTAAAATTGTTTAAATAAATAAGTATTTTTTAACCTATAACCCAGTTTACGGTAATAACCTCTCACTCCAACCCCTGAGATAACAGCAATGTTTTTACAATTATTTTTTAAAGCTATATCTTCAGCCATGGCCATTAATTTCTTACCCAAACCAGCATGTTGTATTTTTTTTTCAGACCCCTTGTAAACTAACTGTCCGTAAACATGTAGCTCTCTAATAATAGATTGAGCTATAGGGCTGTTTTTATCTATTCTAAGTCTCGCAAAACCGTAAAGAACTTTTTTATTAACATCAGTAAAACTAATAAAGAACTCTTCTCC
>Ga0307990_1002960_pt1 | contig 13239 bp, 10 predicted proteins | sample EllFjometagen129_FD_203168 | JGI IMG/M metagenome (GOLD analysis project Ga0307990, IMG submission 203168) | Marine microbial communities from Ellis Fjord, Antarctic Ocean - #129 | ecosystem: Environmental > Aquatic > Marine > Unclassified | place: Southern Ocean | collected 2014-10-08
TTATTATCATCATTTACTTATTTCTCTTCTTTAATAAAACCCGCATTCTAAGTGATAAAATGCAGGTTTTAAATTATATGATGTGAATAACTATTTTATTCCAAACCACAAAGTTTGGAAAGCATATCCTCATCAAAGTCCCATAATGCTTCATCTTGCATTTCTGGGGTAATAGATACAACTCTATCACTTGCTTCTCTAAGCATTTCAATATCATATTTCGCATAGATCTGTGTAGACTTAAGATTGGAATGCCCCAAAAAACGAGCTATCAATTCATAAGGAGTATGAACTTTTAATAAATTCATTGAGCGGCTATGCCGATACATATGAGGTGTCACTCGAATAGGAACAGTCGAATCTTCTACTCTAGCTAAATTAGCATATTTTGTAACAAGCCTTTCAAGATTTCCAATAGACATCTTATTTTTTGTTCCATAGATTACTGTAAAAAATAGAAAACTATCTTTATTCATATTTGGATGAAATTCTTGCAGATATAATTTTATTCTGACTACTATTTTATCACCAAGCGGTAATTCCCTGTATTTGTCACCTTTACCATGTAATAGTATAGATGAACCAGAATCAAATAAATTTAAATCTTTTATTCGTAACCCAAGTAACTCTGATGCTCTAGCTGCAGTTTCATACATCAACATCATCATTAATCCATCTCTGCGACCTATTGGAGTATTTTTAGGCTGTTTGAAAATACTTTTTAATGCAGTTTCTCTAATCCAACCAATATTTGGTTCATTTGCTTTAGCAAATGGTATTGATATTATTTTGATAGCCCATGTTGCTAAATCAAAATCACACTCCATAATATATCGAGAATAGGATTTTATGCATGCTAATCGTTGATTCCTTGTAGATACACTACATCCTCTATCATCGATCCATTTTAAAAAGTGCAATATAAAATCTCTAGTTGTTATTTTTAATGTTAGCTTATAGAAATTTTTATTGGTTGTTTCCTCAATATAATCTCTTAATAATCTTAAACAATTTCTATAGGAAATTACTGTTTTATCGCTACGATTTAACTGATTAGGTAAATAATCAGTCAGAAATTCGCTTGAATATGCAAATAAAGGTGTTGTCATTATATCTTTTCTTTTTCTCATTTTTTATTCTCCGGATATAGATCTTCAAATTGAGCCATCTTAGTCCTAATTATAGGAAATGCTGATTCTACTAGATGAACATAATAGAATGTACTTTCAATATTGGCGTGTCCAAGAAAAGCTGATAAGTATGGTAATCTCTCATTATAATCAACTTCTTCCTGATACCAATTTTCCAAACGTCTAACCACCATTGAGTGGCGAAACGAGTGAATTGAGGGTTTTCTTTCAACTATATCTGCATATTTTGTATTATTCCAAATATTGGTGAACATTCTACATAAAGCGGTACCTCTAAATTTAGTACCTAAAATATCTGTTGTGAAAAAATATTCTCTATCTGTAATAGTTGTTTTAATCCTTTCATCGTACATTTGTGCTAACATCAATAAATCATCTGGCATATAAACATAACGATCCTTTAAATTTTTAGCCATTTTAATATGTATTTTTCCTGAAAGGAAATCAATATCATCACATTTTATATTTATAGCTTCATTAAGCCGTAACCCTAGACTATAATAGAATCTAAAAATTACTGGCAAAGTTAACTTTGTGTATGATTTTTTAGCAACATATCTATCAGCACATTCAAAAAAATCCAAAAGTTCCTCTTCTTTAAAGATATGTGGAGGAGCAACTTTGACAAAAGGTCTTTTAGGTGCTATATATGCATTTAGATTATTTGAGATAAGATAATTAGCAAATTGACGAATTATTGATACTCGCTTGTTTGTATATTTTTTATTCTCTATATTTTTCTGAACTGACCATCGAACTACAATTTCTTTGGTTAGTTTAGAAGTTTTAATATCCATTTCAATACAGAGCAAATCAAAATACTTCAATATCTTTTCTTCTGAATCATATTTATAACCACAACGTCTTTTTTCTTCAATAAAATCTCTGAGTAAATCTTTGAATACACTTACATATTCATAATTTTCTTTGGGAATTCTTATTTTTGTTAATTGTTCTGGGATTTCAATATTAAAGCCATCTTGTGTTTTCATATATATGCACAATTCTCTAACAGGATAATGTTGATTTATTGAATAAGTTGCTTGAGAACACCATTGTTCAAAGAAATCATGTGTGATTCTATCTAAACTTTTAATTTTTCTTTTAATACAATAAGAATCAATTGAATTGAGAATTTTTTCTGCAGAGATATAACTAAAACCTTCATTCCTTTTATAAATTATAAAATCACTAATAAATGGGTCCAAAATGCTGGAACGTAAATATTTCCTTTTATAATGTGGAATGAAATAACTTTTAGTATTAAATGAATTTAGATATCTTAAAAATCTTTTGACTATTAAGTAGTATTTATTATTAATTTTATCCATTCCTCCATTATCTTCTAGCCATTTATTATAACAATGTTCAGTCATTATAGGTTTGCTTAAATCCTGTCGCATGCAATATTTATCAAACTCTAACAACTTTTTTATTACATCATTATAAATCTTGCCTTCTTTTCGCTTTAAATTTATTAGCTTCACAATATATGGTGCAAAAACACTGTTATATTCAATATTATCAATTTTTAACATTTAAATGCCTCCGGAATTCCTATTATATCTAACGTTAAAGCACAATCTTTCATTCTCTCTTCATTTAAACTTAGATAAGGTTTTATAGATTCTGTATTTATATGACCAATAAATGCAGATGCAATAGAAAGTTTCTCTCCTGAATTAACTAAACGTGATGCGCATGTTTTCCTAAATGAATGTAATCCTTTTTTTTGATTAATATCCCAATGTTTAATTAGTTTTATTGAAGACTCGTAACAACTAGCTTTATTAACTAGTTTTTCATAAGGCTTTAAATGTGAGATAAAGATATAAGGAGAATCAGATTGTGGTCTATAATTTAAGAGATAATCAGCTAAAGCATTTCCTACAATAGCAGGAAGTGGAAGTAGTAATAGAGTTTTTGTTTTCATTTGAGTTATTGAAATTGTTTTATCAGTCCATGATACATTGCATTTCTTCAAATTGATAATATCTATAGAACGTAAAGCTAGATATAGTGCTAATGTTCCCATTGCATAGCTACGATTCAATAACGCATTTTTAGTTTTCTTATTTCCTATAACTTCTAATTGCTGTTCATTTGATAGAATTGAAATTGTTGGTTTTGGAATTCTGAAATTAGTGTTTATTGCATATTCTAAAGTATTGCTTACAATATCAGCTCTTTCCAAAAATCTAATAAACTGTTTTATTTTGTGTAGATATGCTCTTTTAGAATTCAAAAGTAATAAATGCTCTTCCTTTGAGAATGATTTGCATAGTTCATTTGTTAAATCTTCAGGAATCAAACAGCCTTTTTCTTCTAAGTATTGAATAAATTTAGTACACGCTCTATGGGTAAAAGAAATTGTTGATTCTGCCATCTTTTCAAGTTCTAATTCTTCTACGAATAAATCTAACTGATGTTTCCAGACATGGGTACACGGTTCTTTTTTTATTTGAGTTAAAAAATATCTTTGTTGATAAGTGATATTTCCTGTGTTGTAATAGTCAATTATCAAATTTATTGTATGATAATACTTCATTGTCATAGAGTAATTACCATTAAACTTTTTCATTTGCAGAGTAAGCCAGTCTTGGGCAATATTTTCAGAATATTCAAATTTGTTAGTTGTTAAATACTCTAAAAACTTTTTACTAATTCTAACTATAACTGAGCAAGTACTCTTGCTATAATTGGTTTGATAGAACAAGTTTATTTGTTCTAACGTTTCTTCAATGGATCGTTTTCTCATATGTTTCCTCCGTATAAATATAGTATATTTATATGAAGACATACTCTGTGGTATAAATCAATAAAATAATTATTCCCATCATATAATTTAAAACCTGCATTTTATCACTTAGAATGCGGGTTTTATTAAAGAAGAGAAATAAGTAAATGATGATAATAACTTTAGACCTTTACCACAATTGACTCTTAAGAGCATTCTTTTACCATCAATATCGCTGGTCTTTAGAGCAAGCATTTCACTAATACGTAAACCTGAACCATACATATTAAGGAAAAAAGCAAAATGTTTTGGATTAGTTAAATTAGCAAATAATGAAGCTAATTCATCGACAGATAATATTTCTGGTTTGGTTTTGTACTTCTTCATATGAGGTACTCTTTTATAATTTATATCCTTTTCCAGAGAAACTTCATACATAAATCTAATAGCACAATTGTATTGATTAATAGTTGAAGGTTTTAGGTTTCCCGATAATAGGTATATTAAATATTCCCTAAATTGTTTTTCACAAAGATTAAAGGTGTTTTTAATTTTAGTAAAATCTAAAAAATTTTTACCTACGAGTAAGTAGGATTTAATAGTGCAGTCCGAAAAGTTGCGAATTCTCATGTCAATCATGAGTTTTGTTAAAGTTTGTTTTTGAGTCAAAATATACTCTCCTAATAATAAAGTTAGTCATCTATATGATGCCAATCTTATAATAAGAGAGTTAGTTGCAACTCGCAACTTTTGAGTAAACTTAGAAAGATATAAAATTCAAGCCACCGCGAAGAGGTTTAGTACAAGCTTTTTTAGGTCACCCGTACCCTAAGAAGGGCTGCTGTGAGGTGAATCATGAGCAAATTCGAAGAGTTTTACCTAAAGGAACTCCTTTCTTTCGACTTGATCAAGAAAAGATTAACCTAATGATGGATAACATCAATTCTTATAAAAGAAAGAAACTGGGAAACAGCACTCCATACGAGATATTTGAAAAAATGTATGGTCAAGAAATCATAAAAAAACTAGGTATTAATTTTATCGAGCCAGATAAAGTTATATTAAAACCTAGTCTAATTAAATAACCAATAAAACACCAAACACCTATACACCCATTTAGTTAAAGGTAAGGTTGCGTTTAATACTGCAGAAAACAGATTATTTGCCAATCAGGGGTCATTACGTCCAAATCGACTCTATCTTTTTCATAACACCCTAATTTTCAATCAAAGATATGCAAAAGTCAAATGGAAAAAAGATTTTTTTGTAACTTTTTTTTAAAAAAGGTTGCACTTAGTATTGCAAACACAAAAAAGGTTGCGTTTACTTTTTCATTTCAGCTTAATTAACAAACTGGTGTACTTTTCAAATAGTACTTGACTATTGAGCCACAGTATATTTTTTATATAGGTCTTAAGAGGTATTATTATGTAAATTCTATGCTAAAGTTTTTGACTATTATATAAATGAGTATATTTACCATTCTTTTCTATTAAAGATTTATGATTTCCCATCTCTAATATCTTTCCGTCATCAATAACAATTATATTATCAGCATTTCTAACTGTAGATAATCTATGAGCAATAACTATTGAGGTTCTACCTTTAGCTAATCTGTTAAAAGCTTCTATAATTAATTTTTCACTATCACTATCTAATGCACTAGTTGCTTCGTCAAAAATTAATATTGGTGGATTTTTCAAAAAAACTCTAGCAATAGATAATCTCTGTTTTTGTCCACCTGATAACCTTGCTCCTTGCTCCCCAACTTGTGTCTCTAAACCAAGTGGCAAGGATGCTACAAACCTTTCTAAATTAGCTGCTTTAAGAGCATCCCACAATTCATTATCAGTTGCACACGCTTTACCATATTTTAAATTTTCTCTAATTGATGCATCAAATAAAAATATATTTTGTTGTACAAAACCAATTTTTTTATGTAAGGAAGATTGGGTAATTTTTGTAATATCCTGGTCATCAATAAAAATTTTACCTGAAGTTATTTCATAAAATCTTGGTATAAGATTAGCTAAGGTACTCTTTCCTGCTCCTGATTCTCCAACCAAAGCGACTGTAGAGCCACCAGTAATTGTCAAATTGATATCTTTTAATATTTTGGAGGATTCATCATAGGAGAAGTTTACATTTTCATAACGAATAATACCTTCTTTAACTTGAAGATCGCTAGAAGAAGGAGAGTCCTCAATTTGAGGAAGAATTTCCATAACTTCAACAAATCTTTGAAAACAAACAATACCTTGCTGTAGTTGTTCCATAAAATTGATAAGACGATCAATTGGGGGCAACATTACAGTAATAAACAATAAAAATGTTATCAAATCATAAGCTTTTAATTGACCTGAATACATCAATAAAGCTCCACCTATGATTGGAAATAAATAACAAAGATTTCTAAAAAAATTCATAATAGAATGAAATTTAGCCATAGCATCATATTGTTTTTTCTTAGCATCCATTAGTACATCATTACTATTTTGGAATTGTACTTCTTGATAGTCTTCTTTGTTGAAGGATTTTACTTCACGAATTCCTTGAATAGAATTTTCTACTGTGCTATTTACATCTGCCAAAGTTTTTCTGACAGTTACAAATCGTGACTTTAACTTTTTACCAAAGATAACTCCATATATTGCCAAAAGAGGAAATGGTATTAAAGTAACTAAGGCTAATTGCCAATTAAAGATAAACATAGCAATAAAGGCACCGGTTATAGTAACACTACTAATAATTATATCTTCAGGACAGTGATGCGCTGTTTCAGTAATTTGAAACAAATCATTTGTGATTCTACTCATGATATGACCTGTTTTAGTTTGATCATAATAGCTAAATGATAGCTTTTGCAAATGAGCAAACAAATCACTTCTCATATCTGTTTCAATATATACACCTAAAATATGACCCCATTTGAGTCTAATATAATCACATAACAATTGAATTAAATATATCGTTAAAATAACAACAAAAGTAATTATCATGGGAGTCCACATAGCATTAGGAATGTAGTCTTTAATCAAACTTCTTGTGACTATTGGGAAAAACACTGATACGGTTGAGAAAATTATTGCTGCAACTATATCTAAAATGAATAAACCCATATAAGGTTTATAATAAGAAAAAAACTTTTTTAACATCAACTTCTCCAAATTCTATATTCATTTATAATTATAAAAACTAAACCAACAAATAACAATCTAACTTTATCGCTTTTGTTGCTTTTGATTTATGAATAATAATCCTAGAAAAACCAAAACTCCTCCGATTATATTTGAAATATCTAACCTTCCACTTAAGAGCCAATCCAATAGAATTGCACCACAAAGTTGACCAAAGAACATTAATATAGTTATAGCTATAGATGAAATTCTAACAGCTAAAAAAGCTGAAAAGAACACAGCTATTACACCTAAGGCTCCACCCAAATAATAATAAAAAGGAGGATAAGAAGGATGTGCAAAAAATGAAATTTCGCTTTGCCCTAAAACAAATAATGCAATAATTGCAAAAGACAAACCAACAACATAATTATAGAAAGTACTAACTAAAGTATTACTTTTCGCAGCTAATAAGGCATTTGTTGTTCTAGATATGACTATTGTTACTCCAGATAATATTGAAAAAATAATGGCTAAAATCATTGCTTCCTCCTTAATAAAGAATCATTACAAGTATGCCAATAACCAATAAAAATAAACCTATATAAGTTTTATAATTGTTATTAGCTTTGTGATTAAATACTCCTAATGCATCTAAAATTAGAGATGTAACACTTTGACCAAAAAGACAAAGGGCAAGCATAATTGAAACACCTAAATATGAAAATGCTTGATTATTAAATACTGTTGTTAATACTCCTAAAAATCCCCCAATAAAATAATACAAAGGCACTTTAGATATAATCTTTATTTTTTGTTTTCTAAAAAGTAAAATCAAGATTACAACAGTTATTCCAAAAATATGAGCAATTAAAGTAGCATGATAAATCCCAAGAGATCCAGTTAATACTCCATTTAAAGCAACCATTATTGAAATGATAAACCCTACAAATATTGATAATCCATAATTCATATATTGACCTCAAAGATATCTTTATTCTATTGTTATAAATTAGTATATGACCTTTGTCATCTTTTATAGAAAAATATAGTTTTTATCAAAAGTTAGTGTTAATATGTTTTATATGATTAGTCTACTAGAAGAACATGGAAAAAAACTCCTCATAAATAAAGGTGTTTATTTATGTAGAGAAGGTTTTGAATTAAACTATGCCTTTTTTATCTTATCTGGTACTTGCAAAGTAACTAGGCAAGAAGAAAATGGTAATATTATGAGTTTTGGCTTTTATAATAACACAGGCTTTATTGGGGACCTGGAAACTATTAGAGAATCCAATATTGCTCTAACTAGTGTCGTTACGATTACACTAGTAGAATGCATTAAAATTCCTCTGGTAAAAAGCAAACAACTCGCAAAAACCAATATTGAATATTGCAATTTAATAGCTTCGAATCTAGCAAAAAAACTATCAGCTTCATCAGATCAATCAACCCAAAACATTTTATTACCACTTGAAGATAGATTGATAATATATTTAAAGAATACGTATCCCAATAAAAAATTTATTGGTAATTTCATTCAAATATCACAAGAACTAGGAACTAGCTATAGGCATTTTCTTAGAACAGTCAAAAAGTTAAAAGATGAAAAAATATTAGTACCAACACAAAATAAAAAAGAATATTTGATAAACTTGTAATATTAAGAGCCTCACTAAATAAGTTTTCTAAACAACTATTTTTTACAATCAGTTAATAACAAGCTTTTACAATTTCAGCAACACTATTTACAGATCCTATCGTATAAAAATGAATTCCAGGGACACCTCTGGATAGTAGTTCCTCAACTTGTTTTTTACCCCACCATATACCAACTTCTCGTATCTCTTGAGCACTTTTAGCCTTTGATACAAGTTCATATAATTGGGATGGTATATCAATTGAGAAAGTTGTTGGCAATTGAGTTAAATGAGCTTTTCTACTCAAGGCTTTAATCCCGGGTATTATTGGAATTGTTATTCCCATATTTCTACATTTTTCTACAAATTTAAAATATGCACTATTATCATAAAAAAGTTGAGTTACGATATAAGATGCCCCAGCATCTTGCTTCTTTTTCAAGTTAATAATATCTACATCCAAGTTGGGTGCCTCAAAATGCTTCTCTGGATAACCGGCTACTCCAACACAAAAATCAGTACTAATAGGGTCTTTAAGAGTATCCTCTAAATATATTCCTTTATTCATACTTGCAATCTGGGCTACCATCGAGTCAGAATGAGTGTACCCATTTAAACAGGGTATAAATCTATTTTCACCCTTTGGTGGATCTCCCCGTAATGCAAATACATTGTCTATTCCTAAAAAATTTAGTTCAATCAAAGTATTTTCAAGCTCTAAGTCACTCATTCCTCCACAAATTAAATGGGGGATAGAAGGAATTTTAAACCTATATTGAAGTGCTGCAGCAATACCAATTGTTCCAGGTCTTTTTCTAACAATTTTTCTACGTACATTATTTATCCCATCGTCTTCATAAATAATCTCATTTTGGTGATTTGTAATATTTATGTAAGCTGGAGAGTATTCCATCAACTTTTCAGTAGATTTAAAAATGCTCTCAAGTGTATGCCCTTTTAATGGGGGAAGAAGTTCAAAGGTAAATAAAGGTTTTTTTGCGTTCTCTAGTATTTGTGTAACTTTCACGTTTAATTCTCCTGTTTTAATTGAATTCCAAATCCAAGTAATTGTTTTTCTGATAAGTTTTGACATTCACTAATTTTTTTAAGTTGTGTCTTTCCAATTTTACCTACATTAAAATATTTTAGACCCTTTCCTTGAAAAGCAAAGGATGCAATACTAGCTTCAGGACTCATCATAAAGTTTTCCGTCAATTGAACCTGGCTATTTTTTTCTCCATCTAATAAATTAAATATTCCTTTTTTATGATAATGATTAGGGCAAGAAGGATATCCAGGAGCTACAGTTAGTAAAGGAGCGCCCCATTCTTCTTTTAAAAGAATTTCCATTCTTTGTGAAAAAGCCTCTGCAAGTCTTGCTGCTAATAAATTTAACATCAAGAAATCTCCTTCATCAAAAAGGTTTGAAGCTTGATTGACTTTTAAACCTGCAGTAACAATATACATTGCAATAAAATCATCATTACAACAGTAATCTGCCAAAGATAAGCTTTGATCGTCTTTCTCTTGTCTACAAAAAGTAAATTTTTCACTATCACTTACATTAATTGTTAGAGAATCACTCGTGCATGGGAAAATTCCATAAACGCCTCGTAGTGATTTTGAAAGTACTTCATTAACTTGTGGGTCTTTTAAAAAGTTTTTAGCATCATTTACTAATTCAAGGTAATCATCTCCATGAGGTGGAATTCCATAACTAAATGCAAACATTTTCCAATTTATTAATTGTATTAAGTTATCAATATCTTCATTATCTAATATTGTTATACCAATTTTTGGGGGTTTTATTGATGCCTTTTGTTTTATAAACCTATTTTCTAAAGCAGTTTTATAAGCAACATTTTTAGATTTCTTTTTGTTTAATAAGTTCTGCTTTACTGTTTGTTGTTTATTCTTATAATAGGTAGAAAGTTCACTTATTTTTAATTCCCCACCTCTGACAATTTCCATGGCCAAGGTAGAAAGATCAGAAGCATTTGATCCATAAAAAACTCTATAATTATATAAAGGAGATAGCTTTAGGGCTGTATGCTCTTCACTTGTAGTCGCTCCCCCAACCAAAATAGGCGTCTTTAAATTATTTTCAACTGCTAAAGTGCACACATTAGCCATCTGCTGCAGTGAGGGGGTAATAAGAGCTGAAAGACATATCAAATCTGCATTATTTTCAATAGCTGCCTTGATAATTTTTTCTGTTGGTACCATTACCCCTAAATCAATTACCTTAAAGCCATTACATCTTAAAATTAATATACATATGTTTTTTCCAATATCATGTACATCACCTTTTACTGTTGCAAAGACTACAACCTTTTCTGATGGTTTAGAGGCTTTATCATCCGTGTTGTCTTTTTTCCAAGCTTCAATAGCAGGTTGAAGATAGGAGACAGCACTCTTCATTGTCCTTGCACTTTTAACCACTTGAGGAAGAAACATCTCTCCTTTACTAAATTTTTCTCCAACAAGTGCCATTGCAGCCATAAAAGGTCCTTCAACAATTGAAACAGGGGATTCACCCTCTTTTTTAGTGTTACTTAAAAGAATATTTACATCCTCTTCCAAGTTAAGAGTTTCACCATTAAGAATAGCCCTTTGTACTCGCTTTTTAGGATCCGCTTCATTTTTAGGATTTAAAATTATTGATTTGCGTTTTATAACGCTATTTCCAAGAATATTAGAACTGGCCAATTCAATTAAATTTTCACTATTAATAGGAGAAGGTTCTAGTAAAGCTTTTTCAATAATATTTCGAGCATCAACGGGAATTTGATTGATATCGAGATTTATATTTGGTGCTATTATAGCAAAATCAAGTCCTGCTTTCCTAGCATAGTGTAAGAAAACTGTATGCATAGCTCGTCTTATGGCATTGTTACCTCTAAAGGAGAAAGATAAATTACTAACTCCACCACAAACATTTGCACCTTCAAGATTGTCTTTTATCCATTTTACGGCTTGTATAAAGGCAAGTGCATAGCCATCACTTTCTTCAATTCCGGTGGCAACACTGAGAATATTTGGATCAAATATTATTGAGTCTTTTCTAATTCCATTAGAAACAAGGATATTATAACTTCGTTTTGCAATCTCAATTTTTCTCTTATACGTATCGGCTTGCCCCATTTCATCAAATAGCATTACAACCATCGCATGTCCATAATTATTAATTGTTTTTGCTTGAGAAATAAATTTGGCTTCTCCTTCTTTAAGACTTATAGAATTAACTATGCATCTTCCTTGTATCTCGCCTAAAGCACTAACAATAGTATCCCAAGAAGAGGAATCTATCATATAAGGTTTTTTAGAAATGGCAGGATCACAATTTATATAACGCAAAAAAGTTGTCATAGCAATTGGCCCATCAATCATAGAGGAATCCATACAAATATCTATTACATCTGCTTTACTTTCAGCTTGACTTCTAGCTATTGCTGCAGCTTCTTCCCAACTTTCAGCTTCAATTAAAGTTGCAAATTTTCTCGATCCTGCTACATTACATCTCTCTCCAACTATCATTAATCTATCAGCTTTTTCTTCTCTTTCTAAACCACATAAAGCAAAAGTATTATTATTCTTGTTTACTATTTTTTTAGGAGTACAAATTAAATTTCCAAAAGTATCTTTAGAGTTAAGTTGATTATTTAATGCCTTAATATGAGAGGCTGTTGTACCACAACAACCTCCTATTATATTAACTAAGCCTTTTTTTAATATAGGAAAGAGAAGCTGGGCCATAACTTTTGAACTTTGAGCATAGGTTCCGTCAAGAAGAGGCAACCCCGCATTTGGATGAGCTGACACTCTAAATGGTGAAATTTTAGAAAGTTTTTCAATTAAAGGAATCATTTCCTTTGCACCCATTGAACAATTCATACCAAGTGAAAATATTGGATACGTTGATAGAGAGGTACAAAAAGCCTCTAAACTCTGGCCAGAGAGAGTATGACCGCTAATATCACTAAAGGTCACACTCACCATAATAGGTTTTATTATAGCTGTTAGCTCTTGTGCTTCACGGATCCCTTCTAAAGCTGCTTTACAGACAAGGGTGTCAAAAACCGTTTCTATCAATAGAATATCGCAGCGTGTCTCTAATAAGATAATTGCTTGCTCTTTATAAGCTTCTTTAAAATCATTAAAAATATATTCTCTTTTACTAACATCTTCACTATCTGTAGAAAATGAGAGCATTTTCCCAGTTGGTCCGATACTGCCAGCAACAAAAACGAATTTAGATTCATTTTCTGCTTCATATATTTCTGCTGCCGCTCTTGCAATCTCAACAGCACTTTGATTCAACTCTTTTACATAATTTTGTAGATTATATTCACTTAAAGTAATCTTATTAGCACAAAAGGTGTTTGTAGTTATTATATCAGCACCAGAAGCTAAAAATTCACTATGAATATCAAAAATAACATCAGGTCTAGAAATATTTAATAATTCACCGAATCCAGGAAACTCTCTCTCTATTCCATTAAGCATAGAGGTACTAAAATCTTCATTATCAAGATTTTGTTGCTGAATTAATGTCCCCATAGCACCATCAAGTAATAATACTTTTTTTTCACTTA
>Ga0307990_1002962_pt1 | contig 13237 bp, 12 predicted proteins | sample EllFjometagen129_FD_203168 | JGI IMG/M metagenome (GOLD analysis project Ga0307990, IMG submission 203168) | Marine microbial communities from Ellis Fjord, Antarctic Ocean - #129 | ecosystem: Environmental > Aquatic > Marine > Unclassified | place: Southern Ocean | collected 2014-10-08
CGCATCATCTGACTATATCATTTCAAAGAACAGCAACGGAATCTTTCACCAACCGAAACATCTTACTGCTTATGAGTAACTCGTGCTATATGAGTTGGTCGTACGCTTACCTTATCATAACCATTATTTATTCTCAAATAAAAATTGGCAGTTTTGGAGACATAACACTTATATCAGCGTGAGTGTATCCAAAGTTTTCCCTTTACTACCTGAAATGCAAGGTAGCATCCATATATCGCAACTCAATAACCTTTTTTCACAGTTCATAACTGATAACTGTCATATTAGCCTTTGTTGCTTTACTTCCTCACCACAAAATAAGCACGAAACTCTTCAAATCTCTTAGCACCAATCCCTTTGACTTTGCGTAGTTCATTTACAGTTTTATAGGGCCGACCGGCTATAATCCTTTCAGCAATCACGGGACCGATCCCTTTTATGGACTGCAGTTCTTTTGATGTTGCTGTGTTCAGATTTAATATGACTTGCTCGGATGTGTCTTTTTTAACCTGTCGCTGTAATTGTTTTAATTCTTCCCCCTCGCTTCTTTCTCTGGCACGGAGTTTAGCGATTCGATCTGGACCGCTTTGCGACCACACGCCGATGCGTCTCAAAATAGCTGCAGACTCCAGGTCACGAAGTCTTTCAATCATTTCCTTCTTACTTATACCGTCTGGAGTTTTCCTGCCGACGCCAAAGGCTCGTGCAAGTCCATTTTTCACAAGTAAGGTCGCCAAATCATTCCCATCAGATGTAGTAATGAATCCATATACCCGGCCTTTCGTGGATCTTCCCATTGCGGTTGCAAAGGATGTATAGACAGTAAAATTTTTCACTAGAATACGCTCAACAAAGAATTGTGCCTTATTGCCGAAATGAATAGTACGCTCTTCTTTTGGCAAACCAAAATATCGTGTTTGTTCGCGAACTCTGCGAGCATCACTTTTAGAGCTAATTGAAGTTTCAGGACAGTCGACAAAATATAGCCTCAAAATGAAGGATTTTCCTTCAGCTTTCACAAGGAAGCTGTCTCCATCATTTGCCGGATCATTTATTAATCTGGCATTGTGAAATATTTGTAGATTATCTGTTGGAAAAGAGGGCGTGACTCTGCCAAATAGCAGCATCGCTGTTACGGCTAACAAAATTATTGTCGCATTTTTAAATGTTTTTATTAAAGTGCCCATTTTGTTCACTTTAAAGTCAATAATTCATGTATTATACTCCCATTGCAAACACATTACACTGAATATTTGCAATTGCGGATTCGAAAGTCCTTTTTTTGTTTCTGCAAAAGCAAGAATATGATTTCGTAAATGCAGCGTGAATATTCTAAGAGAGGTGGTATGAAAAGATTTTTTAATGCGATTCCACCCTTACGTGCATTGTGGATTCCCACCTTCGTGGGAATGACCAGGTGGACAATCGTTCACAAATACCTCCTACGCTCGCCTGTTCGGGAGTGACAGTGTTAGACAAAGACAGACCAGAGTCTAGCACATTTAAAAGGAGACAGCTGACTGTGCCAGTTCGAGCAGGCTTCCCGGTACGACGCCCAGGACTATGATCAGCAGCGCGACTGCGAGAAGTACGAAGTTGAAGAGATTTATTTCGATGTGTTTTGGAAGTATTCCCGCCTCTTCTTCGCTCATATACATGACGACTATTACTCTGAAATAGTAGTAGAGGGACGCCACTGTTGTTATGATGGCGATGATGACTACCCATAGATATCCCGCCTCGATACCATGTTTGAAGATATAGAATTTTGCAAAGAATCCGCCTGTAGGTGGAATGCCCGCCAGTGAAAGCATGAAGACTGCCATGGTGAAGGCGATGATGGGGTGTTGTGCCGCCAGTCCTTTGAGGTCATCGATTTGTACGCGCTTGTCCTTTTCCTTTGTCAGGAGGACGGCAATACCGAAGGCCCCCATATTCATCAATACATAGATGGAAAGGTAGAAGAGGAGTGCAGATCCTCCACCCTGCGGAATGGCAAGGAGGCTGATCATCATGTACCCCACCTGCGCGATTCCCGAATAGGCCAGCATTCTTACCAGTCCCGACTGTCTCAGGGCCGCGAAGTTTCCCACAATCATGCTCGTTACCGCCATGAATGCGATGATCGTCAGCATGACTTCGGGAGACCATTTCACCATTTCGATTCCCACGCGGAATATGACGGCCAGACCAGCGATCTTGGGTGCCACCGAGAGGAATGCTGCCACGCTTGTTGGCGCACCTTCGTATGCATCGGGCGCCCACATGTGAAATGGTACGGAGGCGATTTTAAAGCCGAGACCGACCAGTATGAGTGAAATTCCCACAAAGAAGAAGGGCACGGCAAGTTTTGACGTGGTGTCAAACATGACGAAGGCATCCAGCCCCGTCTTCCCCGATGCCCCGTAGAAGAAGGAAATCCCCAGTAGGAACAGGGCCGACGCAAAGGCGCCGAGGAGGAAGTACTTTATCGATGCCTCCATCCCCTCACGAACGGTCTTGAAGAATGCAACCAACACATAGAGCGACATGGAGAGTATCTCCATCCCCAGGAATATTACCATCAGGTCCTTCGAGGCGATCATGATGTTCATGCCGACGACGGATGTCAGTACCAATGCGTAGTACTCGCCCAGATTCTTTTCTTCAAAGACGAGATACTGGTATGAATAGACGACAACCAGGAGGACGGCGACGATTATCATGGTCTGACACATGATGGAGAAATTGTCGCGTATTACCAGTCCGCCGAAGCCCTCGATCCCTCTCCCCCAGTAGAAGGGTACCAGCAGGATATTGGAGAATAACGCCAGAAATGCCAGCAGTGCGCACACACCCCTTCGACCGGGGCTGGATTGCACAAAGAGCAGAATTGCCGCGAATAACAACAGAATGACTTCAGGTGCAAAGCTTATAAAGTTAACGTCTGGTATGGTGAAATCCATCCTCAATCCCTTGCTTGATTATTTATTTGATCCTTTTATCGGTGCCGACCATGGCTACCACGGCCGGGTTCTTGTTTATGTATGAAAGCAGCTTATCCGTCGATGTGTCCATCTTGTCCAGGAAGAATGCGGGGAAAAGGCCGATGAAGAATATCAACAGTACGATGGGTACCATGACGATCTTTTCGCGCAGGCAGAAGTCATTGATGACCAGGTCACTGCCGCTTCGTTCCTTTTCGAACATGACCCGCTGATACATCCAGAGCATGTAGACGGCTCCCAATATCAACGTTGTAGCTCCAAGCGCTCCAACCCACCATTTGAACTTGAAGGCGCCCAGAAGGAGCAGCACCTCTCCCACGAATCCGTTCATCCCGGGAAGTCCGATGGATGACAGGACGATTATCAGGAAGAAGGTGGCAAGGACGGGAACCCTGGTGGCGAGGCCGCCCATCTTATCCATGTCTCGTGTATGTTTTCTCTCATAGAGGGCGCCTACGAGGATAAAGAGTGCCCCCGTGCTGAGACCATGATTTACCATCTGTATGATGCCGCCCTTGATGCCCGTCGCATTGAGGGCGAATATTCCGACGACGATCAATCCCATGTGGGATATACTGGAATAGGCGACCAGTTTCTTGAGATCCGTCTGGGCAAAGGCGAGAAAGGCCCCGTAGATAACACCGACGAGTCCCAGTGCGATTACCGTTGGTGTAAAATAGACGACGGCATCGGGAAAGAGGGGATAACAGAAACGAAGCATCCCGTAGATACCCATCTTCAGGAGAATTCCGGCAAGGATAACAGACCCCGCCGTGGGCGCTTCCACGTGTGCGTCGGGCAACCATGTGTGGAAGGGAAACATGGGGACCTTGATGGCAAAGGCCACGAAGAATGCAACAAAGAGCCAGGCCTGCAGATTAAAGGGTATATCGAGTTTAATCCAGTCCAACAAATCGAAACCGAAACCGCTCCCCAGCTTCTGGTTCAGGAAGGCCATGACGATGATGGCGATAAGCATAAAGACACTCCCCGCCATGGTATATATCAAAAACTTGATGGCTGCGTATCGCCTGTTGGCGCTTCCCCATATAAGGATTATGAGGAACATGGGGATCAGCATGACTTCCCAGAAGATATAGAACAAGAATACGTCGAGGGCCACAAAGACGCCGAGGACACCCGCTTCGAGCCAGAGAAACATGATGAAGTAGAGCTGTTCCTTTATCTTTATATGGTTCCATGAAATGAGAATGCAGGCCACGGTAAGGAAACTGGTCAGGGGAAGCAGAAAGAGGCTCAGCCCGTCGATACCCAGGTGGTAGGAAATACCGAGCGACATTATCCAGGGAACCGACTCTTCCAGTTGAAAGGCACTTACATCGTTTTTGAATATCCAGAAGGGGACCAGTGTGGTTATGAAACTGAGCAGTGCAGTCACCAGTGAGACTGTCTGCACCCATACCCTCTCTCTATTGAATAGGACTACGATACTTCCGACGAAGGGAAGAAACACGATGATCGTTAAAATCGGCATACTTTGAATGTCCATAAAAATCACTTTCCCCGGTAGTTCATTCCTGGCCTGTTATTTATAGTTTCGTAAAAAGCATCTTCTCCCCCTCCCCTGTTGGGAAGAGATTCAGGGGAGGGGGGGGTTCACCCTCACCCTAACCCTCCCCCATCAAGGGGGAGGGAATTGTGGACTTTTACGAGAACATCATTATTCCTTTAAAAGAAAAACATCACGGTGATACCAACGAGCACGAATACTCCGAAGATGATCGATACGGCATACTGCCGCACATATCCCGACTGCATCCGTGCCAGTGTCTTCCCCGCTTCCATGGCGATCTTTCCCGTGCCGTTTACGGCTCCGTCTACGATCTTTTTATCACAGACGTTATTACTGTAGTTTGATATCCATTTCAGGGGCCTGACCCAGATCGTGTCATAGACCTTGTCTATCCAGAAGCCCTTGAAGAGAAACATCATGAGTCCCTCGTGTCTCGATTCAAAATCGATCATCTTCTTCCGGTGTTTTGAATACATGAAAAGGGCGAGCACTATAGCTGAAATGGCAAAGACAGATACGATGAGTGTAAAGGCTATCTCCAGTGAAAGGGAAACGCCATGCCCTTCAGCTGCATGCCCGCCCGCTCCAAGATTAAAAGAGGAACCCATGAATTGAGCAAAATAGGTGTTCTTGGTAAACATGGGAAGTCCCAGGATCCCAAGAAATACGGCGCACACTGCCAGTATGACCAGGGGCGCTTTGAAGAAGAAGTTCGGTTTGTGCACATGACCCGTGAAATTGGACTCGCCCAGGAATGCCATCCCAAAAAGCTTCCCGCAGTACAGTGCCGTCAGGATAGCGCCGCCGAATCCAAAGAGCCAGTAGACAATTCCATAGGTCTCATAGCCGCCCATGATAATGGCGTCCTTGCTGAAAAACCCCGCCATGGGGAATATACCGGCGAGAGCGAGGAGGCCGATCAAAAAGGTGATGGCCGTGACAGGGATGGTCTTGATGAGACCGCCCATATTGGCGATGTTCTGCTCACCCTTGACGGCATGAATAACAGCGCCTGATCCGAGAAAGAGAAGACCCTTGAATACGCCATGAGCAACAAGGTGAAACATACCCGCAACATAGATACCGCACCCCACGGCCATAAACATGTAACCGATCTGGCTGATAGTAGAATAGGCAAGGACCTTCTTGATATCTTTCTGACCGACGGCACAACAGGCAGCATACACTGCCGTTATCATCCCGACGAGGGCGATGATGGGTAATACAAACTGCGACTGCTGGAGGAAGGGAAATATCCTGCACATGAAATAGACACCGGCGTTGACCATGGTTGCAGCATGAATGAGTGCTGATACCGGTGTCGGCCCTTCCATGGCGTCGGGAAGCCATACATGAAGGGGAAATTGTGCCGACTTCCCTATGGCACCGGCAAACAAAAGGAGAGATATGATAGCCAGTGTGGCCGTTGAAATTCCGTGATTACCTGCAAGTATCGTCTTCAGCTCGGCAAAATTGACCGTTTGGAATGTAACGATAACGAGGAGAATACCGAGCATAAAGCCGAAATCGCCCACCCTGTTTACAACGAAGGCCTTTCGTCCCGCATCGGAGGCCGATTTTTTTTCATACCAGTGACCGATCAGAAGATAGGAACAGAGTCCCACGCCTTCCCATCCTACAAAGGTCAGGATCAGATTGTCTCCCATGACCAGTACGAGCATGAAGAATATGAAGAGATTGAGGCAGACAAAGTATCTCCGGTAGCCCGAATCGCCCTCCATGTATCCGATGGAGTAGAAATGAATGACAAAACCGACGAAGGTGACTACCATAATCATCGCCATTGCCAGGGGATCGATGAGGAATCCCACATTTATCTGGAGGCTCCCGTCGGATATCCAGCGATAGAGAGACGACGTTATTACCCGGTGGGCAGGGTCGGCGATAATCATCTGATAGAGCATGCCAATGGCAAGTATAAGAGACAAACCCACGGACGTGCAGGCAACGAAGGCGACTGTTTTATCACCGAAGCGCTTTCCCAGAAGTCCGTTGATGAGAACGCCGATTGCAGGCAGCAGGGGTAAAAGGTATATGGCTTTGAACAACATAACTATCTCAACCCTTAAGTAGTTTAATTTTACTGATATCCAGTGTCCCGAAAAGCCTGTAAATGGATATAACGATTGCCAGCCCCACGGCCACCTCGGCGGCGGCGATGGCCATGATAATGAGGACATATATCTGGCCCTCCGTGCCGTAAAGGTATCTGGAAAAGGCAACGAATATCAGATTTACGGAATTCAGCATCAATTCAACGGACATGAGCAACACCATGGTGTTATTCCTGATGACGAATCCGACAACACCGATGGTAAAGAGTACGATGCCCAGGCTGAGGAAATGATAAAAACCCATAGAGAATATCTCCCTTATTTCTTACTTAAAATTATTGCGCCTATGGCCGCCACCAGAAGGAGGATCGACGTCAGCTCGAAAATGAGTATGTGCTGACTGAAGAGATCCACGGCCAGTTGGTGCACCGTGGCCGATACCTTCAGGTTCGCCGCGTCGCCCGTAAAGGTCGTCCCCCAGAGGGATTGCCAGAAGAGCCATACCACCACGACAAGGAGTCCCAGTGAAAATCCGCTGATAATATAGGTAGAGGCCTCCCTGGGCAGTTTTAGTCTCTGTCCCTTCAGATTGAGAAGCATAATCACATATATGAAGAGTACCAGAACGGCACCGATATATATGATTATCTGAAAGAGGGCCACCACATGGGCGCCCATCAGCACATAAATACCGGCAAGCGCCAACATAGAAAGCAGGAGCGACATGACACTGTTTATCGTATTGGGCATCAATATGACACCAAGCGCCCCCACGATCATTACCGCTCCCAACATCCAGAAAACTGCCTGTTCTATCATTCTTTTTCCCTGTGCCTGTTTATAATTACTGATTCCCGGACTTCATCCTTTTATCGAGGAGCTGGTCCAGATTCATTGTCAGTGATTCCCTGTCTTCACTGGCCATTTCATACTCATGCCCCATGACAATGGCATTCTTGGGACATACCTCTACGCAGAGCCCGCAAAAACAGCATCTCAAAAAATTTATCCTATAATCGGTAACGACCTTGCCGGGACCGTCGGGATTTTTCTCCGATTCAATGGTAATGCAGCTGCTGGGACAGACCCTCTCGCAGAGACCGCAGGCTATGCAGAGCGGCTTCCCCTCTTCGTTGGTCAGATGTATAAGTCTCCCCCTGAAACGCTCGGGCGGTGTCCATTTTTCCTCGGGATATTTGAGGGTGACGGATCGACTGAAAAAATGTCTCAGCGTCGTCCATAAACCTATGATCAAGGGTTTAATCATTTCCTGCTGTAGCTCCTTCTAAAACATCACTATTATTACAGCGGTTACTATTAAATTCAGAAAAGCCAGCGGCAACATGACCTTCCAGGACAGATTCATCAATTGATCGTAGCGTATCCTGGGATAGGTTGCCCGTATCCATATGAAACAAAAGGCGCAAAAGAATACCTTTAGAAAAAACCATACCAGCGCCGGCAGGACGGGACCGTTCCATCCACCGAGGTAGTATAACGTGATCAGGCAGGAGGCCAGGAATATATGGGCATACTCACCCATATAAAAGAGGGCGAACTTCATGGAGGAGTATTCCGTCTGATAACCGGCGACCAGTTCATTTTCACATTCGTAGAAGTCGAAGGGACAGCGGTTCGTCTCGGCAAAGGTGCAGATCAGGAATATGATGAAACCGAGGGGCTGCTTTACGATATACCACATCCCCTTCTGTGAGTTCACAATGTCAACGATACTCATGGAGCTGCTCAGTATCAATACGCCCACCAGCGCAAGGGCCAGGGGTATTTCATAGCTAATCATCTGTGCAGTGGCCCGGTATCCACCCATGGCGGAGTACTTATTATTGGACGACCACCCCGCCAAGAGCACGCCATAGACACCCACCGACGATATGGCCATGAGGTAGAGAACGGCCACGGGGATATCTATTATATATGCGTTTCCGGCGAAGGGGACGACGGCAAAGCAGGACAAAACGGCAACGAGAGATATCACAGGTGCAAGTATGAAATAGAATTTATTGGCATGGAGAACGATCATATCCTCTTTGAAAAAGAGTTTCAGGCCGTCGGCAATGGGCTGGAACAACCCCCAAGGCCCGACACGGTTCGGCCCCAGGCGTACCTGGAAGAATCCGAGGCACTTACGTTCCATCAGCGTGAGATAGGCAACGCATGTCAAGATGACGGCAAATATCACAATGATCTTTATTATTTGCAAAAGAATGTCAACAATCATTATCTTCGTTCCTTACAGACCCTTTATCGATCCACTTCGGCAAGGACGATATCAATCATCCCTATAATCGCTACGGCGTCCGACAGAAGCCGCCCCTTCATCAACTCGCCCACTCCCTGCAGATTGACGAAGGAAGGGGGTCGCACCCTGAAACGGGCGGGGCTCTTCCCTCCGTCACTGACAATATAGAATCCCAGTTCACCGCGGGGAGACTCGATGCTGTGATAGATCTCTCCTGCGGGAAATTTGTTTACCTTTGCCTTTATGGGAGACCCGTCGCTTTCGGGAAGTCCATCGACGGCCTGCCGCACTATCTTGGCGCTCTCCCTCATCTCTCTGATGCGCATCATGTAACAATCGAAGACGTCACCCTGAAGGCCAGTGGGAATGGCGAAGTCAAAATCCTCGTAAGAGGAATAGGGGTTCGATTTGCGCAGATCCCATTCGATTCCCGCCGCACGCGCCATGGGGCCCGAGATTCCCGTATTGATACAGAATTCCTTCGACATCATCCCCACATTGCGGGTCCTCGACAGCCACATGGGGTTTTCCGTCAGGAGATTCTCGTAGACGTCGACCTTGCTTGAAAATGTGTCAGTAAATTTCTTCGTATTCTTCACGAACGTGCTGTCTGCATCCGCCGCCAGTCCGCCAAACCGCATGAAACTGGGTGTCAGTCGGCCGCCGCTTATGGCCTCGAAGATATCCATGATATCCTCCCGCTCGCAGAGAGCATAAAAGAGGGGTGTCATGGCGCCCAGATCGTGGGCGTGCGTCCCGAGCCAGAAGAGATGGCTGGCAATCCGCTGCAGTTCAACGAGGGCGACACGTATATACTGGGCCCTCTTCGGGACTTCAATCTCCAGGAGTTTTTCCACGGCCAGCACATAGGCAAAGTTGTTGCTCATGGCCGCCAAATAATCGAGACGATCAGTCAGGACGAGGATCTGCTGGTAGGTCCTGTATTCCGCCAGCTTTTCCAGACCACGATGGAGAAAACCGATATCGGGTTTGGCGTCGACTATAATCTCTCCGTCAAGTTCAAGCAGGACACGCAACACGCCGTGTGTGCTGGGATGCTGAGGCCCAAGATTCAGTGTGATGGTCTCTTTAGTCATTTTGTATCGCTCCCCTCAAGGGGAAAATCCTTTTTCAAGGGATGACCCTCCATATTGGGAGGGGTTATAATTCTTCTCAAATCGGGGTGTCCTGTAAACCGGATACCGAACATGTCAAAGCATTCCCTTTCGAGCCAGTTTGCCGCATTCCAGAGCGGAGTGAGGGACTCGATTTCTGCATCGCTCTCTTCCAGGGGCACCTTTATTCTGACACGATGCTTATATTTCAGGGAGTAAAGGTTGTAAACAACCATGAAACGGGGCGTTTCGGGCAATCTGTCGAGGCCACAGCAGTCGGAGAGAAAGTCGAAGGAACAGTCTTCATCCTCCTTCAATATGCAGCAGACGGGGATTATGGCGTCCCTGTCGATAGTCACCGTCACCTCATCCCGAAATGAATCCGATTCCTTTATGTATTCTCCGATCTTTTCTGTAAGCGTATCGATTGTCATCGGACCTTATCTCTTTTAATCTTTTGCTGTAATTTTATTAGACCGTCTATAAGGGCCTCGGGCCGCGCCGGGCATCCGGGAATATAGATATCGACGGGAAGGAATTCATCCGCCCCCTGCACGACGGCATAGGTGGGGAAAAGACCACCCGAACAGGCACAGGCACCCATGGCCACCACCCATTTCGGTTCCGCCATCTGGTCGTAGAGACGTTGTACCGCCGGGGCCATCTTTTTCGTAATAGTCCCCGCAATGATCATCACATCGGCCTGTCGCGGTGAAGACCTGAAGACCTCCATGCCGAAGCGTGCCATATCGTAACGGGCCGCCGCCGCCGAAATCATTTCAATGGCACAACAGGCCAGACCAAAGCTCATGGGCCAGAGGGAATTTCTCTGCGACCACTTGGTTATCCAGTCCAGACTGTCGGTTATAACTGTCGCTCCACCAAGCTTCGTTACTCCCATTTCAATCCCCCCTTTCTCCAGACATAGGCAAATGCGATCAGAAGGATTCCGATAAAGACCGCCATCTCGACGAGTCCGAAGACCCCCATCTTTTCAACGATTATGGCCCAGAGGTAGATGAAAACCGTCTCTACATCAAATATGACGAAGACGAGGGCCACGACATAAAATTTTATTGAGAAGAGGCTGCTGGGTTTATCGATGGGGTCCATTCCACATTCATAGGGAATGGTTTTTACCGCAGTCATGGGTCTCTTCCCGAGGAAATGGGAAATGACAACTATGGCCAAACCGGAAAAAACTACCAGAAAAATAAAGAAAAATAATGAATATGAAGTAGACACTGGATTCAACTCCTGCGAGATATCAATTGAACAACTAAGGTATTGAACTCCCGATATCTATCAATACAAAATATAGAAACGAACTCCACATTGTCCATGTCACAAATCAATAGAAACGGGAGTGCTTCTATAATATTATTTCCGCTCTGTCAAGATATTTTTTTATCTTATTGATTACATAATGGAATAAAAATGACCGCCCGCTATTCGAGATATAGTGTCATAAATATTTTTCTCTTGCAAAAGAAAAGGTGAAAAAGATATTACAAAAAAATGAAGAACATGCCCCATAATCGCATCATACCGATATACCGAATGAATGAAAATGCGGTTATGATGATCATGGCGCTCATTGTCGGTACGCTGGGTGGTTTTGGCGCTATAGTTTTCAGATTGCTGATACGTTTTTTTCAGAGCATCTTTTTCGGGATCGGGGATACAAACATCCTGGACCACCTGATGGTACTCCCCTGGTACGGGAAACTCATTCCGCCCATAATCGGGGGCGCCATTGTCGGACCGATCATCTATTTTCTCGCCAAGGAGACGCGGGGAACGGGCGTTCCCGATGTCATGCAGGCCGTCGCCCTAAGAGGGGGAATAACAAGAAAAAGGACTGCACTGATAAAGATTCTCGCCTCGTCAATATGTATCGGTTCGGGAGGCTCGGCGGGGAGAGAGGGTCCCATCATACAGATAGGATCCGCCATAGGCTCGACGGTGGGACAACTGGCACACCTGTCGGAAGAGAAGATGAGGACCCTCGTGGGCTGCGGGGCCGCCGCGGGAATAGCGGCCACCTTCAATGCACCCATAGCTGGTGTCATGTTTGCCATGGAAATTATTCTGGGAAACTACGGTATTGCCACATTCAGCCCCATAATAGTGTCATCAGTTACGGCGACGGTCGTCTCCCGGATGTATCTGGGGAGTTATCCCGCCTTCTTTATCCCCCACTACTCCCTGGTCAGTTCATGGGAATTTCTCCTCTACATGCTGCTGGGAGTCATAGCGGGCATGGTGGGTGTTCTCTACACCACCCTCCTCTACAAAACGGAAGACCTCTTCGGTTACCTGAAAGTTCCCGAGTATATGAAGGCCGCTGTCGGCGGAATACTCGTCGGAACGATCGGCATTTTTATTCCCCACACTCTCGGTGTTGGATACGATACCGTGGTATTTGCCCTCCTGGAAAAATTCCCTTGGTATATGCTCTTTGCCCTCATCTTTATAAAAATTATAGCGACATCGATCACCTTGGGATCGGGAAATTCGGGGGGGATTTTCGGTCCGTCACTATTTATCGGAGCCATGACGGGGGGTGCCTTCGGCTATTTTGCCCATGCCCTTTTCCCCACAGTAACGGCCTCCTCGGGGGCCTACTGCCTTGTCGGCATGGCTGCCGTAGTTGCAGCGGCAACACATGGCCCCCTTCATGCGATGCTCATTATCTTCGAGATGACGGGCGACTATAAGATTATACTCCCCCTCATGCTGGCATGCATCACCGGATATATCGTGGCTTCCCATCTCAAGAGAGATTCCATTTTCACATCAAAACTGGTGAGGAAGGGTATAGACATAAAGGCGGGAAGAGAGGTCAACATCATGAAATCTCTCCTCGTGAAGGATGCCATGACACGAGAGGTGGATACCATCGCTCAAACTATGCACCTCAAGGAACTGCTCAGGCTTACCTTTGCAAGCAGACATACGAGCTTTCCCGTCGTCGATAGTGATGGACTGCTCTGCGGTATCGTAACACTCCATGATTTTAAAGAGGTCATCTGGGAAGAGGGCCTGGGCGATTTGATCATCGTCAAAGATATATCCATACCGGATGTAATTACAGTAACAAAGGGTGAGAGTCTCGATGACGCCCTGGAAAAGATAGGATTCCGAAACATAGAACAACTACCCGTGGTAGACGAGACAAACCCGAGAAAGATCATCGGCATCCTCTCCCGAAGAGACATCTTCGCCGCCTACAACAGGGCCATCGTCAAACGATCCATGATGAA
>Ga0307990_1002963_pt1 | contig 13237 bp, 12 predicted proteins | sample EllFjometagen129_FD_203168 | JGI IMG/M metagenome (GOLD analysis project Ga0307990, IMG submission 203168) | Marine microbial communities from Ellis Fjord, Antarctic Ocean - #129 | ecosystem: Environmental > Aquatic > Marine > Unclassified | place: Southern Ocean | collected 2014-10-08
AAAGAATCCAAAAAGCTTCGCTTGTAAGATGTGTCGTTGAAATATCAGTGTTTATGTTTCTCTTCGTTTCGGTTGTGACTGCCAGTGACAGGCCCAATATTCTATGGCTGACCTGTGAAGACAACAATGTGAACTGGGTGGGGTGTTATGGCAATCCCCATGCGGAAACGCCCAATATTGACAAGCTGGCTACGGAGGGGATTCAGTACATGCACTGCTATGCCAATGCGCCGGTCTGTGCCCCGTCTCGAAGTACCTGGATCACGGGCGTTCATGCCCTGTCCATGGGCACGCATCCCATGCGCAGTCGCTATCCCATCCCTCATGACATCATCAAGTACTATCCAGATCTCTTGAAAAAGGCGGGGTACTACGTGGGCAATGACAAGAAAACCGACTACAACATTGGGGGCCGACAGGACGGCAGTGCATGGGATACGAACAAGACTGATTGGAACGAACTGAAGAAGCAGCAACCCTTTTTTATGGTCATCAACAATACAAAGTCTCACGAGTCCCGTGCCTTTGGTGATGTCAACAATACCACGCACAGTCCGGATAATGTCAGACTTGCAAAGTATCACCCCGATATTCCGGATATCCGCAAGAACTACGCCCACTACCATGATCAGATGAAAAAGATGGACGCTGACATTGGCCAGGCCCTGGCTGACCTGGAAAAGGCGGGTCTTGCAGAAAACACCATTGTCATCCACAACTCGGATCACGGTGGTGTCATGCCTCGCAGCAAGCGATTTCTCTTTAACAGTGGGACGCACTGCCCCTTGATTATCCGAATTCCAGACAAGTACAAATACCTGCGTCCCGCCAAGCCTGGTACCAAGGTGGATACGTTGGTCAGTTTTATTGACATGACCAAGACCTGGTTGAGTGTGTGTGGAGCCGAAACGCCAGACTATCTGCAGGGCAAGATCTTCCTGGGTTCTAGGGCCGAGCCACGTGACACTCATGTGAGCTTTCGCGGTCGCATGGACGAGCGCTGCGACAATGTGCGTGCGATTCGCGATCAGAAGTTTCTCTATATCAGAAACTACATGCCATATGCTCCCTGGGGTCAACATCTCAATTACCTCTGGACCATGCGTGCCACACAAGCGTGGGAGGAGCACCACCTCGCGGGCAAGACCAATGCCATTACAGGCAGGTTTTTCACAACAAAACCTATGGAGGAACTCTACAATACAAGCACTGATCCTGACAATGTCCACAATCTGATCGACAATCCGAAGTACGCAAAGGAAGTCAAGCGACTGAGCAGGGCCTTGGATGCCTGGCAGTTGAGGAATTATGACTCCGCATTACTCCCTGAAAGTGAAATGGTCAAACGGGCCGAGGAAGCGGGCAAAACGATTTATGAACTGGTGCGAGATCCGGCACTCTATGACTTGAAGGCGTATCAGCATGCCGCATCTCTGGCACTTGAACAGAAGTCTGCCAACCTTTCGACCTTCTACAAGAATCTTGGTCATGCAGATTCAGGCGTTCGTTATTGGGCCATCATGGGCTGCTTTAACCTGCAGGAGTCGGTGGCATTAAATATGGATACCATCCGCAGATCGCTTAATGACACATCCCACCATGTACGTATCATGGCGGCCTGGATTCTCTATCGTGGTGGTGACAAATCCGGAGCACAGGCCTGCTGGAATGAACTATTGCAGGAAAGTTCCTACGCGTCCTTGAAGATCTTTAACATTGTCGACTGGATCGGCGATGGCGTTGAGCCCTATGTAAAAGCGATGAAGGCCTGTACCTATAGTCACGGTGGTTACGTGGCACGTATGCAGCAATATATGGGCGCGGTGTCTAAGCCTGCGAAAAAGCCACGGAATAGAAATCGGATTCGTAAATAGTCTGGCGTATTCATGAAAGGTTTGTATGACAGTCATTAGGCAGTTGCCCATTCGGCGGGCAATTTTGACCATTGCTCTGTGCATGGTTTCGGCTGCGCTGACCTTCGGGGTTCAGCCGAATATTGTCTTGTGTATGGCAGATGATCAGGGGGGGGGGATACAGCCTACAACGGGCATCCGTTGTTAAAGATACCTCACTTGGGCTCGATAGTCTCAATGGAGATGACTATCAGTAGACAATTCGCTCGTAAACCATTATCATGACACGGCACTAGAACTCATGAGATGTGTAAAATGCGGTTCAATGTGTAACCGCTTGCGCAGAATGAGCAATTTTCCTGGTATAAAATAAAAATGAGTGTTGGAGAATGACATGACCTATTTGATATGCATAGGCGCGTATTTGACTTTGTTGGCAGCCATTGCTATTCGGATGTCTCGGAAAGTCAAGAATCAATCGGATTTTGCTGTGGCTGGCCGATCCTTGTCGCCCTTTGTCATGGTCTGTACGATGTTGGCGGTCTGGATTGGCACGGGTTCGATTGTGGGCAATGCCGAGCAGACCTATGAAAAAGGGGCCTCAGCGCTGCTATTACCGCTCGGCACTCTCTTTGGCATGATCTTGCTGAGTTTTATTGCCAGTCGTGCTCGCAACATCCAGGCCAGTACTGTGCCTGAAATCATTGAAATGCGATTTGGCCCTGTCGCTCGCAACCTTTCCATGTTTGCCCTGGTAGTTGCCTACATGGTGATTGTGAGTTATCAGTTTAATGCGGGTGGTGCCGTATTGGAGGTGATCACGGGTGACAAAGCCCCGGTTGCCATACAGGTGGGGGATACCTTGACTGAAGGGCAACTCACCAAAGGCCGTTTTATCTATGAACCAGAGGAAACATGGACAGGCAATACCGATTTGATCGTAAGTCCCGTATCCGCTGAAGCTGCAGAGCCCATTCGTTATACGATTGAGGTGGTGATGCCGGATGCGATTATTGCGGCCAAGGCAAAACAGAGCGATATCAATGGGGATCCCAATCAACCCAGCGGTATTATTGCCAAGCACAAAAGTTATGTTCGCTTACGGCTTGATGCGTCCAAACTGGGTGGTTTCAAAGAATTTACCATTTCAAAGCTGCCGGCCCAGGGGTCCTCTAATTTAGTAGAGCCTAGACTGACCGCCCAAAAGGCCACGATCATTGCCGCGATTTGTATCATTGGCTTTACCGCTCTGGCGGGCTTGATGAGTCTGGCCTATATGGACATTGTGACCGGTATCATTATTACGATTGCCATGGTGGTTGGCCTGCCTCTGTATTGGATAAAGGCAGGGGGGTACAGTGGTATGGAGCAGGCTTTCCTGGCGATGGGTGATAAACCCGATCACATGAATTGGAATGCCTATTCCGCCATTGATCTTATCAATTTTATTCTCCCGGTTTTCCTATTGATATTGGGGGATGCGAATCAGTATCAACGAATTTTTGCCAGTCGAAATGCCAAGGGGGCCAAGTCGGCCGTCACCGCCATGATTTTTGTGGCCTTTGCCATTGAAATGCTCATCATTGCCTGTGCCTGGGCCGCCTCCAGTCTGACGCCTGATCCTGAAGATGGGAAATACATCCTGATCCATGCGGCCAAGAATATCATGTCCACGGCGCCGGTTATTGGCGTGATGATGTCACATCTGTTTATGGTGACTGTGGTGGCCATTATCATGTCAACGGCCAATAGCTTCCTGCATGTTCCGTCCACCACCGTCATCAATGACGTGTATCTGAAATATATCAACCCCAAAGCCAGTGACAAGCGGGTTCTCTTCTTGAGTCGAGTCCTTGTGGTTGTCTTCGGTATTATTGGCTGGCTGGTGTCTATGGCCTTTGCCGAGTCCACTGGCTTCTTTAGAAAAGCGTTGTTTGCCTTTACCATTTATGGCGCTTCTGTGACACCGGCATTGGTGGCTGCGATTGTCTGGAAGGGTGCGACCAAAGCAGGGGCCATTTCTTCTGTGTTTGTGGGTACTGTTGTCAGTATCGGTTGGCAAGTGTATCTCAAGGGCTACCTGCCGGATTCCATAAAGGACCTTGATGCTGTGTTGCCTGCATTGGTTCTGTCGGTTGGCTCTCTGATTCTTGTGAGTTTAATGACTCAAAAACGAGTCCCTCTGGCAGCCGATTAATGAAAGGCCTATCGATGCCACCTCTAACGTTCTGAGGTGGCTCTAGACCATCAGAAGAGGTACTTCTTGTGTGGTCTGTAGATTTACTGGATATTTGAAAATGGATGGTTAGCTATGCTACATGACCCCAGTCACTATACGCCCCTGTCCGTGGCCCAGGAAATTGCAGTTTCTGGGCATGACAGGGATTGCTTGCGTGCCCTGGCTGCCCGTAAGATGGAGATTGCCTCGCTATCGACTCATCAGGAGATCATACGGCAATGGACGGCCTTGAATGATCTAAAGCCCGAGCGTCCCATGGCCTGGATCAACGAGATCTGCTGGCATGAGATGGACGTGCATGAGGAACTGACATTGCAGTGTGAAGGTGCCTGGGCCCAGGAGCAGGAGCTTCTTTTGCGACGGGAACTGTATCAGTGGCACCATGTACGTGGCGACATGGTGGTTAATCCCTGGATTGAATGTCCCTTGGCTATTCACAGCACGGACTTTGGCATTGTTGAAGATACGGATATTGCCAAAACCGATGATGCCAGCGACGTGGTGTCTCGCCATTTCAACGTGCAGATAACCTGCCTGGATGATATTGAAAAGATCAAGATGCCTGTGGTGACCCATGATGCTCAAGCAACCGCATTTCGATATCAGGCTTTTGTGGACGTGTTCGGTGACATATTGCCGGTAAAACAGGTGGGACAGACGCACATCTGGTTTACGCCCTGGGATTTCTTGATCCGTTGGATGGGGGTTGAAAATGCCCTGATGGCCCTGTATGACACCCCTGATCTGGTGCATGTTGCAGTGGACAGGCTGGTCGATGCCTGGATGGCTGAGCTTGATCAATTTCAGACGCAAGGACTCCTGTCGCCAGATTGTAACAATACACGCGTGGGATCGGGGGGGTATGGCTACGCCTCAACCCTGGCACAGAAGGTTGGCGATCAAGAGATGGGCGTGATGCCCAAGCAGATGTGGGGTTGTTCCAATGCGCAGATATTCAGCGAGGTGTCGCCTCAGATGCATTGGGAATTTGCCTTGGAGCATGATATTCGCTGGCTCGAACGCTGGGGTTTGAATTATTACGGTTGTTGCGAGCCTCTGCACTACAAAACCGAGATCCTCAAACGGATTCCTCGTCTTCGTAAGATATCGGTCAGTCCCTGGTGTGATTTTAACAGGGTATTGGAGGCGTTTGGTGACACCATCGTATATAGCATCAAGCCAAGTCCTGCCATTTTGGCCGAAGAATCCTGGCAGCCAGAAAGAGCCCGTCAAGCGATTCGTGACATCCTGACCATAGCAGAAGGCCACGCACCTGTTGAGTTTATCATGAAGGATATTTCAACCGTGCGATATCACCCCCAACGCCTCTGGGAGTGGGCCAATATTGTGATGGAAGAAATCAACGGCTAACGGGAATCTTCCATAATTCAATTGGGTGTAACCAACTCAACTGGAATGGATCATTTGAACTTTTCGAAGGATCTTAAATGAAGAAGGACTAAGGCGTTCTTGTTTTATTCCATCATAGAAAACCACGTCCTCTGGCAGCCTTTTTTATGGCCTTATTTATTTGACCATAAAGGGTTAAATTATCGAAAAATTGGTGTATCATAGCAAGTAACTATAAGTACTAAAACAATGAGTCTAATTAAATATGGCGGTCTAAAACAATCATCCTCAACTAATGGCCATGTTTTCATCAACTTTCTAGACAGGCTGCGTCCAGCAGGGGGTTGCTACCGCCATATTTAATTGGACTCATGACGATCCTTTTTAATATATCAATGTCTACTGTCTAATTTATTCGGAATGCTCACCTGAAACAGTCCAATTAATATGCTGTTAAAAAAGGCTGCCTCTGGGGGTGGATATTTATTTCTTCTGACCATGGAGGGCATTGGCCCGGTTGAGTCTCTGGTTTGGGACGTCTGCTGTCAGGGAGTTTGGGGTGGGCCTTTAAATAGTCGAGAATCTCTTTTGCGTAGGGGTCGTCTGTTCGCGTGGGTTCGAAGTGTGTATAACGTTGACTGATGCGGCGTTTGATGTCGTGCAATCGTGTTTCTGGATGAGGGTGGGTGGAGAAGAATTCGAGTTCACGTCTCAGGGTATGTTCTTTGAGCAGAATTTCCTGGATCTGGACCATGCCATTGGGATCATACCCAGCCTTGACCAGATAGTCGAGACCCGTGGTGTCTGCTTCTGTTTCGTCCTCTCGGCTATAGCTCAGGCCCATGACCTGGTTGGTCAACAAGGCGAGTTGTGGCATGCCTCGGTTTCCACCACCCGTGGCTATCACAGCTGCAGTGGCAACGCCCATGGCGGTCTGTTTGCTCATTTGCGCGGCTGTGTGGCGGCCCACCACATGCACTGTTTCGTGGGCCAGTACCGCAGCAAGCTGGCTTTCAGTTTCGAGTCTCTCGAGCATCCCTCGCGTAATATAGATGTATCCGCCCGGCAGTGCCATGGCATTGACCATCTCATGATCCAGGGCAATATAGTGATATTCCCATTCTGGATGATGGCAATGCAGGGCGATTCGTTGACCCACCCGGTCTATGTAGAGTTGTAGCGATTCACTGGGGATACGATCATCCAGGGCTTCTTCGAGTCTGGGTGCGATCTGTCTGCCCCAGGCGAAATCATCCTCTTCCTCGTATAACATGAATTCATCTCGCCCTGTGATGGGATTGGTGGCGCAGCCCAACAGAGATAAACAGGTCAGACTTATAATCCCCATGGCCAGGATTTTATTGATCATGTGCGATGTCCTTTTTGTGAAATAAAACCCTTTGAAAATTCATCTTATATCTATTATAACTGGCTCCTTTCGTCAAGGATCGAAAATCATGACACAACAACATGAGTGTCAAGGATGTCAGCATCGCAATAGCTGTGAGGACGTGTATCGCAGGTTGGGGCATAGCGACAGAATGCCTGTGGCAATTAAGGTGTGTATCGCCTTTGTTTTTCCATTGATTGTCTTTGTGGTGAGTCTGGCAATGTCTGAAGTGATACTGAAAAACTACATGAGTGCTCAGGGTGCGACATTGACCGGCTTTGTCGTGGCCTTGGCAGGCGCAATAGGTGTTGCGGCACTGGGTTCGTGGGGTATGCGAATCAGGCCCAAGACAACAAGAAATGGAAAATGATGTTTGAGATTCCAGGGAAATGCACATTTGCAGGCGGTTCGCATCCGCCGGACAGCAAAGAATTCACAGCAGAACGACGGATCGTTCAGGGGCCGGAGGTAGAAACCATTACCCTGATGCTCAGTCAGCACATTGGTGCGCCGTGTGTACCACTGGTAAAAAAAGGTGATGTGGTGCAGGCTGGCCAGAAGGTGGCAGACAATGATGGATTTGTCAGTGCGCCTATCCATTCGCCTGTGACCGGCAAGGTGAAGGAGATTGCATTACAGCCCCATGTGGCGCAAGGTCGTGCCATGGGCATTGTGATTGTGGTTGATCCTGAAAACAATGCACCACAAGAGCCCGTCAATGATCAGTTTACCGAGATGTTTGACGTGACTCAGTACGAGTCAGCTCAGATTTGCGACATCTCTCGTCAGGCAGGGCTGGTGGGCATGGGAGGTGCGGGATTCCCCACACGTGTGAAGCTTGAACCCAACCCACGCTTGCCCAAGGACACGATGATCGTCAATGCGTGCGAGTGCGAGCCCTATATCACCTGTGATTATCGTCTGATGATGGAGTGGACCTATCAGGTCCTGGCAGGGATCAGGCTGGCCAAACGTGCGTCCGGGTGCAGCAAAGTATATATTGCGATTGAAGACAACAAACCCAAGGCCGTCACTGCCATGCAAACGGCGGTGGATGCGTCCGGCTGCTCAGCTGAGATCAAGGTTGTGGCAGTCAAGACTAAGTATCCCCAGGGTGGGGAGCGTCAGCTGATCAAGGCAGTGACCGACAAAACGGTTCCCACAGGGGGCATTCCTCCAATGATCGGTGTTCTTGTCTTGAATGTGGGTACAGTCGCAGCGTTGGCCGAGGCTGTTGTGTGTGACAGGCCCTTGACGCATCGTGTGGTCTGTGTGAGCGGGGAGGCCGTGTCTGAGCCCCAGAATATCTATGTACCCCTCGGAGTGACAGTGCGTACGCTGTTGGAATTTTGCGGTGGTGTGACGGAGCAGGCTGCACGTGTGGTGATGGGCGGCCCCATGATGGGATTTGCGCTGGCAGAGCTGGATACACCGATTACCAAAACGAGTGGGGCCATTACGGTTCTGACACACAGCCAAATTGGACTGGCCAAGTTTAAGCATCGCCAGACAGCCTGTATTCGTTGTGGTCAATGTCTGGAAGTCTGCCCTGAAAATCTGAATCCCACCAAGATCGCGCATGCCGTCAAATTCAATGCCCTGGATGTGGCCAAAGACTACTACATATCGGCCTGTATTGAGTGTGGATGCTGCAGTTATGTGTGTCCCGCGAATATTGAACTGACCGGATACATTCGTACGGGCAAGATCCACCTGGCCAAACAAAAGAAGAAGGCCTGATAAACATGTGACCCCAGGTTTTTATTCTCTCTATTGAGGTTAAATATAGATGCTCAGCAAGATGAAAGTTTCCCATTCACCCCACATCAGTCAGCGCATGTCCACGCGCAGTGTCATGGTTGATGTGATTGTTTCTTTGGTGCCGGCCATACTCGCGGCGGCGATCTATTTTCGTGCCCGGGCCGTGATCCTCCTGCTCACCTGTGTGATGGCCTGTGCCCTCACGGAGTGGCTTTGCAATCTGGTACGCAAGATTCCCAAACCCTTGGAATCGCTGGGTGACTTCAGTGCCGTATTGACCGGTGTGATTCTGGCGTTATCCTTGCCACCCCGGTTGCCCATATGGACTGCGGTGATTGGCTCTGCCTTTGCCATTGCCATTGGCAAGATGGTCTTTGGCGGATTGGGTGCCAATGTGTTCAATCCAGCCATGGTGGGGCGTACCTTTTTGACGGCTTCATTTGGTGCTTTGATGACGACCTGGACCGTGCCTGCGACATTCGATTCAGCCATGCCGAATGTGGCGATCACGGATTCGACACAGGTCGTGGATGCCCGGACCGCAGCCACGCCACTGGGATTGGCCAAGGATGCCATTAAGGAACGTAAGAAATCAGCTGGGCTCGCTGCTGAAAATGAAACCGTGGCTGCAGAGCAGGCCATGACAATCAGTCGAATAGCGGCCAAGACGGTGAACGATCAAATGACATACATTTTGACGGGTGAAGTGGCCGGATGCCTGGGAGAGACCAGTGCCCTGGCCTTGATCCTGGGGGGCATCTATCTTCTGATTCGTAAGGCCATCAGCTTTCACATACCCGCGGCCGTACTGCTCTCGGCGTTTGTGTTTGGGGCTGTGGCGTATGCTGCCAATCCGGAGACCATGGCCAATCCCATGACACACCTGCTCAGTGGGGGGATGCTCATGTGTGCCTTCTTCATTGCGACTGATCCGGTGACTGCGCCGCTCACGCGTCGCGGCATGTGGATCTTTGGTTCAGGCGTGGGTCTGTTGATTATGTTGATCCGTGTGGTGGGTGAGTATCCCGAAGGCGTGATGTTTGCCATCCTGCTGATGAATGCCGTGACCCCATTGATTGATCGTTTGTGCAAGCGAGTGCCTGTAGGAGGTAAGCCCAATGTCCAAGGTTAAGTTTTTTATAGAACAGAGCTGGCTGCTGATTGTGGCAGCCCTGTTATTTGGAGTGTTGCTCGCAGGGGCACAAACCGGGCTGAATCCTCGGATTAAGGCCAATGAAGAAAAGAAGCTCAGTGACAGCATGAAAATGCTTATCACAGATGCCAATCACTTTGAATTGGTAGCCGAAGATGTAGAAATTCCAACCGGTAAGAAAGTTGTCCTGTCGGATGTGTACAGAGGTGTGACTCAATCGGGTGACATTGCAGGCTATGCCTTCATTGCTGAAGGGGCTGGTTTTGCAGACAAGATCAGGCTGGTGATCGCCACAGACGTGGGCTTTACCCGGTACATGGGTTACAAGGTCATGTTTAGCAATGAGACCCCGGGCTTTGGCGACAAGGTCAAGAATGACTTTTATTCGCAACAGTATGTGGGGGCCCCGATCCAGCGTCTGGAATTGGCCAAGGCAGGGGACAATCTTGTGATTGATCAGCGTATCGTGGCGATCAGTGGTGCCACCGTGAGTAGTGATGCAGTCATCAAAATTTTCAATACCTTTGGCCGCAAAATCAAATCTCAACTCCAGGCACAGGGGGTGATTCAATGAGTGACATCTCAACACCGGCTTTAGGTCCGACATTTACCGCAGGATTCTGGAAAGAAAACCCAGTCCTTAGACTGCTCTTGGGCATGTGCCCAACTTTGGCAGTGACTGCGGCTTTGAAGCCAGCCCTCACCATGGGCTGTTGTGTGATCTTTGTATTGACGTGCAGCAATATTGTGGTGAGCCTCATGCGTAATCTACTCAAGCCGCACCTGCGTATTCTGATGTTCACCCTGACTATTGCCACATTCGTGACCATTGCTGATCTGATTCTTAAAGCGTTTGCGGCAGACATGAGCGCAGCCCTTGGCCCCTATGTGCCTCTTATTATAGTTAACTGCATTATCATCTGCCGGGCCGAAGCTTGTGCCAGCAAAAATGGTCTGGTGGTTAGCGTGATAGACGCCCTTGGCATGGGCCTGGGCTTTACCATGACGCTTTGTGTGCTGGCAGGCATTCGAGAGGTTCTGTCCACAGGTAAGCTGATGGAGGTGTCAGTGATGCCATCGGCCTTTGTACCTTGGGCAGCCATGGGTATGCCGGTGGGGGCATTTATTACATTGGGTCTGATGCTCGGCCTGGTCAACATCATCGCCAAGAAGACGTCTTAACAGGGGATTCGGATTATGGATACACTGAACACATTATTACTGGGATTCATCTCCATTGTCTTGATCAATAATCTTGTCTTGACAAAATTTCTGGGCATCTGTCCCTTTCTGGGCGTGTCCGGACGCATTGACATGGCCTTTGGCATGGGCATGGCCGTCACGTTTGTGGTGACATTGAGTGGCATTCTTACCTGGATGATCGACCACTTTCTCCTCATGCCCTTTGGGTTGGAAGTCATGCGATATGTGTGCTTCATTTTGGTCATTGCCGGTGCTGTGCAGCTTGTGGAGATGTATGTACGCAAGTTTTTTCCGCCGTTATACGAGAGCTTTGGCATCTTTCTGCCTCTCATTACAACCAACTGTGCAATCCTCGGCCTGTGCCTGTTCATCAACCTCTGGGAGATCAACAGCCTGCTCGAAGCGTCAGTCCTCAGTTTTGGCGCGGGCGTGGGTTTTACCATGGCCATCTGTATTATGGCGGGCATTCGGGAAAACCTCAATCTCGTGGACGTGCCCCAGTGCTTCAGGGGGGCACCCATTACGCTGATCACAGCTGGACTCCTGACCATGGCGTTTATGGGATTTTCGGGGATGATCAAGTAATTTGGGATTTTGGATTGCGGATTTTTGATTTTAGAAATCAGTCTTCTGGCTTTATTTAGGAATTTACTTCATGGTTTTGGCAAGTGTGGCTGAATTGATTAATAGTGTGTGGCCTGCGGGTGTGATGATGTTGGGTCTGGGTGGTTTGTTTGCATTGATCCTTCTTGTGGCCAGTGAAAAACTCAAGGTCGAGGTCGATGCCAAGGTGGAAGCCATTCAAGGCTGTTTACCTGGCGTAGACTGCGGTGCCTGTGGTTTTGCTGGCTGCGGTGCGTATGCCAAGGCCGTGGCTGCTGATCCTGAGCTCATTGGCAAATGTGCCCCAGGCGGTTCTGCCACCGCTGAAAAAATCGCTGAGATTCTTAGTCTGTCCGTCGGTGGCGGCAGTGCCCCATTGCGTCCGGTGATCCACTGCAACGCGGACATAAGCAATCGCACCTATTACGCCGAATACGAAGGCATTGAAAGCTGCACAGCGGCCAATGCCCTGACCAATGTGCAGGCCTGTAAATTTGGGTGTGTGGGCTATGGTGACTGCGTGTCTGCGTGTAAGTTTGACGCTATCCATATTGTTAACGGTCTGGCTGTTGTCGACTACGACAAATGCACAGGCTGTACAGCCTGCGCCAAGGCTTGTCCCAAGGGCATCATTGAAATGGTACCATTCTCAGAAGATGCCATGACTGTGGTCGCCTGCCACAGCCAGGAAACGGGGCGCATGACACGACAGATGTGCAAGGTTGGCTGCATCGGTTGCGGCCTCTGCAAAAAGAATTCCGACATATTCGAAGTCAACAACAACCTCGCCACTATCAACTACACCAATTACAAAGTGGATGAAGGCGTAGAAACCGCCACCAAAAAATGCCCCACCAAAGTCATCATCATGGCTGGGAAAACCAGTTCTTAGTTCTTAGTTGTTGAAATAGAGTCCGTAGGGTGGGGCCTTGCCCCACGCTGTTAAAAAAGTCTCTCGCCTGCTCGTAGGATTCGTTCAAGGTTGCAGAGTACGCAGAGGGCAAACTGAACATCAATTGCTAAAACAGCCGTTAGCTGAGTTCTGAGATCTGGCGGCTGAAAGCTCCTTCTTAACCACTAATCTTCACTTATCTCCGCTAATTAGTTGCTGCTGTATTCGGATAGTCCGGCCCATTCGAACGTTCGTCTCATGCTGATCCGCCCAATGGGCGGGGCGGTTCTGTCGGACCTCGTGTGTGCTACGCTGGCCTGACCTTTCATGAAGCCGATGCGAGTTTTTCGTCCAGTCCTGCTCGCCCACTCGCGCGAGACTTGGGGCGGTTGACTTGTTTTATTCCGTCTCGAAAACCATGTCCTGTGGGCATGGTCAGAATCAATAGGCTCTGCCAATTGATAAAACTAGCTGTCATCGCGAGGGACGAAGCGATCTTCCATTGTTTATCAATGTATCATAAACTCAATAGCCTTGAAATACCGACTTGTGCTTAATCCGTAGCGAATGGTTTTGGAACAATAGGCTTGGACGCCATGCTAAGAGAAGAAGCGGCTCATTTTAGCTATTCAACTTTGGAATTGGGTGATGTAGTTTACAGCGATGAAGAAGAAAAATTTAAATCGGAGTTTGCCTCTCTACTACCCGATATACACAGGTATATTGATGCTGTCACAAAGGACATGTTTTCTGGGACCAGATGAATCGAAACGAACAGCAGAAGAATTAAGGG